>Ga0209629_10002072_pt1 | contig 13345 bp, 8 predicted proteins | sample TergutCu122P5_FD_187286 | JGI IMG/M metagenome (GOLD analysis project Ga0209629, IMG submission 187286) | Cubitermes ugandensis P5 segment gut microbial communities from Kakamega Forest, Kenya - Cu122 P5 (SPAdes) (version 2) | ecosystem: Host-associated > Arthropoda: Insects > Digestive system >... | reverse complement strand
ATAATGCTGTGTTTTGTTATATGATAGTTAAACTTATACTGACGTGTTCCATATTCTTAAGCAGTACTGCTGACTGGAATTGGAGGAACGAATGAACATATGTATGTATATGTATGTATGTATATATATATATATATATATATATATATATATGACAGCCACCTACCACTCTCTTTCTCTTATAATTATTGTAACACCAAGGCACTGCAAAAGCATAAAGCCTAAACAAAATTTCAGAGTTTGGAATACTGCAAAAACAAAGGGAGCAACACAAATATGAAGTTACTCCAGTCTGTTAGTACAGCAGACACAATGTACAATCCCCCAGCATCAACTATTAAGCATGGGTAAAGTCTCCCCACCTCAATGGAAGAATCTTAATAAATAATTCAAAATACTCATACCAGACAACACTGAATACAGAACGTTTGCTTTATAATGAAAATCCGCCACTATCTTACACCATTCATTAGGAATAAAATTCAACAAAAGAAAACTAAGCAGGCCTAAGAATACTAATACAAATTAATACACGGACACGAGAGCGGCTGCAGCATCTATTTCAGTGAAAAGACACATCCACCACCTTAGTATTTCCATATCTTTCCTGCATACGGACTGCGAATTTTGCAAAGTTACAAAATCTACCACTTTCCACCACTACTATATCCCGCCCCCGCACCCACAAATCAGAAAAGTGTACTCATTTACAAGAAAAAATACGATAATACATGTTATATCACCAGTGGAACGTTTTAAACCTCGCGGACAATGAAATCAATATTCCCACGCAACGTTATACCACAGCGACCAGTATGGCTGTCCTAGGTCGGTACCCACTTCCTTGGGGGATCCAATACAAGACAATATTTAATAGTACTGCAACAAAATATTATATCAAAAGATCGCACATAACATGTCTGCTTGTTGGTCGTCAAAATTAACCAAACTGATTCCGACTACGAATGTTTATACTCCAATTTGTAACAAAAATTTTACCAACCTTTCCGATCCTCTTAACTGAGTGTTGGTCTTTATGCGAAACGGTTTGTGGAACATCTTGCATTCCTCGTACTACTGGTAAGTAAAATGGAGATAAGTATTTGGAAAGCCTTGATCGGATCTGTATACAGTAGTGGACTCCACAAATGTCACATCAGCATGCGTTATTTGATAACCTGTAACATTGAAACATGATGGCGGTAGTCGTCACTAATAGACGAAGTACGAAATCAAGTGAAGAACTTGATACCTTACTAATCAAGTTCAACTTCCAGAAAATAAAAATTCATTATCAGAGTTGATCCCTGCATTAGTGAAAGAGATTTCCCTTTTATTTACATTTGTATTTTTATAGATTTGCCTCCTTTGTAGTCTGAATCTGAAGTAACATGAAACAGCTAGCTTTGGTATTGACTAGTATTACCGTAAGGTATTGCAGTATGCGATATTTGACAAACCTGATTTTCCCTGCTATTGAATCTAGAGTTTCCTTGCTTTTACCACATTTGCTTTTAAAACAGTATTCAGAACTGCAGATATGAACAAATTCTATGGATAGTACCTGTTTGAATAATAATGTCAATGAGATGTGTACTACTAATAAAACTGCATGTTTGTCAGACCTACATTCTTATATATTTTTAATATATTTGGGTTACAATCATAATTTTTCAAACTTTGAACTATGTGTTTTGTGAAGAGGGTAGGCCAGTCTACCTAGAGATTGGGTTATGATTTTTGGAAATACATTTGAAATGAGCCACACCAATGTGTTCCCCAAGTCTAGTGTTAGTCTGCCAGTTGAAAGCCATAAAAGAGGCCAGAAACATTTTTTTCTCTGCCTTTCATTCACTATAATCTAGTAGTGCGAAACAGACTGCAAACACGTATTGTGCATTGAACATATCAAGAAAATAAGAGTTTACAGTCACTGTGTAGGCCTTCTTCTTGAAGGGGCACACTTGGCCTGTGATCATATTATTACAGTCCGAAAAGAGACTCTACAGTTGGCTGGGATGTCTGCCTCATGTGTTCATCTGTTTTGCTCAATGAATTCTGGAAATGTGACTGGTTCCATAACTTTTGTGGTTGAAATTATGTAGATTGGTTTGTTGTGTAGTATGTCATGTTAAATTGCCATACTTAATACTGTGGGGTAAAATATTTTTATTTCATGACATTGATTTGGTAACTTTATTACATATTAAGTGAAGTTTGACTAAGGATTAGTCTTGCTGTAATCCAGTTCAATGGGTACTTAGAAATGTGATATCACTATCTTGTCAGTTTGGGTGCAAAATGGGAGATTATTGTGTGAGTATTGGTGGATATGTTACCATTCATACAGGTGGTAAGATATGACGCAGTAACTAGTTATTGAGATGCAAGTACAGTTCAGAGCAAGTACAATGAAGGTATGCAAGCTAAAATGTTTATTACCTTTGTAATTGCTGATGCCATATATTACCATAAGGAATGAGTGATGTATGAACTTGGTGAATTTAGTCCATTAAACTGGATAGCTCCTACATATAAAAACCGGCTACACTCAAAGTGAGCTGAGAATTAAGACTGTATAGGACAGGTTTTCAAATATTTTATTATTTTAAGCATTACAGGATTGCTGGCTATTACAAAATTGACAAGGGTAGGCAGTAGTGTTGATATGGGTAAACGACTTAGGACACTCAGGGCCAAGGGAGCTTTGAATGGAGGTGTCTGAAACTGAAGGTGGATTTTGAAGAGTGAGATCATGATTGTTCAGAACTGTAGTAGAAGGCTGAGCATTCAGAAAAAAGAACTGTGTGTGTCAACCAATTTCTGAAGTCTTGTCATCAAGAAAGTCAATTTTGTGATATAACAAGTGGTTTTCCCCTGTCATGGATTCATTGGTTCCTTTCTGAGATAAATGCCTTCCCTCTTGTACATTTTTACATTTCTTATTTGGCATCTGTCCAATTTTAACTTGAAGTGTTCATAACAAAGAAGGACAGTTTTACACCCTGTTCATTTCTAAACAACACAACAGCTGTTCATAAAGGTTTCACAGTGCACAAAAACTTGAACAAATAAATACTGATCACTGTGGCAGTGCACACTTTATTTGAAATGTTCAGCAGAGTATGTGTTGAAGTGTGGTGGAAAATTTGTAATATAAGCATTATGTGGAATGTCTATCAGAAATATCTGGACCTTTACCTGGGTTATTAAACTTGAATTAGTATTGCTCCAGTTAAAGAAATAAACACTGCTTGTCAAGTAGAACCACAGGACATCATATAATTGTCAGCAAATAATGTTATCAGGTTGAGTACTGAGTAAGTTGATGAAAATAAGGTCAAAATTGTTTTATCGTAATTGTATAAACTGGGCAGAACTGTCAGAAACCAAGTGACAATTGTAACTCGTATTTGGAACGTCACTGACTTGAATGTTGGCCAGTATGTGAATTATTCCAACTGGAGCTTTTCATGGTTTTCCTCAATCCTTCTGAAAAATAAGAGCATTGTACCTGAAACTGGACTGCAGCCAGTTCCTTCCAATCATTTATTCTCACCCTACATTTCATTCTGTTTAGTCTGAGATCCTGACATTGTCATTAAATAAATTATAAATAAATTTACAAATGTGAGGCCTATTGAACTGAGTTGTCAAGATTTCGAAATGCTTCCTTCAGTGCCTCCCCTGTTCTCCAGATACACTCTCCCTATTTCATCCAACAACTACTGTTGAACACTTAACACTGAAACTCTGCGTTATACGTTTTGTGTGGACAGTCAGCTGAGTGGCCTATGCTAATAAAATTAGCAAGCTAACGGGAAATGATGTGATTTTTTCAGATAAAATAAGGCCCATATATATGTGGGTGCATGGGCCAATACTGTGTAAAATTGTTACCACAGTTTTAGTCCCATAGAATTTTTCCAAGGACTGCAGAGGTGGGGAATTAGAATTACAGTTCTGTGTGTTGCATAATGTGCTGGGTGTCCACAGGGTACAGATTTGTTCAACTTCTGTTATGTGCATTTCTTTTATTTTTTTTTTCTTTACATACTAAGGCTTGTTTAATGCTGTTTAATGATGCTGTCAATTGATAAGATTATATATGCCAGTGACAGATCAATGAATGAGTGTGGAGCATCACTGGAATGACATGGATGGAGGAAAAGTGAAGTACCCAGAGAGGAACCTGTCTTAGTGCCTCTTTGTCCACCACAAATCCCACTTGTGGTTGTGAAAGGCCAGTGGCTGTGTGCTTGACTGAGCCATACTGTGGTCTATTACACAGGTTCATATTTCACTTTCAGCCTTATTTTTCCTAAAGTAAAAGTGGCATATAAAGCAGTGGTGTGTATCCATTCATTACCAGTCACAACAATGGAATAACAAAAACAGCACTCTTGATTACCGTTTTTGACACAACACAGTTTGTTCCCTGTTGGATACTGGCCATTCCTCAACACTTTTCAACAATTTATTTGTAATTACTGTGGAGTAATACTTAGAACAATGCACATTTAACTGGTTGGCCTGTTGTCCTCTGGAGTTGCAAGAGGGTGGCAATGTGTACTGGTCCTGAAGGCTGGGGATGCTTATAAAAATTATGTGGCCTACATCAAGGCAAATAGGGATTTATTCATGTATACAGATTGTACATCCTTATATAATACAAATCAGTATTACAGTTCTGAGATTTTTTATGACTAATAATATGGGGGATTTTCTGTTTTCACAGTATTGTTTCTGAGAATCAAGTCTTCTGGGATATAATGCTGTGTCACTGGGTCAGTGGTTCTGGATGGTTTGAAGAAATCTAGTGCCTCTGTCATCAAAGGTCCAGAGGTCCAATGTCTTGAATGTCTTGACCTTTGAAGAGGCAGGTACAGGGGGAACCACACCCATTGATATGGTGTCATATCCCAGAAGACCTGAATAATCAGAATATGCTTTCTCTCTAACCCTTTTCATCCACCACAACCATGTGCTGGTCTCTAAAATGCAATGGCTAATGGCCTATCATGACATATGCTGGTCTCTGTGTGTTTACTTGGTAGCAATTTAAATTTTCATGCTAAGCCAGAAATATTCAGGCCATTGAGAGATACAACTGACATTTAAATTCACCTCCTAAAGGTTAAAGTCTGAGAGAAAATTGTGCATTTTATTAACATGCGGTTTGTAATACATAATTTTAAGTTATTTCTTTGTGGTATTGCTACTCCAGAGAATCGTGTATTCCTACAGTTCTGTTTATAGATACATTTATTTATTTAAATACTTCAGTCAGCCATTTAAAGATATAAGTTGGCCTTATACCTCCACAAAAGAAATAAACAAAATAATAGATTCTCTGAAGAGTAAGAATTCCAGTGGGTATGATGAGATTTCAACACAAACAATAAAAATAAGTAAACCCTTTATAATCTCTCCCTTAATCAATATATGTAACAAAATGCTTGCCCAAGGTAACTATCCTGAAAGACTGAAATTCTCATTAATTAAACCAATTTATAAAAGTGGAGATAAATCCTCTCCGTCTAACTATAGACCCATTTCCCTATTGCCTGCATTTTCTAAAATTTTTGAAAAAGTCGTATATAAAAGGTTATTTGATCACTTGAACAATAAAGCAATATTGGATGAACACCAATTTGGTTTTTGAAGTGAAGTGTCAACAGAAAATGCTTCTCATATATTACTAAATGAAATACTGGAAGCAATGAACAGTAAACAGATGGCAGGAGGAATATTTTGTGACCTCCACAAGGCATTTGACTGTATTAATCATGTTGTGTTATTAGAGAAATTGAAGTTCTGTGGAGTGACAGGGAAATTTTACAATTTAGTAAAATTGTATTTAAATGGAAGATATCAAAAAGTAATTTTAAGTCATAATAATAGTATTGAATCCACTTGGGAAAAAGTAAAACAGGGGGTACCACAGGGATCAATTCTGGGACCCACTTTCTTTCTTATTTATATAAATGATTTGCCAAAATTAGCAACTATTGTAACAAAAATTCTTTTGTATGCTGACGATACTAGCATAATAGTAACCAGTTCAAATTTGATAAATTTTGAAACACAAATAGATAAAATATTTGGAGGTATTAATAATTGGTTCAAAATAAACCAATTAGTATTAAATTATAATAAAACATTATTTACAATTTAATATTAAAAATAGTAAGGATTATAATTTGAAACTTAACTACCAGGGTAATTATATCAAAAGTTCTACAAATACAAAATTCTTGGGCTTGATCATTGATGATTCCCTATCATGGAAGGCTCATATAGACCAAATGATGTCCAAATTGAATACAGCATGCTTTGTAATCCAAACGATACAAGCTATGATGTCTCAAGAACCTTTAAGAATGGTCTACTTTGCATACATACATTCAATTATGAGTTATGGAATAATTTTTGGGGGAAAGCAACCACATAGTGAGAAAATTTTCAAAATTCAAAAGAGGGGGATCAGAATTATTATAAATTCAAGAGCTAGAGACTCATGTAGGGAATTGTTTAAAAAACTGGAAATACTGCCCTTATATTCACAATATATTTTTTCTCTATCAATATTTGTGATAAAAAATAAACATTTATTTTCCACAAATTATCAGATCCACAGTGTCCACACAAAATTTAAAACCAACTTACATCCACCTACAGCTAATTTAACAAAGTTCCAAAAGGGAGTGTACTACTCTGGAATTAAAAATTTTAATAACCTTCCTCACAATATAAAAGATTTAACTAATAAGACAAAATTGTTTCAGAATGCTTTAAAGAGGTTTTTGCTTTCAAACTCTTTTTATAATATTGAAGAATATTTTAATTATCAGAGATAATCTGGTGAAAACTGGTAGAAAATTGAAAGTATATTACTTTTACTAGAGATCTGTATGTTATTGGTTTTAGATGTGTTATAAATTGTATTTTATTATTTAATGCTAAGATTCTCCTAACACCATGTGTATTGTGTTAGATAGTATGTATGAGACTATGTCTATATCCACAGGATTGTATCCTAATCTGGATTTATGGAATGCAAATAAATTACATTACATTACATTATGTTACATTTGATATGATATGATAGTATATTTGTTAACTGCAATTGGGTTGTCACCTGGTGGCAGTAGTACAGTACACATTTACACACAAAAAATACACAGAACGACACAAAACAAACAATTTATAGAACAACACAACAACTTCGGAGAGTGCGGGCCGTGCCCCGTCTTGGCTAGTTATACCCTGACATTTGCCTTACAACTGAGAAAAAAGCACAGAAAAACCTCAGTCAGGGTAGCCGCATCTAAGAATACATAGACAACAGAATGAATACATAGACAATGATAAGAATACATAGACTAACAATAAGAATACATAGACAACAATAAGAATACATAGCCTCTTCCAATAAAAATGGATAAATTGCAGTATATTAAACAGGAATACAACCATATATTGATAAAAAAGGAACCTAAAGAATATGAGAGAATGTGATAATAGCAAAATACATATAAGCAGCAACTTCCTATTGTCTACATGCCTTCTAATAATGTTGGACACCTTATTTCTAGTACCATCATTACACTGCAACACTTTGCTACACTTCACCACACTTCACCAATTTAGATTAATTAGTTGCATGAACAGCAGTATCAGTGTCACTTTGAAAGATACTGTACACCTCTTGTATAAGCAAGCCTTCACAGCTAAGTGCTTTTGTTTCAGGGGTTCTAGGAACATATGTTACGTGGATGTAAGTGGGCAGTATGCATGTAGACAGCAGGTGTCACCTTATAATCTAGTCACAACAGTTAGCCTGTCTGTTTCCATTTAGTACAAAGATACAATTCATCTCATCTAGGACTAAACCTCCAAATCTGGTGGTTACTATATGTACTGCCAGGTTTAACATGGACCGGGAGAGTGCAGTTGGTGTAGCGACTCGCTACAGGCTGGACGATCCGGGGATCGAATTCCGGTGGGGGCGGGTCTCTGTGCCGCAGGTAAAGCGGCCAGGGTACGGCGTTGACCACCGACACCCATCTAGCGCCTAGGTTAAAGAAGGAGTAGTGCTATACCTCTACTCCCCCTCTGGGCCTTCACGGCCTGCCTAGGGTGAACTGTACCTTTTACCTTTACTAGCAGGGTTCATATTAAAAAAATTCTACATTCTGTCCACAGAATGTATTTACGTATGTGTTGTTTATGGAAGCCACGAAAAACCGCAGTTATTTCCCCTTATATTAACTGATAAGTTTCTATAAACAAGATCGAGAGTGTTTACCGCGCGGTACGAACTGAATCTCTAAATGTTACATAAACCAGGTTAACATTAATCTTTAAGTGGTTAATGTGTAATAGTCATCTGCCTATGTTTTCAGCTCCTCACTGCGTCTCATACTTTGACAATCAAATGTGAGGTTCAAAACTTGACCGGTAATCTAATGTTTCTTCTGGCTCTATGCAGTCAACCTCAGTTATGACGGATCCTTAGGGGTGTCTTAAAAGATCCGTTATGTCCGGGATCCAGTTACATTACGTTTTAACATAACACTGAAATAAGTACGGTTTAATTTACGTTTGTTTTCAGTTGTATTGCATATGAACATGGACAGGTACATACTGAACATCAGAAAGGACGTATTTCGCATTATTTGTTTTATTTGTACAAATCAGTTGTGTTCGTTTGCTTGTGGAGCTTGAAAATCGCCTTTGCAAGTCCGTGTCAATAGAGAACAGACTGACACCGAATGTCTGATCAGAACCAGGAGGATCTCGAGAGCTCTCTGAGCTTCCTCTGCTTGCGTTCACTTCTAATTTACGAGTACCAGTTTAGGTTTCAACATTGCTGTCAGCCTTTACAGCATGGCCAGACGTAACAGCAAGAATGTCACGGTCAGCAGGAGCCTCAGAAACTGCTGTGTTATTGTCAACAGAGACGGAATTATTGAAGTCGACACCAGCAGTATTGGAAGCGCCGTGCTTCAGTGCATCCAGTCACTTTTAATCAATAGATTTCCCAACAAATGCACTTCTTGATACAATATACATAACACATATAAAAACTACATGTTTCGGCACCCCAGGTGCCATTTTCAGGGAGGTACAATAACAAAGGTGTAGGAGCCAACCTGCTAATTTTGGACACATAAATTAGCAGGTTGGCTCACAGACTTTTGTTATAGTAACTCCCTGAAAATGGCACCTGGGGGCCGAAACATGTTTTTATATGTGTTATGTATATTGTGTGTATCAAGAAGTGCATTTCTTGGTAAAGTATACAGAGTTTAGAAACGTGCTCGGTATGAATAACATAAAATTTCCAGTCACTTCTGTCAGTGTCAGAGCTCGCGTACCGGATGAATCGTCAGTCTTATACTCGTATTCTTCACTTCTCCCCTCTTCCGTGATATCAGGTTTCTGCCACGATGTAAATAGGCTGTGCGCTGTGTTGCGTAACATACCGGTACCGGTACCAGAGCAGCACAGAATAATCACAAATAAAAACGACATAGAAAAGTTACAGAAGGATCTGGGCACCTTGGGGGAGTGGGCGGTAGAAATGGCATGAAAATAAATACCGGTAAAAGTACGGAAATAAGATTTACGAGAGCTCGGGCTAAAAATCCATTGGGCTACTCTCTTGGTGACCAAAAAATTCCCGAAGTGAGCAGTTGTAAATACTTGGGAGTAATCTTGAAGCGATCTAAACTGGGTCGACCAAGTAAATTACACAGCGCAAAAAGCCTGGCAGACACTTCACTTTGTAACGCGTGTTCTCAAAAAAGGACATAGGAATACAAAAAGTTTAGCCTACACGTCTTTGACACGTCCTGTTCTTGAATATGGGGCTGCATGTTGGGGTCCATGCAGAGGACAGATAAATGCGTTAGACCGGCTACAAGAGAAAGCTGCTCAATTTACTAATAACGAAGGATTCTGAATGGGAAACCTTGGCACAGGACGCTTATGCGCACTTTTTAAAGTGTAATCTGGGCAACGGGCTTGGAAAGCTATACGCGACAGGTTGCGAAGGGCTTACTATTTGAGTAGGATTGATCATGTTCGGAAAATTAGGGACAGAAAACAAAGAACGGATATCGGGAAGTATTCCGTTGTAAATAGGACCATTAAAAACTTGAACCAACTACCTGTAGAAGCGTTAGGGACTTTCCTCTGTAAACCTAAAATTTTTAAAACAGGGTTAGGAAAGCAATTATAAACGGGGTGAAGTGAAAGGAATAGAAGTGTGGCGAAAATCGTCTAAAAGTGCAGTGAAGTGAAATAAGGTGAAGTGCTGTGATGTGAGGTGAAATGGAGCGGTAGGAAATTTAAATGGGGTTAAGCCGAATGAGAGTGTAGTGAAGTGTAGTTGGGTGAAGTGTAAATGGGAAGACGTGAAGTATCGACTAGTGTAGTGCAGTGAAGGTCTTAGTAACAGAGTGTCTATCATTATTAGAAGATAAATAGATCATATGAAGTTTGCTGCTTATATGGCTGTTTCGTTTATCACATTCTTTCATATTCTTTTCGTTCTATTTTTTGTCATTGTATATATGGTTGTATGTTTTGCATGCTTTTGTTTAATTTTGTAAATTATGTATTCTTACTGTTATGTATGTTCCGTTCTGAGTATTCTGTTTCATTGTGTTGTTCTGTGTATTGTTTTTGTGTAAATGTGTACTGTACTACTGCCACCGGGTGTCAACCCAATTGCTTTGAACAAATATTATATCATGCCTTATCTCAAGGACTCTTCCGATAGCGCAAAAGATCATGGTCAGCCAACCGACACAAAGCTACACTTTCTTTCGACTGGACAACAACGCAGGAAATAGTTTCACATGGTACGTCTGAACAGCAGAGGACACCAGTAGGCAACGAAACTAAATATCGCGGTAGGGGATCGAAATATTTACAGCACGTACGTTGCTTACCGTCACGATACAGTACGTATTTGATAGCATGATCATGCTCAGAATTCTCCTAGGCGTCTGTGGGTACGGAATTGTATCAAATTACATACCCGAATTGACAAATGTACCCTCTGCGCGCCAACACACTTCAACCATTGTGAACTGTCCATTATTTTCCCCTAAACGGCATAGCGTTGGGAAATTGATTTGAGAATGAGGAAGGAATTTGGTGTAACAGAGGTAGTTATTATGATAAGGCATAGGGAAACGGTTGGGGAATGAAAAAGGATCGTTGTATTCGAAGTCCATTGTAACCGCGACCGGTGTAACAGAGGTTGACTGTATCAGCGGCCCTTATACCAGTGCTACCCACAATGAAAACTGCAGCCCCCCCCCCCCCCCCAAAAGGACTGTGGGCCAGTCTGAACTCATGTGCCCATAGTAACCTCATTATTCACATCTGCATGTACTGTTCACAGACTCCCCTCGTTTACATTGATGTTTCCAAGCAGTGCATTTTGTACTGTTGGACCCCACAAGTACTGTGATTGAAATGCCATGAGTTGCATTTGTGTGTAAATGTCAAGTCTGTATGCACCTGTCAGCAATCCGCAACATGCAGTGTGGTTCCGGTCACATACAGCTGTGTTCACTGATCATTGGTTGTTATAGCGGCAGTTCCTGTTTACATGCTGACACTTGTTACCGTTCTGCGGCTGTTACCGGTTGAGGTCGGTTCAGTGGGTACCGAGGGTAAAACGGTCAGGGCCTGAATTTGACCACATCTAGTGCCGAGGTTAAGAATGAGTGGAACTATACGTCCACTCCCGCACATGCCTTCATATCATCCACAGGGACAACTTTATGTTTGAAGATGCTGGTCTTATTATTACCCTGTTTGCTAATTTCACAACTAACAGTAATAACCAAATTGAAATAAATATTAACTATAATAATAATAAATCTATTCCTACTGTTGCTTATACAAAATTTCTAGGTTTAACTGTTGTTTCTTCACTAACACCGTTCAAACACATTGATTTGCTGGCAAAAATAAATAAGCACCACATTACTTAATTCAAAATATTAAACCATATTTGTCTATTTCTACACTACAGATCATTTATCATTCCTTTCTTCACTCAATTATGTCTTACAGTATAATATTCTGGAGAAACTCATCACATAGTTCTGTAATTTTTAAAATGCAGAAAGGGTAATTAAGATTATAATGGGATGTGTATAGGTAGTCTTGCAGAGAATTATTCAAGAAATTAAAAATTTTACCAATCCTATCACAGTATAAATTCTCTGTCTTATTGTTCATTGTTAATAATAGGGATTATTTGTTTCAAATAGTGCATATCATAACAATAATAGCAGACAAAGAAATGATTAACACTTGCCTCATGTAACTCTGGCAATGTATCAGAAGGGAGTTTATTACTCAGGCATCAAAATCTTTAATGGTCTTCCCAAGGCAATTAAAGATATCTCCAGCAAGCCTAGTAAGTTTAAATTGCTCTAAAGCACTTTCTGCATACACACTCATTTTATAGTTTAGATAAATTTTTTTAACAAACAGTAATATTTCACTTCTATTGTGTTCATATTATCCTATAGCCTTATAATGTACAGTTATATTAAATTTCTCTGTACTTATTCATTATCCATTGTTCTTTTACTTCATTCATTTTTAAGTTTTATGTCACAGTTTGTATATATTTGTTTAGCTTGTAAGTTTGTATATTATACTTTAATTTATTTTGAAGTTGTATTTATAATTTTGTAATTATTGTATTTACTTATTTCAATTTGAAATTCTATTCGAAATTTGTATTATTCTTGACTGTCTATTCTAGGACAGGCTGTTCTGTTACATCCTTATTGTGCGACTGGTTCCTATACCCATTGGATAAACTCCTGTACATGGTTTGTTTGGAATACTATAAAAGTTGAAGTTGAAGTTACTCATTACACCTTGTAATGGGGTAATATCATAGTGCTGTGAAGGACCCCCTCAATAATATCCTAGTGCTGTGAAGGACCCCCTCAATAATATCCTAGTGCTGTGAAGGATGCCCTCAATAATATCCTAGTGCTGTGAAGGACTCCCTCAATAATATCCTAGTGCTGTGAAGGACTCCCTCAATAATATCCCAGTGCTGTGAAGGACCCCCTCAATAATATCCCAGTGCTGTGAAGGACTCCCTCAATAATATCCCAGTGCTGTGAAGGACCCCCTCAATAATATCCTAGTGCTGTGAAGGACTCCCTCAATAATATCCCAGTGCTGTGAAGGACCCCCTCAATAATATCCTAGTGCTGTGAAGGACCCCCTCAATAATATCCTAGTGCTGTGAAGGACCCCCTCAATAATATCCTAGTGCTGTGAAGGACCT
>Ga0209629_10002071_pt1 | contig 13347 bp, 13 predicted proteins | sample TergutCu122P5_FD_187286 | JGI IMG/M metagenome (GOLD analysis project Ga0209629, IMG submission 187286) | Cubitermes ugandensis P5 segment gut microbial communities from Kakamega Forest, Kenya - Cu122 P5 (SPAdes) (version 2) | ecosystem: Host-associated > Arthropoda: Insects > Digestive system... | reverse complement strand
CATCTATATTCTTTCCAACAGTCAGGTAGACATAAAGGCCCTTGAGGGTTTCCAGATAAATTCCAAATTAGTTTGCAACTGCCATCAATTCCTGGTGAAACTGGTAGCACATAACAGGATCCAATTGGCATGGATGCCAGGACACATGGGAATTGATGGAAATGAATCAGCTGATCAATTAGCCACAGAATGCTCCTCACATCCACTCACAGGAACTCAGCCTGCACATGGTATATCTGCAGAGGTTTCCAAGGGGGTTATGGACTGGACAAGCAGGAAAAACAAGGAGCACTGGCAGTCCATATGTGGACATAAGGCTGACTAAGGGCTTTCTTAAAAGACCCTCTACAGGGGAAGGGAGGAGGGGGGACCAGCGAATTGCTCAATCTGAGCACAAACCAGCTAGTAACAATGACAGATTCGCTAACAGGGCATTGTCATTTAAAAGGACATTTATTAAACTGGGGCTGGTACACAGTCCCAACTATGATAGATGCAAGCAGGCATCTGAAACAGCCTCACATATTCTTTGTGACTGTGGGGCTTTGGCCACATCATAATTCAGGCACCTGGGTCATTTTATGAAACCAGGTGACAATGAGGATATCTCTGTCAGCAAGATACTGCACTTCGTTCAAGGTGCAGAGGCTCCTGAATGCATGAGCTAAAGAGCCACACTAAAGACCGATAACAGTCGAAGCACATGTGTCACTGTGGTGCCTGCCCTTCTGTATTCTATTCTATCGTACTCTATTCTATCTGTGGGATTCTACAAAACTGTCACTGTGGTTTCAAATGTGTAGATTATACATACCTTGTTTGGTAATTGGAAAAGATGAGACACTGTTTGAAGGACACCGATGACAGGATATGCAGCAATGCTTCAACTTTATACCTTATTTGCACCATAGTGTTCAGATGAGGACGCACTATGTAGACAAACTGTTTGAGACCCAATAAGATTGGTCCTGCTGGTCCTAGGTTGACATGTACGGGAGAGCGCATGTAACGACTCAGGAACATGTCCAGTTTGCCTGGGTAAGTTGCACTTAATGCTATCATCTGCTTGTTAGTTGGCAGTACTGAGAAGATGTAACTGGAAGAACACAAAATGGAATTCATCAACTGAACATTGTAGCTGTTCCATCATCACATATGCATGTTTGATGGAAGAGAATTTAAACACAAGTCAGCATCTACTTTGATCGCCTTCAATTTCAATAATTTCAGATCTACATCTGGTTATACATAATCAAGGGGGATGGAGGACTTCATGGGTCATACTGCTGGACATGACAAAAGACAAACAGTAAAATTCTGAAGTCTAGACAAAGAGGAAACAAATTTGTTGTCAAAATAAATTCCAAGACTGTCAGTGGTGAACAATGGCAAAATATAACGATGGTCATGGGGAAAATATAAAACATCATGTCTTAAGTGAAGATACATTGGATGATACTGACACTCAAATGGCAACAAGCCCCTCAAAATCTAGGCGATGTTTGGATATTCAAAGTGGGGTGTCAAAATCCTCAGCCTGTATGAAAACAGGACTTGTAAAACTATGCCTGTACAAAAATTAAGGCTGTACTTCTCTTTCCTCTAAACTGGAAAACAAGCTCATACTGTAAGTGGTTACAAGAACAGTTAGACAATGGATTTCTTATCTGACACTCAGGGTTTTCTACAATAAGGCATGATTTACATAACGTGGAATGTCAACAGCAAGAGGAAAATATTAGTGTCCTTGGCATCCCACAAATCACCATGCAATTCATAAAGTTCAGTTTTATGACCTTAAAGTCCAAGTCTGGTATACGGTAACCATATGCAAAATCAAACAGCCCACATATAAAATATATTCATATATATTCAGTTAATTCTGTCACCATTTTCCTGAGAAGTAAAAGAAGATGCACCAATGTCTGGTTATTTCATGCAGGAAAATTCTACAGCCAGTCTCGGGGTTGCATATGGACCTTTAATTCTTCACATACTGCTGCCCTCAGTGCAGGGAGGGTACAGGTGTGATGGAATTTATGGGCAATATAAATTTCAAACCTCTCTGTCCTGGGCAGCAATTGGAATTTAAACATTTATCCCTAACGATGATATCACATGTATTACATCAAAGAAGAATTTCACTTTCACATGTAGGTAGCAATGATAGTGCATTTACCTACATGTGAAGGTGAAATTCTTCTTCAATATAAGATTTTTATTTCCATGAACTAACACTCCACAGTGAAGTCCTTCTGCACAAGTTAATACTGCAGTTGCTCAAATAATCCAGAAATCCTCCACTTTTTATAGGACCCAAGTGTTCATTACCATGCTCACAGAAGACCAGATATGGAGGGTATATGGCAGTTGCCAATTCCCTTGATCACTTGAACAGTTACTACTAGCCAGTGAAACTGAAACAGTAACACCCAATCCCTGCTACTTAACATACATAAGGCTACTTCATGTGTATGAAGTAGCCAACCACAACAGTAAGTTCCAAGCAACAGTGATAATATCAACTTTTTGATATACTGTTCAGCTCTACTTTAGCCTTTGGCTACACCCAATGAGTATGTAAAGAGTTAATGAAAATTCACCTCACTGTGCAACAAAACTGCAAGATATGGAAGCAGACAGTAAATAAACCTTCAATTAACATGAAAAACACAAAGCTTTCACATATTTCACATTTAAACATCTACACAGATGTCTTGAATCTATCTACATTTGTACATAAGGCCAGAAGCATTTGACAAAAGATACAGAAACTTCAATTTTTGGCCTGACCCACACAAAATTTTGAATTCACTGCTGCCATATCAGTGCATAATCCCCAAAAGTACTCTCACATCAACACAAAAACTGAACACTGCAACAGACAAGACACAACTCTGAAGTTCTGTTCACATACTTTATGTCCTTCAGGAAAGTAGGCTCCATCAGTTGATCTGCCTCATCCAATACAAACAGTCTTATGTTACTTGTTTTTAAATACCCCAATTGGATTAGATGCTTTACCCTTCCAGGAGAACCGACTGCAATATGGCAATCATGAAGTTTTTGTTTGTCTTCCTCTACTGGAAGACCACCAATGAATGAATGTACTTTTAAGCCTGGAAATGAAATTATACAATTTAATTTAATCCATACACCATGCAACAGACTGAATTTAAGAATTTAATCCAACAAACTGAACAATCAATAATAAGTAATCATTTGTCATTTATGAAATCCCTCCTACATGTTTTGGGCTCTATAAGACCACCACATTTGAAAGAATACGCTTTCTCTGCATTCCTTTGCATGCAACCACCCTGACGATGGCCTACTAAAAGCCAAAACATGTAGGAAGAACAATACAAATGGCAAATGATTATCTGAGATACGCACTTTCCTGGGATGTTACTTTACTCTGCATAATATCCCAAAATAATGCAGATCTCATCTACATCACGAAGGAAACCTGAAATAATGCAAATGTTTATTATCGAGTGTGCAGTTTGTTGGATTCAGTACTTATATCACTCATTTGCGACAAGAGTGTCACAACTCAAAATGTGGTATTTTTGAGTTATTAGTATAGAAAGAAACTTTGCAGATGCACTTTTAACAGGTGTAGTGTCATAACACAATTTGCAAAACTCACCACTGGAGAGCAGTTGTGTTGTCGTTGCACTCATAGAAAATTATAGCACTTCAAAACCTTTAAAAGTCTCTCCTGAAAGATCACATATTTTGAGTTGTGACACTGTTGTTGCAAATGAGCAACATTACTGTGTGTCACTATAATGCAGGTACTGGACTTTATACATAACATAACATACCTGGCACATAATAAATTTTAGTAATGTCTACACCACACATCATTATAGTATAATGGCAACAACAACATGAATAATGAGGTTCACTCACCATTCTGGCAGCAATGAAACAATGTTATAAGTTTTTCAAGTCTTCATGGTAGTCAGTGTTCAGATTATTGCAACACTGTGTAATCTTCCTCATGAATTACCTCTTTTAACTCACTCCGTGAAGTACAGTCCCCTTGAGAAAGCAAATGCTACTCAGCTATGCATAAGTTCATGCAATCCATAAGTAAATTTCACCAAACACAACAGCACACCACTTGTACTTTACTGAGCCAGGAGATTCAAATGAACATCTTCAAAACCTGTTTCTTTAAGACTCATATCATTGTTACCCTCCCAATGTTTGTTACAAGAAAGAGGCAGAGAGAGCACAAAAAGCCACAAGGTTGTGACCACCTCTCCTGGATGACCATGGAATATGCATACACACTGTCTAGATATTGAAAAATGTATGTGCGACGTATTTTGAATTATCATTAAATTAAGGTGGGCAATTTACTGGACAGGGACATTGGCCACTCAAAAATGTGTGGTAACATTGGTGAAATATTTTAAAAATCCATAATCTGATAAATCTTCCACTTTACACACCATCAATAAATTCTCCCATCTTGCTGCAGACACGTCATGCCTGTGAAAGACATGTGACACTGTCAGCAATGTCTTTTCTCATTATGCCTGCAATTGTCCACCATACTGTTCTAACCACTTCATTCAACCATATGCCTTGAACTGTTTCTATCAGTTTTCAAAACAAATCATACTTACACAATACCATGTCCTGCTAACACGGTGGACATTCCAGTACCCCTTGATTCCACTGTTTCAATAGGTCATTCATTGCCCAGGTCACATGACTCAATGCTTCTGTGCAGCACAAAACTACCTATGTACTTAGTCACAGACAGTGCAAATTTGGGCCACTTTACGAGCATTTGTTTCACAAAGACATTTTCCTGTCACAGTCACTTGTCATTGTATAACATCTTTTGACTGAAATAGGGAGTAAGGTCAGACTAATTAGGTTTAGATGATTGTGTGATGCAGAAAGACAGTGAGGACATTGTGTTTAGGTTAAAATTAAGTCAGCATGTGGTTCAGTCACTAGGAATATAAGATTGAAATTGTGGAGATTCAGGGACAAAGAATTAACAGAAACAGAGTGAATTATAGTGAGATGGAAGGCAGTGATGAATATACTAACACGTTCCATCTAACTTCCATGAAGAAGGAAAAACTTGTCACAACAGACATTGAGAAGGTGACCAGTGAAAAGTCTAGCAAAATATCTCATGAAACAGCATTTAATGCTACTTGTCACTTCCTCACCAGTCAACTTGTCACTTGTCACACCCTCTGCTTCATGAAACAGGCCCAGGTGTCAAGAATTGAGCACCAGCACCTTTTCTTTCCCATCATGGAGTGAGTATGGCACCTTTTTATACCAAGAAGTGAGTTGTGGCACCTTTCCTGTCATGAAGTGAGTACTGGCACCCTTCTGTGTCAAGAAACAAGCACTGGCACCTTTTGTATACCAGGAAGCAGCTACTAGCACTTTTTCTTTTGTCATGGAGCACTTGCACCTTCTTCTATGTCAAGAAGTGATGAAGGGCACTTTTTAACCAAAAAGCACTGGTTATAGAGCAATATTATCAAACAGTTGATACAAGTGACTGCAATTACACATTCAATTGAAAAGACCAAGAAAAATCTCATATCTCATTTTGGACAGCCAGGTATCCTGAAGTGTGAGTCAGATATGCATCTGCGATGCCAGTTCTCTCAAAGGACTGGTTAACCTTATTAAGCACCTATGTATAACAGTAACAGGTGAATGAACATACCTTCCATTTCACTACCTACATCTTCCATGACCTGTTCAATCTGAACAGCAATTTCTCGAGTGGGAGCCAAGATAAGCACTTGCAAACTTCGGCTACTGACAACCACCATCTCTAAGGCTACTATAGTGAAAACACATGTCTTCCCTGTTCCAGATTTGGCTTGAACAACAAGGTCTGGAAAATAAACAAACAGAATACTAAAATACAGAACCATACATCAAAGTGTCCGTGGTAAACAAGACCACAGATATTCAGCTGAAACAACAAAGGACTTCTTAAAACCTTCAATATCTTCAAAGGTTTTGTTTCCCTTGAATGTACATGGCAGCACTGATTCAACACATAACTGGAAGCTTTTGACAATACGATCAGCACTGACAACTGGCATGTGATGACAAATAGTCTGGCAGAAATTTAATTACCTTCCAGAGAAATTACCTCCCTCCATCTTCAGTGTAAACAAGTGAAGGACATGGCTCTGCTAGCAAACCAGTGAGAGATGATATGACAAAGAGAAAGAAGGTTCAGGAGGATTTGTGACAAGGAACAGGGGTGAGAAAATATATTCCAGAATGTAAAGTTGGAGATGAGATGGCGCTGGTTTCAGCAGGGGTGTTGAAGCATCCAGTGGGACAGATAAGGAGGAAGAGAGAGGTGAGAGAAAATATGTTCTGGAAAAGATGGAAGTCAGCATCTTACCAAAACCACATCTTCCAAGTGGTATTGCTTTAAGCTGTATAGGTGATGGCTTCCTAAACCCACTTTTATGAAGACCCTTCAAGGTTACGTCCGATAACAGCATTCCAGTGAAGTCAATATCTTCATTGATAAACACGTCTTGTGTTCGGGGTTTATCGTCCAATACATGAGCAGTTTGACGAGGCATCCTTGTTCAGCAGAACATTAACGAAATTATCTGTGAAATTATATATAACACCCAAGCAAAAGAGCCACAAAAAAGTAAATATCCAGGGGCACTCCTGCCACAAGATGAAGATCTAAGTTTCCAATGCAGTAACTGAAGCCGTCTTCTGGATTTACAACGCTGTGTAACGTCGAAAGTGGTTACCCAGAACGGGGAAGTGCGGTTGTGAACATATACCCTCCTGAAAAACGCCGTGGTAAGCGAACCATACCGTAATATGTGCTTTAACTACATAAATTAACATCACAAAAATATCCATCACGAGAAGCACACTGTGTTTGCATACGTTCTACCGTCAATTTGAATTTACGGTTCGTATCGCCTTGTCTCTGAGTACGTCTGCCGAACGATACTTCTACAAATACATTCGATAGTGGTCACAGAATATAGTGGTCGACCAGAGCGTTAATCGATTGTCACTTAAATGCAAAGGGAAGAGAAAACGCACGGTTGCTGGGGAAGTAGAAATGGTCTCTGTGGAAACGATATACGCGGACCAGTAGGAGAGGTTTGAAGGAATATACAAGGCGAAATTTTGTTGGTCTAATCGTATTGTTTGGTAAGAAATAAAATGTGGAATATTCCTGGAAAATAAAGCTATTGTTTATTGTTAAAGCCTGAACTAAGTTTCTAGAAATTATTTGTGAAATACGCAATACCTTATTAGAAATACTAATTTTCCCTACTTGCGCCATGATGGTATAAAGAGGAAGTGGAGTTATTGCTCCACTCTTTCCTAACCTCAGTACTAGATTGAGGTGACTGGTTAGCCTGAAGCCACGGTAGTTTTAACCCAGTGTACCCACTGAACAGGGGGCTGGGTGGGCCCCACAGCCGGTCTGGGCCTTCGGAGAAGAAAAAAATTGCGTTTCTCTACCGGATTCAGAAGCTTGGATCGTATCCTTTACCCCGTAACCTACTCATTTTACAAATTACATTAACCCAGTTTCCGCATTAGTAATAACTAATGCAATACGACTATCGAATGCAAAATTCGACATGTTATCAATGTCTTTATTCGAATTAAAATATTTTGAACGAGATTCAAGATTCTCACAGAGGTTTAATTGAGGATTCAGGTCTTCTAGGATGCGACGCTGTGTTGTTAGATTAATAGTTCCATACTTGTCTTTGAGAGGTCGGAAACCATTCACTCAAGGACAGTGTCACGTCTCGGAAGACCAGCATCCTCGAAAATATTCTAATAGAGGCAATCTGACAGAAACGTTCAAATGACTAAAACCAAAGAAAATATTCGAATAACAGCAATAGGCTAATACTATTTGAATCATGGGACGGGAATAAAAGTATTTTAATAAACAACAAAGAACCCGAGACGATGCTATTAATTAATGCTTGGATACTGTCTCTGCATTCGGTGTTCGATTGTAATAGATGACATGTAAATTTAAGGGATCTCTGGTATTTTTGAACGACCTTATCCCACCGGAGGATACAAGTGAAGTTATTTATTTTACTAGCACTAATTTATAACATAAAGACGAAAAAACCTGTCCCTAATAATGGTTTTGAAATATCCATGCATATAATAAACGCAATGTTCGATTGTGTGAAGGGTAAGGGAGGAAGGAATTTTAGGCGATTCAAGCGTTCAAGCGTATCGTACTGTGTTGCTGGTTGAGTGGTGCCAAACGGTTCGAAGGAATGGCGTACCCTCACTTTCTAGGGTCAAGCATCGCAAATCACTTACCCACCGACTTATTATTACACCCCAGTCACACCACTGTAAGAACCCCGAATCTCAAGCTCCTAGCCTCTTAGCATAAAGGTATTTCAGATTTCCACGCTAGCGAATATCATTATAACGGTCTGTCACGATGTGATGATCCATAGTTTCAAACTGACTGTACCTTTCGGGACTGAGATCTGAGTCTATTTTTCCCATTCATATCTCCAGCTGCTCCACCCACAGATCATCTAGTCTGCCTCTACCAACCCCTCGAGCACAAATAATACGGCTGTCTCTTTTGTCTTTGGTCTGTCTTTGCGATGGCTATCACATTTGTCGCCGCACTATGCATATTGCCAACTTACCTCAAATGTGTATCGTTGCGGTACTTATATATCATACGTTGGTACTAATGTTGATTTTTGTGCGATCGAATTCGCATGGTTGGCTTTGAGATGTGTGAGGAAACGCAGTAATAAATCTATTGAAAACGTAAAGAAATAAGTGTTTTGTCTTTGACGTAACAGGTTACGTATTGTTAAAGTCTTGTGTAATAAATATTGTTTGTCATTTTGTTCCCACATGGTTTACGAGGATCCAACGTTTTTCATCAAGAGTGGAGATGAACGTTTTGTTTATAGGCAAAAAAATATTTTTGACAAATTAACAGTGGCTGAGAAGGAGAGGAATGAACGGCAACAAGAAGCAGACAATCATAGTCCAAATAACAACAGTTTGTCCACAGGAAACTATACACTTTCCCTTAGAAGGGCAAGATCCGAGATGAAACAGTTCAAAAGTAAAGAGAGCATTTTCACAAGACCAATTGCTCCTCCCCCACGTTTTAAGAGCAGAGGTGTTCCAGATTACCACAGAAATCCACATAAGTGGATTAAATATAGCTTAGAGGATGTATCCCAGGAGGATATGTCTGATCAAAGTAATACGGCAGCAGCGTTGTCCTTCCTAAAAGAAATGCGGGAGCGAAAAAGGCAACAAGAAATGGCAATTGAAGACAAAGCCCCAGGACATATCACTTTCAAGCAACCCAAAAATAAAACCAAACTTTTTTCTCAGCGTGACGCAATCACACGACCATCTTTTCGAAGTTCAAAATTAATAATGCCAGAGTATGTTGTTGGAATGAGCAAGAAGAAGGATAAGAAAAAGCATGATAAACATGATCATTTACCTCAAAATGAAAACATTACATCCGAAATAAAACTACAGCATTTGACAGAAGAAGATGATGGTGAATAGATCACAGGTGGGTATGACTTGTTTTTGTATGGAAGTGTAGAGTGGAAAGTAAACAAAAGTATCATTCATACAATGTTTAGGATGTGATGGGACATGTCTTGTACATTGTTGGTATATTTGAGGGTGTAATTAGAGGTTTGAGAAAAGCTTTGTCAGTACTAATGCATTTGTGTAATTATTATTATTATTATTGTTCAGGGTGCACGCTGGCTTGAAAGTCACTGTTGTCAATAGGTTTTGTTTAGTAAGTGGTGATGCTAATGGTACCTGTGTTCCCAGATATTTAAATTAGCTGTTACATTTTATATAGTTATGCCACTGGCATGATATGTTTCCTTATCATGACAATGGATCTGGGGCATGGCTCAGGCAGTTAGTTACAAGCTACTGACTGTGAGCCCAGATTTCATCCTAGAGGATAGCCTGTGCAATTTGTTGTGGACAAAATAGCACTGGGACAGGTTTTTCTCCAAGTACGTTGGGTTTTCCCTGTCATTTCATTGGTGTTGCATATTCATATTTTCATCTGCCAGAAGCACTGTGTAGTCCAAACATGAACAACATTACTAAATAAATTCCAAAGAAAAAATGACAGTGATGTGCAATCAGAATATACGTACAAATAGGTAAAGTGTCAAGTACTGTACATTATGGCTCTACAGTTGACATGACAGTCGTAAGTAAATTGCTGCAGTCTCTATAGATGAATGGTTGTGTGTCCCTTTGACAGACGGGTGTGCCATTTTAACCATCTATAGACAAAACTAAGAGCAGCAAGTGTTAAAATACTACAGAGTGTAATGGTATAAGTTTCGAGTTAAAAGTTTTAGATCATCTGGAAGTCACTGTTTCACTACACTTTCTTTGGTTTGCAAGTCAGCTGTGACATTTCTTTATAGATTCAGGCAAAGTTTTACCTGATAGGTAATTATTATATATTCCTATTGTGTGATTTTGTGTGTTTTGTTTTTACAGATGTAATCTACATCATGGGGAGCGTGTCTGATTTTTAAGAATTCAGTACACTGCTGGAAGTGGAAAAATTGTGTATAGAATGCTTATTTCATGTATGTTTTCATGTGATCATGCATAGTACCAGGTGTTTTGTTGTGGGGCAGTTACATTTCAATATAGAATTCTGAAATGTTCTATGCTGTGAACAGTGCTGTTACAATCATGGTAGAGTTTAATTCCATGTGTTGACCCATGTACAAGGAGTTCATATTTAAGTCACAGCTGTCCTCTTCAGCAAATGAATACTTAGAACCAGACATAGATATACACTGTTCTGGTCAACACAACACTTTTTGTCATTTCTTTTATTTTAATGCTACGTGTTTCGATTGATGTCATCACCGCCAAATAATATTTTATCCTTGTTTTGAGGACTTGTAGAGAGCGTATCATGATGCACATTGATCAAAAGATGTTTTGTTAAAAGAAATAAAGAAGGCATTATATTGATTGGAACAGTGTATATCTGTATAATCAATTGAACACAATGGCATGAATACCATCAAATGGGACCAGACAATTTTTCTTAGTGAACATCAAGTTTAGTCTAAAGCTACACATCCACAGTGAACAGAGTCACGAGGTGAAGGCATGACATATGTTAAGTGCCATGAGTAAATGGATGCAATTTGGACAGAAGACAGTGCTAAAGCTAGGGCCTGTGAAGCAAGGCTCTTATGTAGTTCTTGCAACCTACTTGTTTTTGCAGGTTTTGAAGCCATATTAAACGCCTACAATTTGTAACTTCATTAAACAGTTATATGCAAGGTCTGACAATGAAGTTCTCAAACTCATCGCGGTAAAAATGCTACATACCTCATTGCTGAACACCACCGTGGTCGCCTTCAGAGTATTCCCCTTGTGAAGCTACGCACTGATGCCAGCACCTAGTACACCCTTCAAAACAATTTTGGAACTGGTTTTGTGGAATGGCCTTCAGAGCTGCCGTCATATTACTCCTGATGTCATCAATGTTATCAAAATGCCTTCCTTTCATTATTTCCCTTATCTTCAGGAACAGGAAGAAGTCACTGGGGGCTAGATCCAGTGAATAGGCAGGGTGCTCCAACACAGTTATTTGTTTAGTAGCTAAAAACTCTTCTTTGCTTTTGTTCTACGGTGAGCTCCTTTGGGACCATTTTTGCACACACCTTCCTCATGTCAAGATCTTCAGTTAAGATTTTCCTAACTGTTTCTCTGTCGACGTTCACTTGCTCTGCTATGCTCGTGACAGTCGATGATTTTCACACACAATTTGAGGAACTTTTGCAGTGTTTTCTTCAGTTCTGCATGTTGCTGGCCATCCTGATCTCTCTTCATCAGTGACACTTTCTCTTCCCTCAGAAAAATGTTTCATCCACTTGTAAATTGCTGTTTTCTTCATAGCATTCTCCCCTGAAACTTGCACTAACATCTCTCTGATTTCGTTTCCACTCTTTCCAAGTTTAACAATAAATTTAATGTTCATTTGTTGCTCTTATAATTCAAGCTCTGACATTCTCGTGGTGGCACGCCAAAACACACGCAGACAGTAATAGATGCCACTCATAAAGAGACTGCCATAGATCAACAACAACACAGCTGTGAAACGCTGATATGTCATCAAACCATACTAAGGCTTTTGTCCAGTGCTGCCACGGTAAGCACATGGTGGCAAGTTCGCGAACTTTATTGTCTGACCACGTATATACATCAAGGAATTAAATGTTGATGGGGCGTGTGACTTGTACTGATTGGCTGCCAATGCAAGTCTGTTTTATTGATTTTAGTGCACTGTAAATACTAGACGTGGCAGTTGTGTCCATTTTATTCTTCCCTTCACAAATAAATTAAAATTGTTAAAAATATTTTTAAGTGTTTGTTACCACTATTCAAGGACTTACCTTGTTTACGTTTCACTGCCCAAGCAGGCAGGCAAAATGCTGCTTTATCCACTCTTTATCAATTTGAAACTGCAAATATGCTGTGTATTATATGAAATACTAAGGTATGTTTTTGACAGGTAATTTGTGAAGTGTATTGTTACAACAGTTAGTGTTACTTCTTTGTTTTACATTTCACATGTGATGCTGATCATTCTGAGGTGGAATGTACCTTAATGTGATTATGTCACAGGTGACAGCGTTCTTCAGCCAGGAAATAAGTGTTATTTTTCATGTTCATAGTGATGTGTGAACTGAGTGTAGCATTAATCAGTTTAATGAACAGCTACATGGTGTCACAAGGCCTGTTTTCACAATGATATTTTCTTCATGGTTGAAGTCTGTAGATTAATAGAGCAAGTTTGTACAGTTCTATGTTTGTGTGCATTATTACATGCTCTTAATGCACTAAAAGTTAAATAGATTTTTTTTATACTTACATTTCCTGTCTGTCTCCACTGTTCTAAAGTAAGGCACCTCCAGAATGTGACCTCCCCCTTTCATATTTACTGCATTTCCCTTTCTTTAAGGGACCTGAAGAGGATGGATGTTGGCCTGTCATTCATAATTCCTTGGCCATATGTGCCTGTTCAGCACACACTGTACTCTTTCAAAATCTTGTTCACTTACGTTGTAAGTGTTTGGTATAGATTCGTCTCAATTTTGATGTAGAATACATCTATGGTTTCATTGGATGGGGGGTCTGCAAGCAAAGTCGATGACGTCACAGCGTAACCGTGCCGTCACAAGATGGCGGATATGTGTTACTATGGCAACGTTATGACAACAACAAGATGGCGGATATGTGTTACTATGG
>Ga0209629_10002069_pt1 | contig 13353 bp, 11 predicted proteins | sample TergutCu122P5_FD_187286 | JGI IMG/M metagenome (GOLD analysis project Ga0209629, IMG submission 187286) | Cubitermes ugandensis P5 segment gut microbial communities from Kakamega Forest, Kenya - Cu122 P5 (SPAdes) (version 2) | ecosystem: Host-associated > Arthropoda: Insects > Digestive system... | reverse complement strand
GCAGGCAGAAAGCCATGTAGGCGTCGTGATGCAGGAAAACCTGAAATTCCGTTCATTGATACAGGCTTTATTGGTGAATGACGCCAGGAAAAATAAAATGACCACAGCGCAGGATTCGATGTTTCATATCAAAATCAAATACTTGAATTTTTCGACCCTGAGTCAGGGTATTTTAAAAATGACGTTTGATGGAGGTTATTTAGTAGCGTTTTTGTGGGGCGTCTACCGCTTACATTCCGGCCTGATTTCGTATGGTACGATGGTGGCTTTCCTTCAATTAGTTGCGAGGGTGCAGTTACCGGTTTTTTCCATTATTTCTTTTGTGCCGTCGACGATTCGGTTTCGCACCGCGTTGGAAAGATTGATGGAACTGAATGTTGGAAAATGGGAAGATTATAAAAATCCGGTCAAACTCGGTTCTCCTATTACATTGAAAATCCATAATTTATCATTCAATTATGATGAGACTGAAGTGATCAGGCGGCTGAATGTGGAATTTAAGTCGGGTGTGCCGACAGCCGTGACAGGTGCCTCAGGCAAAGGTAAAACGACCTTGATCCGGCTGATCCTGGCGCTCGTCAAGCCCGTCAGTGGCAGTCTAATATTAACGCAGGGAGGAAAAAGTCATGAAATATCTGTGGCGACGCGAAATAATATTTCATACGTGCCACAGGGCAATACGCTGTTTTACGGTACAATCCGCGAAAACCTGCTGCTGGCAGACGTCGCTGCAACAGATGATCAGATTTACAAGGCATTGCAAACATCATGCGCAACGTTTGTCTATGACCTGCCCATGGGACTTGACACAATGGTTGGGGAAATGGGGCATGGCCTTTCTGAGGGACAAGCCCAACGCATCGCGATTGCACGGGCTATTCTGCATGGCGGGTGTATCTGGCTGTTTGATGAACCTACATCGGCGCTTGATATTGATACGATTCACCGGATTTTTAATAATCTGTTAGCAGCAGGGAAAGATAAAATGATTATTTTTGTGACACATGACAGCTACGTGAAAGATGCCTGTTCACAGATAATTCAACTGGATTAATAAAATTTACGGATAAAAAAATGATAAACAGGGAGATATTAAAGGAGAAACATCGGGTACGGTATTGTATTGCAGGGCATTTGATGGAATTAACTGTCCCGGATACCGGTTATGCAGACCGGTTATTTCCATCGTTTAAGCCTTTTCGATGCGAATCAAATGAAGGGCAAAAAGCAATGTGTTCGATTCGAATTGTAGAAGAACCTATTGAGATTGAGCAGAATCCACCCAACGTACTGTACGAAGAGTTCGATTTATTGGGACACTGGTTCTGTCTGAGTGAAACCTCAACGAAATATATTATTGATCTTCAAATTATTGAAAATGAGGTAACTTACCGAATGGTTACAGATAAAACGTTCTCAACCGCCACGATTTATCTGAATCATATTGACAGTCATACCATTAACCTTCTGTCGACTTTTACGTCCATCGTATTTTCACATTCTTCGGTGCTGTATAAGACACTGCTGATCCATGCTTCTGTCGTCGAAAAAGACGGAGAGGGATATGCTTTTCTCGGGAAGAGCGGCACAGGAAAAAGCACACACAGCGCCTTGTGGCTTCAATATATAGAAGGCACAGCATTGCTGAACGATGATAATCCTGCCATCCGCATCGAAGAAGATGGAAGCGTGAATGTATATGGGACGCCATGGAGTGGCAAAACACCGTGTTACAACAATCGGAAAGCACGGTTGAGGGCGCTGATCCGGCTGGAAAAAGCGCCGGAAAACAGTTTTGTCTGGGAAAAAAGCGTCGACGCATTAATCACACTTCTACCCAGTTGCTCGTCCATGCGATGGGACGAAAAACTGTTTACAGCGATGTGTAGCCTCAATACAGAAGTGATTAGTAAAGTGGCAGTTGGCCACCTGCGATGCTTGCCGGATAAAGAAGCAGTATTATTATGTTATGCAGAATCAAAAAAAATTCGTAAATTTGCAGTCGATTAGTAACTATATAAATAGAGATATGAAGAAGTTAGTATTTTTGGCATTACTGAGTTGTCTGACAATGACATCGTGCCTGTTTCCAAAAAAAATGGTCTATCTTAAAGATATGAGACCCGATTTGTTGTATACATTGAAAGAAAGACCTGAACTGAGAATACAGCCGAACGACAGGTTGAAAATTGTTGTAAGTTCCAGGAATCCCGAACTGACCGCTCCTTTCAATATGGGCGTGGGAGGATACGATATAAGTAATACCGGCGAAATCCGGACAACAGTACAGTCAACCATGCAGGAAGGTGGATATTTAGTCAACCGTCAGGGCGAGATAGAGTTCCCGCTCCTGGGCATGTTGAAGGTAGAGGGATTGACAAAACAGGAAGTCGCCAGCCAAATCCGACTCTTGTTACGCGATGGACGACAAGTTCCTGATGCGATGGTCACCGTCGAAATCCTGAATTTTAAAATAACTGTCATCGGTGAAGTTGGAGGGGCGGGCATACTGTCTTTGCCGGAAGAAGGCAGGATTACATTACTGGAGGCAATCATCAGGGCAGGCGGGGTGACCATGAATGCTGCAATGGATAAAGTAGGCGTTTTACGGGAAGACAAAAGAGGGTTACGACTGTACATGAATGATATAAGCTCAGTAGAATTATTCCAGTCGCCTACTTATTATTTGCAGCAAAATGATATCGTGTACGTATATCCAAAAGCTGCGCAAACAACATTATTTGAATCGCGTACATGGCAATGGTATGGTATCCTTACAGGAGCATCAAGTATGATCTTATCCCTCTTGCTGCTGTTCAATATTAATAAAAAATAACTCACTGCACACGTTTATAACAAATTAAACATTTTACATCAAAAACCTATCATTTATGGACAAGCAAAATATACCGTCTGCAAGTTTTTCGCAAGATGAAAAGACCGTGAATATTTTCGACGTATTCCTGTACTTATTATCGCAATGGAAATGGTTCCTGATATCTCTGTTTATATTCGGCAACTATTTTGGCTGTCAATGGGCTAAAACACCATTTACCTACAGACGTGCAACCACCATCATGGTAAAAACTCCGGAAAACAGCCAGTCTACCATGCGTTTGAATCGTTACAACAGTTTCGTGAATCCTATCAATGTCTCGAACGAAATCTTACAGTTTAAGTCTAAAGAGTTGATGCGCACAGTGATAGATAACTTGGATGCCAATATCAGTTATGTGATCAAAAATAAGCTAAGACCCTATGAGTTATATACAAAATCGCCGGTAAAGGTTGCTTTTCCAGAAGCGAAAACAGAAGACTACCTCTCCCTGACTGTCACTCCGCTCAATGAAAACGAAGTGGAGATTGCCGGTTTTGCCGGAATGATAGATAAAGAAACGATCAAAGCCAGTCTGAATGATACGATTAACACCCCTGGCGGGTCGTTGGTTGTCTCTCCTACCGTCTATTTTCATTCTTCATGGTTTGGTACCCCAATCAAAGTGACAAGATATCCAAGGGAAAGCATGGTAGCCAGCTTTTTAGGTAATTTAAGCATCATTCAGTTGGAAGAAAATGCCGCCATCTTACAAATCTCCTTATCCGATTACTCCACCTTTCGGGCTGAGGATGTATTAAATACGTTGGTCAACGTTTACAACGAAGAAGCCATTGCAGAAAAAAACCGTACCGCTATACTGGCGGCAAATTTTATAAACGATCGACTGGCAAGCATCCAAATTGAATTAGGAGAGGTGGAAACGACAGTAGAAGCATTGAAAAAAGAGAATGAAGGAATGGAAATTACGGAAGCTGCCTCCATGTACACTGCTGATAGCAGAGAATACCGTCAAAAAATCAAAACATTGGACTCTCAAATTCGATTGGCAAAGTTTATGAAAAATTATTTGCAGGATGAAAACAGCAACGATTTGATACAGGACAATACGGGATTGGTAGATATGAAAATAGAAAGTCAGATTGGACAGTATAATGCCGCCATATTGAGAAGAAACAAACTGATGGAATCAGGCGACAGCGAACAGAATCCGGTGGTACAGGACTTGAACCGTACGATCAAAGCAATGCGACAAAATATTTTCAAAGCAATGGATAACACCATCAGCAGCTTGAATATTTTACGGCAGGATGCTGAAAGACAGGAAATGAAGGCGTTAAGCCAGGTCTATATGATTCCGGAAAAACAGCGTGCTATGTTGACGATTGAACGACAGCAAAAAATCAAGGAAGACTTGTATATCTTCCTTTTAAATAAACGCGAAGAGAATGCGCTCAATCGGTCAATGGTGGATGATAACGCGCGCGTCATTGACCCTGCATCGGGTGGCAATGCACCCGTATATCCCAGCCTGTATAGACACATGTTGATGGGGGCAGGATTCGGTTTAGGAGTGCCATTTGTCATCTTATTAATGATCATGATGCTTGACACGCGTGTCCATACCAGAAAAGAGTTGGAAAGTGAACTTTCCGTTCCGTTCCTGGGAGAAATCCCAATGGATGCCGAAGCAAGTAAGCTGCGCGTAGGGATTGCAGGTCAAGGATTTGGAATGTTGACAGAGGCGTTTCGTATCGTCAGAACGAACATGAAGTATATGTTCCGCGGTAAAGACGCAAAAGTCATAGCCGTGATCTCTTTCTTCCCAAATGCAGGCAAAACATTTACTGCCACCAATTTAGGCGTTAGCCTTGTGCAAATTTACAAGCGAGGGGTTCTGATTGACTTAGACTTGAGAAAAGGAACATTGACTGGCAATTTTGAAATATCAAAGGACGTTGGCATCGCAAATTACTTAGCTGATGAATCAACCAAACTCGAAGATATCATTCATGTCAATGCGATCTGTGAAAATTTGGACTTGATCGGAATTGGCGCTATTGCTCCCAATCCGACCGAGTTACTGCTCAGTAACCGCCTCGACGAAATGATTGATCAACTCAAGACAATGTACGACTTTATCGTTGTGGACAGCGCCCCAATCAGTATGGTAGCCGATGCTGCCGTTGTCAATCGGGTTACCGATTTGAATATCTTTGTCATCCGCGCCGGAAAATTTGACCGCAGGTTATTGCCCGACCTGGAGAATCAATATATCCAGAAAAAATGGAATAATTTATCGGTGGTTCTCAATGCAGTTAAAAAAGAACACAGAGGAGGTGGATACGGGTATGGATATGGATATGGATATGGATATGGATATGGATATGGTAGCTATGGAAAAAAGACAAAATAACGGGAAATACTCTTTTCTATCAACACAATAAATGATCTACAGATGAAATCACTGTTTTACTTATGGACCATCTTGTGCTTGTTTGGCTGCAACAGCAACCAAGCCAGTAAACAGACTGCCAATCAGACTGATACTGTAAAAATCGCCACACCGGCGTTTAACTATCCCCAGCCGCCTGCCATGATCACAGAACCCAACTTGCAACATGAATATATCGTCAAGCATTATTGGGACTATTTTGATTTTGCAGATACGACGTATGTCCCTACATCTGATATTACCGAACAGGCATGGGCGAATTACCTGAATATGCTCTATTATCTTCCACTGAATCAGGCACAGGAAACAATCAAAACGTTATTTGCAAAGTCTGCGCAAAGCAACAACAAAAAACTCTTCCAGTATTTTACGGAAATGGCTAACAAGTACCTGTATGATCCCAACTCTCCGGCACGCAATGAGGAACTATACATTCCCATACTGGAGGTAATGACCCAGACAACAATATTGAGCGACGCGGAAAAAATTCGCCCTCAAACCTTACTGAAGCTGGCTTATCAAAATCGTTTAGGTACAAAAGCCTTTGATTTTCAATATACTGATATTACAGGACGCGTACGGACGATGTATCAATCCAATGCTGATTTCATCCTGCTGTTTTTTAACAATCCTGACTGTACATCGTGTAAAGAACATATAGAAGCGATGCGAAACGCACCATTATTCAACAAACTCATAGCGGAACGCAGGCTCCAAATCCTGTCGATTTTCCCTGATCAAGATATAGAGATTTGGAAAAATAACCGTTCATTGTACCCTTCTACCTGGACAGTTGGATATGATCACACATTTTCCATCGGCACAAAATACGATTTAAAGGCCAGTCCTACATTGTATTTATTGGACAGGAACAAGGTCGTCGTATTAAAAGACGCCACATTGCCCCTTATCGAAAATTATTTTGCAAATCATTAAAAAAAGAGACGTTGCGCGCAACGTCTCTTTTTTTTATTTCAAACGATCTATGTTTGGACGGATAATGACCGAACGGCTCAACGACGGGTCGTTGTAAAACTGATTTGGAACTCCTCCGGCTGCATCTGTCTGCAATCTCGACTCAGGGATTCCACACACTTTGACCAAATAATCTTTAACTCGCTTTGAACGCCCCACGCTTAAACGATAGTTTATTTCAGGATTGCCGGTAGCTGCATCGGCATAACCGGTGATGGTATAACTGCTTTCAGGATACTGCTGCATCAGTTTACCTAAGAAGTTTAATTTCACCTTTGCGTCATCCAACAACGTAGTTTCATTGATTTTAAAGAGAATCAACACATCAGCGGCCACATCAAGCCATTCGGTGACAACTTGTGTTTCTGTCTCAACAATCGGTGCAGGAGGAGGAACAGGAGATACCGGTTCCGACCGGTAAAGTACCGGCCTTGGTTTACTTGGGCCGCCGCCCCAGCGAAATTGCAAACCGACATTGACAGAGAGGATACCGTCGTAAGGACGATAGCCTACATCTAAATTCAGTCTGTTCCAGTTATTATTCGGATCAGGTTCTATGATGAGGGGATCGCGCATCGGGTTTTTGAATTTTTCTTCAAATGCAGCCCCGCGAATGTCTAACGTAAAATCCAGGTTTTTTGCAATTCGGAATGTAGTCAGTAAACCAACATTCACTGTTAATGCGTGCGCACTCGGTTTATCATAAGTACTTAGATAGCCCACACCTACAAAAGGCATGGCAGATACTATACGGTCTTCATTGACGCCTCCAAAAAAATTGGATGCATTAAACATCAAATCACCGTAAACGTGATAAACGGTAAATTGCTGACGGTAAAGTCCGTTAACAGGGTCATAAAGTCCCCTGTCAATGGCATGTGAATAAACGCCCCTGTCAGCACCATTGGCAATTTTGCCATCTATGTTATATTTGGTAGCGCCCCGTAATATTTGCCAGGATGTACCTAAGCGGGTACCGACCACAGGCCCCCACCATTTACCTATATATATATCAGTTCCGCCGGAAATCCGTTCCCGCAACGCAAGCTGACGGGCATGGTCAGCAATGAAAAGACGGGGGCCTCCACCGATTCCGGCAAACCATTGTCCACGATATTCATCCGGCGCCTGTTCATACACATATACTTCTTCCTCTTTCTGCTGCTGTGCTCTCATAAAACCGGTAGCACAGAACATAAACACTAAAGCTAACAATAGCCGATGGCAAGATAGTTTTTTTAAATCTGTTTTTTGACGAATTGTTATTATCTTCATATCACATTAATAATTAGTTAGTATTTATCAGGTCGAATAATGACCGAACGGCTCAATGACGGATCGTTGTAGTATTGATAGTCTACTCCGCCTGCGGCAACCGTATTTAACCTTGATGCCGGGACACCAAACTCTCTGACTAAACAATCCTTCGCCTTTCGGGCACGCTCATTGCTCAACCGATTATTTGCATCGCGATTTCCGGAGGATGAGTCGGGATAACCTGTGATGGTATAACTGCTTTCGGGATATTTATGCATTAGTTTGGCTAAGAAACTCAACTGCACACGCGCCTCTTTCGTTACCGTGCTTTCACCAACCCTGAAAAGTATCAACACATCGGTAGCTACATCTTTCCATTCGGTAATGACCTCTGTTTGCGTTTCGACGATGGGCGGAGGTGGGGTTCTTTGTATATTCGTCTGCGTTTGTTGTTGTGTTTGCGTTTGTTGTTGAGCAACATAATTATTTCTGGACTCCTGCTGGTAGTTTACAGTTCGTGCAGGTTGCCTTGTGTCACCCCAGCGAAATTGCAAGCCAAAATTGACAGAGAGGATGCCGTCATAAGGACGATAGCCTACATCTAAATTCAGTCTGTTCCAGTTATTATTCGGATCAGGTTCTATGATGAGGGGATCGCGCATCGGGTTTTTGAATTTTTCTTCAAATACCGCCCCGCGAATGTCTAACGTAAAATCCAGATTTTTTGCAATTCTGAATGCAGTCTGTAAACCTATATCCACCGAGAATGTATGCGCACTCGGCTTATCGTAAGTACTTAGATAGCCTACGCCGATAAAAGGAATGGCAGACACAATACGGTCTTCATTGACGCCTGCAAAAAAATCGGATGCATTAAACATCAAATCACCGTAAACGTGATAAACGGTAAATTGTTGACGGTAAAGTCCGTTCACCGAGTCAAAAAGTCCCCTGTCAATGGCATGTGAATAGACGTTATGATAACCGCCGTTGGCAATTTTACCATCTATGTTATATTTGGTAGCGCCCCGCAATATTTGCCATGATGCACCCAAGCGAGTACCGACCACAGGCCCCCACCATTTTCCGACATACACATCGGCGCCGCCAGTAATCCGTTCCCGCAACGCAAGCTGACGGGCATGGTCAGCAAAGAAAAGACGGGGACCACCACCTATACCGACGAACCATTGTCCACGATATTCATCCGGTTCATTCTCATACACATACGTATCATTATTCTTTACATTCTCCTGAGCGGTCATAAAGCCGGCTACACAGAACAAAAGCGCTAATGCTAAAAACAGTCGGTTATGAAACTGGGTTTGCATACCTGTTTTCATTCGAAAAACTATTTGCTTCATAAAATCAATAATCATTTTGTTAGTAAATAATCATTTTTATTCATATTAAAATTCATTACTTGAAAGTATATTAACACGATAATCGACTGCAAAAGTACATATTATTATTAATACAAAAAAATTAATGCCCTTAAATTAATAAAAAAAATGAAAAAAAATTATGTTAATATATATTAATCCGAAAAATTACCTGTTGCAAACGTTATTTTTACCTTCTATTTTTCGCTTTTTTCCAAGCCATTCTCATTCGGGTCATCCAATTATTATGTCCGACAGGTAGGATAGTATTTTCTTGATAATCAATATTTTGAGATAATATAGAGCGATTTGTAATCAAGTTATAAATCGTACCCCAATCGAGCATGCCACCTACGTTACGGTCGTCAATAAAGACGTCGGCGCCAATCTTTCTGGGACAACCATCCTCCACCTTTTCATCGGGATAATTTTTATTGCAGGCGAAAAAATAAATGCCATTTTTTTCGCAATACTCCACTGCCTCATCCAATAACTGGCCTTCGCGCATCGTCCATAAAATCAGTTTATGGTTTTCCTCAAGCAGCAATTTTCGTAAAACTTCAAATGCAAACGGGATGGGTTTCCCGATTTTAGGGTATTCATGTTCTACAATTGTTCCGTCAAAATCAACTGCGATTGTCATTCTTCTTTTCTTATATCTTTATTTTCGGCTTATACATATCAGCGGCTGTGATGCCACATTCTTTTTTCATTTTGATACAATATTCCAACAGACCGAGGTCATTGGCTCCGGCATTGTTCGTTCCGAAGGTAAATTTGACACCTGCTGCTTTGGCTTTTTGGATAATGGCTTTGTTGGGAATCTTGTAGCGTGCATTGATTTCCAGCGCTTTGCCACTTTTCGCCATCGCTTCCACAAACTTGTTCATACGGGCTTCTGTCCAGAACTCGTCGTAGCGATCCTGCATTTTAGCAGGAAGAAAACAGGGGTTGACATACACATCCATCGGCTCGGTAAGAACATCGCATATCTTATTGACAATCATATCCATATAATCCTGTTCATTCGTAATCCATGTTTCTGCCGCGATCCACAAGCGGGTACGGTGTCCTTTCGTGTCGGTGAAAGTGAGCGCATCAGTAAAAACATAGTCGAACTCATTGCGCACTTCAGGCGAGAAGGTCACAACCCACTCACGTCCTTCAGCTTGCATAGCAAGAATATAGGGTTTTGAGCGCATGGAGTCCAAGTAAGCCAGCACCCCTGCATCGTCCGTGATGGGGAATCCGATGCCGCAGTTAGGCGCGGCAGCATAGTTGATGCCTACCTTTCGCGAATGTTGGGAGGCATTTTCGTTGGTCAGACCACCCTTGATATGTATGTGATAGTCAAGGACAGGGAAATCTTCCTGGTGTAGTTTGATGATCTCATCCTGCTGCTCGTCAATAGCTTGCGCCAATTGCGATGCGACGTCTATTTGAGCTGACTCAATAGCTTTGACCGAAATATTTTTGAATTGAATATCGCCGTTGCCGCTCCCTTTTAGCGCAAAGGTGCCTTCGGAAAGCAATACGGACTGGTTGGGGGCAATGCGATACGGGTTGGCCGGCTCGATGTATTCAACGACAGGCTCGCCGTTGATGGCGATGGTCACGAGATTGCCTTCTACCTTGATATTCAACTGAAACCATTCATTTTCCTTGACAAAACTCTTGGTGAGGTTGCGCACCGAAAGCAGGCTTCCCGTCATTTTCCACCAGACAGGGTCGTTTCTGTCATTATTGATGGCTACACGATAGCCTTTTTCCGTAGATTTGTCGGTATGGAAAGCGATGAAGCCTTTACCGCCGACTGTTGTGCGCATTTCGAGGTTTAATTCAAAATTTTTGTATTTGCCGTTTTTTAAAACAGCCTGTGCATTGCTGCCTTTGAGGGATAATATCCCATTGTCTGTTGTGACGTTACCGGTAGATTCCCACAGGTTTGCGTTTGTCCCGTCAAATAAAACCCCGCTGCCTGACCGGCTGCAACTTGCTATGAATAAACATAAAAGTACTGTTGTGATGAAAGAAAGCGTTCTCATTGATGCATATTTTTTAAATGTTTGATATTGCAAATAATCGACAAAAGTAATAAAAAAATTGAATCAAACAAAAATAAGGAAACCTTAAACCTGCGAAAAGAATTTCATAAAAATCTTTACCAATTGCATTTTACACTTGTCGATATCAATTGCGTTTCTTAATTCGGCAGCTAACGACGTGACTCCCTTGTCAATAAATCCGCATGGATGAATCAATGAAAAGTAATTCAGGTCGGTATTGATATTGAGTGCAAATCCGTGCATCGTCACAAAACGGCTGCTTTTAACGCCGATGGCTGCAATTTTACGCGCCCGTTCGGTCTCCGGTTCAATCCATACGCCGGTAGCCCCTGCCATTCTTTGACCTTGAATGTCGTACACCGACAGAAAATGAATGATGATTTCTTCCAGTGTTTCAACATATTGACGCAATCCCATCTTGAAATACTCCAAATCAAATACAGGATAACCGGTGATTTGTCCCGGCCCATGATAGGTGATGTCTCCCCCGCGGTTTGTGCGGTACAGGGAAATACCCCTCTCCTTCAGTAACGTCTCTGAAATCAGTAAGTTAGAATCATTTCCGTGATTACCAATTGTAAAGACAGGTTCATGTTCGCAAAAATAGAGTGTGTTCACAACATGTTCTTTCCTGGATTTAGCATCAATAATATACTGAAAATCATCTGTTTGAAGACCCAACGCCTCCTCATAGGCAATGCTCCCCAAATCTATGTAACGAAAACCTCCCAAAGGAATAAATATTACCGGCTAAAGACAAAAACAGACTATCTAAGTCGATGCAATGAACGTATCAGCGCTTCATCATCTCGAATACGATTGATAACTAAATAGTTTAATATCAAGCATATAAATGGAAATACAAACGCTATGCCCGGAAACTGGTAATCTCCTGACAATCGGGTTAATTTCCAGTAAAAAAATGCGCACAAGCCATAAAAAACAACGAACAGAATGGCATTGTAGATGCAGAAACGGATTTGCATCTTCCGGTTCTTATACAGAAAGATCGTGATAAAAGCGAGCATGGCACACAGCGCCGGCAGAAACAAAATCGCCCAGGCAGGATTGACTAACCCGACAGGTAAATTCAGTGCAGACATTCTTGAGAGTTCAAGTATAAACACTTCACTGCCAATCTGCAAGGTAGCCAGTGGCATGAAAAGCATAGCGGCTGATAATGCTACAATCGCCAGCAAGTAGACCGTCTGAATGCGTTGAATCACAGCTTAAAAATTGTTTTTTTCCTTGACCGGATTCTTAAAAAAGATTTTATTATCCTGAAATTCCTGCAAAGCAATCAGGGTCGGTTTCGGCAGTTTTTCGTAATAGCGGGAAATCTCAATCTGTTCCCGATTTTCAAAAACCTCTTCCAGGTTGTCATTGAATGAAGCAAATTCCTGCAATTTCTTTTCCAAATCCTTTTTCATCTCTGCTGAAATCTGGTTAGCCCTCTTTGCAATCACCATCAGGGTTTCATAGATGTTCCCTGTATCTTCACTCATTTTCATCATGTCGCGCGTAACGGTTGTTACCTGAGCATTTGATCTGCGATAATCCATCTTATTTTATAATTGTTATTGTTTTCGAGCGATACATTCGTTTCAGAATGTGATATTTATTAATAACTTGTCTTGATTTGTTTGCTGGCGAAATCAAAGAAACGCTGCGCCTGTTTAGTGTATTTGCCATCCGGAAACTCGTTGGTATAGGCGTAATATTCATCGACAACATCCCGAAATCTGCTTTGCAAACGGTCTGTCACACTCACAAGGGCTAATTCATATTTTGCCCTCATTTTGAGGAACATAAACTCTTCTCTAAACTTCGTATACGGATAATCTTTCAACGCGTTATCGGCAGTAATGACACATGCCAAATAATTATTACCCATATAAGTACCGAGATTATAATATAATTGCGTGCTAAGCAACTCTTTATATGCTAATTTTTCCTGAAGCTCGAACAGAATTTCCTGTGCCTGTTTGGCGCGTTCGCTTTGCGGATAATATTCCATGTATAGCTGCAGTTGCGCCAGCGCTTCGTATGTCTGCTTCTGATCCAACCGGGCGTCAGGAGAATCGAGATAAAGTCCATAACCGGAATAGAAGCGCGCCAATTCAGTAAATTCACCCTTTGGATAGGTGGTGTAATATGTTTTAAAATAGGCTGCTGCCGTCTGGTAGTCTTTCATCCCGTAATAGCTTTGCGCTAACAGGTATAAAGACTCTTCGGCAGAGGAAGTACCCTTGAAATATTGTACAACTTCTTCGAGCAGCGAAGCGGCTTTTGACCATTTCTTGTTATTGTAATACTTTTTGGCGTATGAATATTTTAATTCATAGTCCGTACTTTTTTGAATGCGAGCAAATTCTCCACATG
>Ga0209629_10002068_pt1 | contig 13358 bp, 7 predicted proteins | sample TergutCu122P5_FD_187286 | JGI IMG/M metagenome (GOLD analysis project Ga0209629, IMG submission 187286) | Cubitermes ugandensis P5 segment gut microbial communities from Kakamega Forest, Kenya - Cu122 P5 (SPAdes) (version 2) | ecosystem: Host-associated > Arthropoda: Insects > Digestive system >... | reverse complement strand
GAGGGCGGAGACTTGCGTGATGCACAGGTCGACGTCCATCGGTCTGTTTAGTCATTCCTGCATTTGATCGCATCGTTGGGCTCTATAATAAACACCTTGTCTCTAACGGGGGGAATGTGCTTACGCTAACGATTTAAAGTTAGGCTGAAGGCCTTGACTGAGCTAACCAAAGATTGGTGTACGGTTAGCGCTGAACTTAATTAGTGGGGGATATACTTTGGTTGGTTGGCTGTCTGGGTTTTGAGCCCAGAATGCCGCTGTCGCAAGCTTGAGTTATGTGACCAATGTCAGGCGCATAGGTGAAGCCGCCGTACCTGAGAGAGGGGAGTGCGGGCCATGCCCCGACTTTGTATTATGTACCCTGGAATTTTCCTCAAAACGTAGGAAAAATCACGGTAAAACCTCAGTCAGGGAATCCGACAGGCTTTCGGGTGATCAGCGCCGAGCACAATTCGTTTGGTCGACTTGGCCATCCAGCGGTGACCTCGACTTGCCTGCCGACCCCTGCCGCCCTTGGCTTTCGCTTCAGGCGATAGGGGTCAACCCTCAGTCAGCGTAGGTATCTGTCGAGTTGCCCAGTTAAGGGGTTCCCCACTTCAGCTAACTTCGAGTCAAAGCTCGCAGTTAGGGCTCTGATGTGGTCGGCGAATAGTGGAACACCCAGATCCTCGTGCATCTGCTTGATACTAATGTACCAGTGGGCACCCGCAGCAAGGCGAACACACTAAGATTGTTAAATCTGCAGCTTCCGGACGTAGGTGCGAGCGACGGACCTCCGTTCGGAGCACGCGTAATCCATCATGCGGTGGATGAGCTGCATATACAGCAGAACACCGTTCCTGATGGAGAGATCACTTCTCCTGTTCGGGAGGGGATCCAGCATAAACATACTTTGAGCAGTTTTCTTTCTGACCTGATCGATGTGAGGCGACCAGGTGATCCGTGAATCTAGGGTCACTCCCAGATAACGAGTTGTGTCGACCCATTGGATTGGTTCCCCGGAAAGTGTTACTGGTCGGGGCTGGATGAAACGTCGTCTGGCCCTCGCGAAGATTATCGCGGTGCTCTTCGAGATATTTATGGCTCTTCTCCATTCATTTAGCCACCGTTGAAGGTCGTTGAGGTAGAATTCCAGGTAGCTGAAGAGCAGCGTCTGCTTACGGGCGTGGAGTAAAAGTGGCCAAGAAAATCTGTTGCGGAGGTAAAGAAACAGTGAAGCTACAAATTACTCCGCTATAAGTTTTCGTGGACCTGAGAACGAAATAATTGAAAGGTAGGGACTATGTCTTATGTATAGGATGCGACATGTCCTGTAACTAGGAAGCAGGGGCCCTAATTAACGTGGATATTCATTTGCTATCCTAGTCGCACAGGGATTGAGTCGGTATGCAAGTCCTGCAAATGTGTTGCGAAGAAGAAGCCGAGATTTTAGGACCACCAGCAGCCAGCGCCAGCCACTGTGGACTGCAAAAAATGCTCGTCTGTTTCAGAGAGCAGGAGAGTGCTCAGATCAAGCGACAAGCGGTACGTACACCAACGGAACTTCTCGGCCGGAAAGAGTAATTTATTTATTAACAATTTATTTATTTACTTACTTATTTAGTCATTCATTCATTCGCATATTTAGAGACTCGCTACGTGCTGGACGGTCAAGGGATCAAATGCCGGTGGGGACGAGATTTTCCACACCCGTCCAGACCGAATCTGGGGCTCACCCAACCTCCTACACAATGGGTACCGGGTCTTCCCCAGGGCTAAAGCGGCGGGGCGTGGCGTTAACGACCCACCCCATCTAACGCCGAGGTTAAAGAAAGAATACATCTACGAGGGGTGCTGATAAGTCCTTAGTCCGCCCAGGAAGGAAACAAGCTACAGCGACCACACTCGGGATTTATTCAACATACTCCCCACGAAGCCCAATACACTTCTTAGCCCCTTGCTGTAACTTTTGCCACTCAATAAAAATTCAAGATGTTGTCCGTCCAACCAGATCTCCGCGGCAGCAATGACCTCTACGTCAGACGAAAAATGGCGACCTTTCAAATGTTTTTTCAGTCCAGGGAACAGGTGGTAGTCCGACGGGGCCAGATCCGGAGAATGGGGTTGGTGATCAAGACACTGGAAGCCCAGGTAGGCCAGTTTCTTCTGGGTTGCAAGTGCCCGGTGAGCCGGGGCATTGTCGTGCAAGAACAAGACCCGCTTGGTGAATTTCCCGCGGCGTTTTTTCTTCAAAATGTCCTTCAATTGCACCAGCAGAGATACGTAATACTCCGCGTTGATAGTTTGGCCCTTTGGAAGACAATCAATGAGGAGATTGCCGTCTTCATCCCAAAAAATCGATGTGAGAAATTTTCCAGCGGATTTTTGCACTCGGAATTTTTTGGGGCGGGGTAAGCAGCTTTGCCCCACTCCACTGATTGTTGCTCTGTCTCCGGGTCATAGTGAAATAACCAGGTTTCGTCCATGGTCACCAATCGCGCCCGACATGAAATCATTTGGATCGCGCCGAAAAAATTCCAAAAGTTGCTCAGACGACTGGCACCGTTGACGTTTTTGATCCGCGTTCAGGCATATCGGGACCCACTTCGTTCGCTGAGTTTTCGCATGTCCAAATCTTCATGAATGATGGACCCAACCCGCTCACATGAGATGCCCAGTTGCTCAGCTATTGATTTAGCCGGAATGCGGTGGTTTTCCAAAATTAGCTCGTGAATTTGATTAATAATCTCCGGGGTGGTCACTGTTTGGGTCGTCCAGGACGAGGCGCAACACAGGTGGAAAAATCGGCACGTTTAAACTGGGCCACCCAGTTTTTGACAGTGGCATAGGATGGTGCGTGTTCCCCTAATATTTCTGTCAGAATGGCGTGAAATTCCTTCGGCGCCTTTCCTTGCAGGAAAAGAAAAAAAACTTGATGACAGCTCGCGTCTTGATGTTGTTGAAATCGCTCGCGTCGCCTGACATGCTTCCTTTCAGCCTCTGTAACAAGAAAAGACTTGCAATTCGGCACATGAACAGGCCCCTCTTTCCAACGACATTATCGATCCCGTCCTATGACGTCGGGAAGCAGGTCCGGCTAAGGACTTATTAGCACCCCCTCGCATACAACCATTGGAGGTGGAATACATCAAGTAAATATAAGTAAGTTGTATCATATCATGCTAGTGTGTAAAACACATACATAATTACAAATAAAAATTACAAATTACATATCTACTCCCCTTCCGGGCCTTCGTGGTCTGTTCTAGGGTGAACTTAACTTTACTTCACACAAGTTTTGAGTATTCTGGATACAGCTAAATACGTGAAGATATGTGTATATTCGTCTGTCTCTGCATCAGTTTTACGAGATGGGTGTATCTGTATATTGAAGGATGTCTCATTGTCGATACCGTATCGGAAACTGATTTAATTCGCAGGACGGTTGCTTGTGTGCTTGCGTTGTGATCAATACTTGTGACTCAAGTCACAAAAATTGATCACAATGATATATATATATAAAATTATGCTAGCTTATATAATATACATATATTATATAAGCTAGCATAATTTTAAATATTTGAATAAAGATATACTGACAGGAATTTTTATATATATTTCAAATAATACATCCACCAACAGAATTTAACGTGATTTTCAATGTCAAAATGACCTGTAAACAGTATGGGATCACATAGTGTGTGCACTTGTTGAATGTACTCTGTTTTAGGAATTGGCCTGAAGATGGTTCAGTGAACCGAAACATGTCGCCAGGTTTATAGTGTTGATTACTAATATATGTTGTGTTTTGACTGAATAAATTACTTTACAGAAGACAGATGGCTTGAATTTAACCCCTTACCTCTATCAATGACCTATATTTTGCATGACAATATAATGTTATTCCAAACCTGAAATCTTGAATTGTGGCTGGCAATAGGATGCAGTTTGTAGCAAGGTGGTTGAACACAATCACCCACTGTGAAATCATGATTCTGAATTGTTTTACGTAAAAGGAGGAGTACCAACAGACTGACTCAAAATAAGCACATACACCTCTAACATTTGCCATGAAATTAACAGCAGACATATCACTGATACGCATTCATTATTATAATTCATTATTACATTTAATCATAAAAGTCATTAGATTAGATTATTTATTTAATTATTTACTTATTTTATGTTCAGCTTCCATAAAATGTAATAACTTCCTTAGCAAATCCTAGCTTCTCATGAGGGACTCTGCTCCCTAAGTTTTTGGTCTCTATACTAGGTGGTATAAATGGACATTTATATATATATATATATATATATATATATATATTTATATTTATTTATATTTATATATATACTTATACTTATATATATATTTATATATAGAATAGTAATTGGGTTTGAGCCCTTTCAGTCCCAATGCATCTAGGCTTTAAAACAAGTCCTTTTGTGCCCCATACCCTGATGCCAAATCTTTGGAGCCCTGATCCTTCACAGAAGTACCAGATTGCCCCCAAACTCAGACTTCTCACATAATCTGGGTCCAAAAAAGGAGCCCAAATTAAATTAATAAGATATGCTCCATTTACAGAGCCCTCCATCTATCTCTGAAGTCTTGGTAAATGAACCCCCTCCAGGTTCGCCGACAGGGGACCGTATTGACAGAGCTGCCCGTTTCCATTGCCTTCTTTTACATGTCTCTTGAGTTCTCCTGATAAAAAGAAATTTCACCCTTCTCTCTGAAGGCCCTCGGAAAGGAACGTCTCCCCATGTTCCCCAGAACAGGACCCCTATGGAAACAGACACCCATTTCCAGAGTCTTACTTAGCATATCCTTCAGGGTCCCCAGTAAAGAAACCTTCTCTCCAGGTTCTCCTCATAGAGGACCCACAGAAAGAGATGCTCCTTTTCCAGAGACCTTAATTCATCTTTCAAAGTCCCTGGTACATGAGCCTACTTCCAGGTTCCCCAGCGGGGCCCCTATGGAGATTCCCGTCTCCAGAGCCTTCCTTTACATAACCTTCAGGGTCCTTAGTAAAGGAGCCTCCCCCTCCAGGATCCCCTAACAGAGCTCCCACAGAGAGAGATGCTCCATTTCTGGAGCCCTCCTTCAACTATCTCTCAAAGTTCCCAGTAAACAGACTCCCCCTCCCCAGGTTCCCCAACGGGGCCCCTATGGAGAGAGACACCCGTTTCCAGAGCCTTCTTCTATACATCCACCAAAAACTCACCTTTCTCTCAAAGTCCCCGGTACAGGAGTCACCCTCCATGTTCCCCAGTAGGGTCCCTACATAGAGGGATGCTCCATCTCCAGAGCCAATTGTTTATTCTTTCATTTATATTTGTTGGAGTCCCCAATTAAAGAGGCTTCCCACAAAACGGGGGAAAACATACGGTCACCATTCACGGAGCCCCATGCGGATGGAAGGCCTACATACAATGGGGTGCGGCCTGGTTCCCCAAGGGGTAGGTTTATGACACTGCCATCACTACCCCAGTACTTTTTTGAAAAGCTTGACACAAATATTGAAGAGATCCTATGACTTATTCCCAGCACTCCAACAGACAAACAACGCTCTGTCAATGTCGCATTGATATTGATAACTATGTCCCTTCAAACTGTTTCACAAGCCAATTAAACCTTAAATAAAACGTGCAGCTTATCACATCAAACAGGACAGCTCTGAGGTATTGGTGTGAAGATGATAAATTTCTATATAGGAGGACTCCTGATACCCTGTGCCACAACAGACAGCAACACCACTGCTGAAGGCAGTCTCCTTGTTTCAAATTCAGCGAGACTTTTGAAGAATCCTGGTTCTTGATCGTCATGCGGTATGACCTGCACGTCAATTTGCCTTCCTCTGACATCACTGCTTACTTACACACAGCCACTGAGCCATGCCGATTGCAAGCATTGACATCAATCCCCTTACGGCACAAGAAGATCCTGTTCAGGAGTCCATTGAAATTCAAAGGAAGGTGGACCATGATGTTACATTCGTATTACATTCTTGTCCCAGGTGGTGGTGGTGGTGCACAGCAGCTCACGGACAGCGGGTAGAAGAAGATGACATGACAACATAAGTGGACACAATTTGCATGGCCACAACGGATTGTTTAAATAGTTTAATTTTACTGGTTCTGACATCTGCTGACTCAACAGAAAGAGGCCATCATTTTTGCAGAATTATCTGTAGTCTGGCACAGAGTCAGTTCCACTTCCTTTGACTGTATATACCATTATGAATCTTTGATGTTACTGAAGTGTCTTGAGTTATCAACTACATTAATTTGTATGCCACAGTAAGATTATAATATAACGTTCTAATTAACATGCTTAAAAGCATATCAACCCCTAGTTTTAGCATAACAGTATTATGGAGTCATGCAGTCTGTGTAACTTGGTTTCCTGTTTATTCAAACAACACTTTTAGATTATCAGTTCACAGTTTAGCAACATAAATTTATTTCATATTGTACACTACATTCTAAAATTTAATAAAAAATATAAGAAAGTCTGAAGCTCATAAACAGTAATCTGGACACCACCCTTTACAATAGATGTTACACACATTCGTTTCCAGTAATTGCAATTCCCAATAGAAACTCACCTCCTGAATTTACGTTTGCCTGCCTAATACACACACATATTTGTTACTTCAATCGAAAAGTTTGGTCCATCCAAACTGGATAACAGCTAACTTTCTTGTAAATGAACTCCCGTCTCTTCAAAATAAGAACAAAGGGGCAGTGGAATGAATGAATTAATTAATTAATTAATTAATTAATATATGTGGAGGCTAGGAAATTTGTACTGGATCACCCCCACATGTGGGAAGAAAGCACTGTGCAGCAGTTCTCAAGTTCTCAATCACTGTTTCACTGTTGGACTTGGGAGTTACAAAAAGAAAACAAGAGGTTTTACCAGAATATAAAATATTCATACACCAGATGGTAACTTAGACAAAGCCAAATAAGGAAAACGAAAACTTGTGTTACACTGGGTACAGGGATGTTACCGACCGAAATGAAAAACACATTTCCTAACACTTATTCACAAAAATAAGTTACCTATTGTCAGTTATTGCAACACATTCTATTTGATATATCTACACTTCTGGTAATAGACCAATCATTTCAGTTGCATGATATAACTTTTGAGATCTGTTCTGCTGACAACTTTCTTCTTCCCACTGCGAGAGATCGCCCTTGCTCAGATACAGTGTAATATTTAAGATTCTAGCACGCCATGCAATGATATCCCACCATGGCCACACAAGTAACAAATGTAAATGTCACAAGCAAGCTCTTGGTATATGTTCAAGCAACATAATTAATTCACATCTAACAAGACACTTTTAGTTTAAGTCATCTGCACTGCACTTATCACTTCTGAGGATGGACCACATGCATGTTCATGCCCCTATGAGTTACGGCAGTGTATTCATTTTCGGTCTCATCAAATTCAGCTCACAAAAGGCAGAACCTAACAGTCAATGAATACCATCCCCTGCTGCATTAAATTAAGTTTACATCCCATAATTAGAATTGTATTTTTTGTATTTTTTAATGTTATTGTGAAATTTCAATCATTCTCTGCAATAGTTACTATAATTAAACATGATATACATTAATATACAATGCATAGGGTGACAATGAGGAGAAACTCCTTGTCTCAATATCAAAATCTGAAGCATTTCATTAGGTACCACTAATATTTATATAAAAAGAAAACACTAGAACATACAGGACACTGACAACAGCCAACCACACTTCAAAATATACTAACAGTACAGTAATTATCATAATGTACACTAGCTGTTAGCTAATTTTCATTGTTTTTCTGTCACATTCACACACACACACACACATATCTGTATCAGCAGCTCATTTTACAGGCTATGTTTCTGAAACCACGACCACAATATATGGATGATAAAAACACATTTACTACATAAAGGTATGAAATTTACACCATACACAAAAATAGTCAGAGCTCTCAAGACCAAATATGATCCTTTCATAAAATATTTGTTCCACTTTAAAACCAGAAATACATGGAATGTTTCAAAAGTGTGCCTAATATTTTGGTTTAAAAGAAGAATGAAGCTAGCTATTTAACATCACTGTATTCACAAATAAATTCCTATTCCACAGGCACTTCACTACCATAAATAGTAATGAACACTTAACCAGTTTTGTGAGGCCATTAGGTAAGGAAGGTAAAGTTGTCTCTGTCTATGCCATAAAAGAAATTGGGGGGAGCAGAGGTAGTACTCACTTGGTACTAGAGGGAGGTGAGTTGTCAATTGTATACCCCAGCCACTTTACCCTCAGTACCAATTTAACTGGAGGCAAGGTAGGCTCCAGAGCTGGTCTGGATGTTTCCAAGAAGAGAAGAGTCTCTTTCCCCTGCCATGAAACAAACCTTGGATCATCCAACCCATAGCCTAGTTACTACACTGACAACAATATTCTGGCTCCTGACCATGATATTACAGTTACAAAATAGGCAATTTACCTGCTTTTATAATAACAAAATATTGCTCAGTTTGTTTCTTTGCTTCTTCTTACAAACACCACTGCTCAAATTTTGCAAGTGTCCTTCCACAGGAAAATATATTGGTACCCATACTCAAACAAGACTCTTGCGTGAAGGGTCCTGCACTGTCCACAGTTATACTGGACAGAAACTGTTCGGGTAGGTAGCAGTTCCCAGATCACAAAGAGTGTTCAGAAAAAGGAACCATGTTATTCAACTGTTTACGTGGAAAATGACTCCAGAAACTGTGAATGAAATCATTCACTATGTGTCAAAATCAATTAATTTTTTGCAGAGTAAATGGTTAATGACAAAAATGACAAAATAATACCTTCTGACAAGGAAAGCCCACTTTCTAATTTACATCCATCTTCTCTGGAAAAAAGCACAACTACAATTTCTATTGACATCAAAATTGCATACACCTGCTCCAAGCACTGAAATGCTTCAAATTTTGTTGAACAGCAGAAATTTGTGGACAGAAGGCAGACACCATTTAAATGTGACAGGCATGAAGACCTAGGTACAGATACTTAGCAGCAATCTTATTTCTTTATCATTAAAATAAATATCTGGCAATACTATTCACTTTTAAAACTAGATTCATATAAGATATATCTTTATGTAACCAGTACTTAGCTTATATATATAATACACCATGTAATATTTAGAAACACACAAGCAGCCGTAGTAGCACTGACTGCTACAACCAAAAGAGACACAAGAAGAAATTGCTTTCAACAAAGATGGTGCAGATATGTAGCTGAATAAAGTAAGACATTACATTTTTCAAGTTTAGAATGGGAAACTTTTTTTTTATAGAACAAATTGTAGTTATATAGACTGTGACCGTGCTCTACAGTCAAAGCATTTTGTCTACTATGATTATATTATATCATTAATGTCTCATTTCTTGTAATAAATAATGCAGATGCTTTCATTTCTGTCTTCAAGCAACAATACAAAATACATTAAAACCATGAACGCATAACTGAAGATGTAAGGAATATATATATATATATATATATACATGCAGTATATATCATATTGGCTGTATTTTCATATTTCTTTGCACTGCTTCATACCAAATGTTTTTTTGTGTTTAAAAAGGTGCCAGAACTCACACTTTGACAGCAGGTGAACTTGAAGATGTCCCATATTGTTTATTAAAATATGAAATAATTGTTGATATTGTTGTTTCATATTGTGATAATCGCATTGGAATAAAAACAACAATAAATTGTTTGTCCAAGTTATGAATTTATAAGGTTCAACTAATGTGTCACCATCAAGAAAAGTGCCAGCATGCTGTACCACTGCATATTGTCACAAAAGAAACACTTCTTATACCCATGAATGAGGGATTGCATGTGTCTACCAGTTTTAGGGTTCTGAAATGAGAAGGTCTGTCACCACCTTCATTCAAAAATGCATATTATACCACTGTAAATTAATGACCATACGTTTACAATGCCAATCCAAGTACAGACAAAAAACAGTGTAAACTTCTCCATGACCTATTAAGTATAAAACCCTCAACACAACTAGTTTTATTCTTATATTATATAGATGTACGTCTACATGTTTCAACCATTATGTGGTCATCTTCAGGTCATTATAATATATAAAAACCAAAATTACAATTGCAACATAAGTTATGAGAGGTAAGATGGAGATCTCATTATTTGGTGCTACAAATCATGTCAATTTTTTTAAAAGCAAAATATATATAACATGTATTTACTACTAAATGCCATATATATTTGTTTTTAAAAAAAATTATTGACATGCATTTGTAGCACCAAATAGAGAGATCACAATCTTACTTCTCATAACTTACGTTGCAATTGTAATTTTCGTTTTTAAGTATTTTAATGGCCTGAGGACGACCACACACTGGTTAAAAAATATGGCCATACATTTATTTATTTATTTATCTATGTAATAGAATGATAAAATTAGTTATTTTTATGGTAATTAGTAACTATTCTGTAATTTATACACCACAAGAGCACATTCAAGATAAAAATTACAAAACTCTCTTATTAAATGACAACATACTTTGAATGAAATCAAAAATAGTTAAAACTGAGTATTACAGCTGTGTTGGACATCAGAGAAACATTCCAACATTTGCAGTTACTTCCTCCTTAAAACAAATTTCTTTCAAAATTGTGCAAAATCTTACAGCAACTCTCTCTTGAAATCTTTGAACCAGTTCATGCACCCTCTATGTTTAAATCAACAGGCCAAACAAAGCTGCTAACCCATTTCTACATAAAACTGAATTTTCACCCTTTCAGCCATTGTAAAATGTAGGTCCACTATAATGTAATGTTTCTTTTTCTGATGGATCCGAGCAAGAAAGATATGCACATTTTTAATATGACGTGTCTTATTATAACTTCATGGCAAGCTCTTGTAAAACTAAAATTAAATTTGTTTCCTCACAAATACGAATGAACCATCTCTATCATGCTGACATTAATCTACGTCATACTGTGCAGAGTGATAACCAATTCAATTTCTTGTTATCATTACAATGTATAATACAAAGTAGTGAAAATGGAATTTCAACTGTTATTTAAAAATCATTTAATGTTATGACAACACACAGAAGTATTGTGAGATTTAGCCACATCTTGGCAGTTCTAAATAATGACCACTTGAATATTGTCAATTTTTCTCCACACCTCAGTTACTCTTTCATTCAGGTTATGCACATGTATTATTTTTTCCCCCATTTCCATTGTTTAAGGAAGTGGAAAGAGGTCAGGCATATATTTGCTGGAATAGTAGACGTGTTGACTAGTGGTACCTACTCCACACAGCAACATTAAACACATATCGGTTGTAGGATAAGTAATTTTTACTCCAGCCCAGGAAACAGACACACATATTTAAAAGTTGTTCTGCAAGAACAAATATAAATTGCTACCCTGTAATTCTAAAAGGATGCCATGACATAATGAAATATGACACCCTGTTCACTGATTGACAATGCAGCAAAATAATCTTCTTCCTGTTGTTAGCCCTCATATGTTAGGCAAATAAAGTAAGAAAAGTTATACCTGATACACTACCATGACTATGTATACAGTGCACCTGAATGAAGGTTTATAAACCATACAAATGGAAAGTCCCACAAACATGTTTCTTTGAATAAGGGCATAACTCCATCAATTTAATTGGGCATATGACGAGCAGCTAAAGTGAATGGCAAACCTGAATTTATTTATCAGTGAAAGGGAAACAGTAAATGAAGTGTCAAACCATCTTTGGTTAGGAACAACAGGAGAAATGACAAAAACTGCTATCAGATTGAAAAATAAAAGAGCTGAAATCCATTCAAATGAGAAATCTTTGGTTACAGCATACCATAAATAAGTTTCTGGATTGCAAGCACAAGTTCATAACATTTGTATTTTTTGTTTAAACCCCTATCATTTCCTTACATTAAGACATCTGTGGCAGTTGTTAATTGCTGTAATTTTCTGACTTCTGATACCAAGTATAAAACCCCGTATTTGTACCCCTTCTTCATACATTTGACCTTCAGTGAGAAAAAAAACTGTCAGAGAAATTTTAATAGTTTTATCATATACTATGAACCTTCAGAAATACTTTAACTACTTTATATACAACATCAGTTTTCTTGTGTTTTGTCAGGTGAAGTCAGTTTTATTTCTGAACATCTAGTTGGACCATACCCCTGACTAGTGCTTGTCATTCTGACCACATCCTGGTGTAGAAACTCTACCAGGCCTAGAAGATGTTCTAATAAACAAGCTTATACTCAAACTCATTCATCTTGAGGGAGCCACTAGAGGAGCAGCCACTTGACAGAGAACAGCATAGCCACAGAAAGGATGATGGTGAGGTGTGGAGCCATTAGTGGAACTGATGGGCTTCTTGTCACCCTTACATCACTTTCTTTTAGAAATACTGCATCAATTACATGAATAATTCCATTTGTGCATTCCACATCTGGTCGGAACACATGGATCCATTCTCCTTGCCACTCCACATAGTAATCTGGAAGATAAATAAATCCTTATATATCAATGGGATTTCTCTCCTGCATAATGATTAGTCTGACATGTTTCAGTGATGATGAATTGATGACTTTTCTTATACAAGTGAATTTTTTACTTCATGAATTTCTATGATTTACAATTTTTTTTTAATTATTTTATTTGACTGGTTATGTTTTATGTTAAGCATAATCAAAACCTGTACACACTGAGGAAAATGTTTACTCTGAAATGCTGAAAACTTTCCATTATACAACACAACACCACATCCAAAAATACAGTACTCTACCTATTCACCACTGTGAAAACCAAAATAGCTCCATGCACAAATATTGTGAAAAATATGTAAAAGAAACAATTTAGACAAACTTTCGAGCAGCTGATATGAGACCTTCAGACAGCAGAAGTGAAAGGCAGAGAGATGTCTCATTCAGTTCCTGTATACAATCTATGTGTTTCCATAATGTTAATCTACAACTGGTCTGGGAGCTATCCAGTGACTAAAAATACAACAGTCCACTAGTTCAGTGTGTTTCCAGCACCTGGAGATGCAAGCAGAACTGGCTTCTAAAATGTGTTGTTGCAGTTATAAATCAGTGAAGGATAAAGTTTTAAAAAAATGAAACATGGACACTGCATGTTTTCAGGCTTCCATAATGTAAATGAGATCCATGCCCTTTTGGGTCTTTAAAGTGCTTAGAATGATAATTCCATACTGACATTTCAGGAAACCTATCGGTTCCAACTTCAAGGTCAAGCAGTCCCAAGGAGGAGGAGGAGGAGGAGGAGCAGGAGGAGGAGGA
>Ga0209629_10002067_pt1 | contig 13358 bp, 6 predicted proteins | sample TergutCu122P5_FD_187286 | JGI IMG/M metagenome (GOLD analysis project Ga0209629, IMG submission 187286) | Cubitermes ugandensis P5 segment gut microbial communities from Kakamega Forest, Kenya - Cu122 P5 (SPAdes) (version 2) | ecosystem: Host-associated > Arthropoda: Insects > Digestive system >... | reverse complement strand
GAAAAAAATTCCTGGTTACGCCACTGGACAATGATATGGTTGAGATAAACTGGCGATCCTTCAGTGTGTGAGCTAATAGTGAATAATGAACAGATAACAGTTTACAATGAGTGAAACATAATTTAAAACATTAAAATTTCTAACATAACCCACACATAGTACTTGCCCTAGGCATCTCATTCTTCTTCGTGTAACAACTGCAAGTAGCAATAATGTAGAAAGTTAATTAACTTTCTGTAAATTTTCTTGCCTTTAGCATTTACCTGTGAGGTCTTGCTGACAAATATGTTCATTTATACTCAGGTCTATAGTCTTTAGTTCATGAGCCTTCAATAAAACAGAACTTTCTCCAGTCTTTCAAAATTTTCAGTTTCAAAGTTAAATCAAGAACTCTGAGTACTTACTACGACCTTCACAGTCTTGATTACATCTGCAAATTTTAACAGGTCCATATAAAGCAGAGAGACTAACAGAGGCTGTTATGGACTTAAGTAGACAGCTGGGACCTGTTTTCAAATTGCGACTCAATGGTGCAGACTTTGTTGTGACTGTAGATGCTGATGACATTCGAACACTGTTTCATCATGAAGGCCGCTACCCATTCAGACCTCCCTTTCCTGCAGTTCAACACTATCGACAGAAGACGTTTGGTAGTATGGGTATGGTTCCAGTGTAAGTTAATCAGTATTAAGAAGGATAAGGACTAAGATGAGATCCTTTTGTCACTGATTCATAAAAATATAATTACAATTGGAGATTATGATTCAGTTCTAATAGTAAAGGTTTGATATACCACATTAATATATGTTGTAATCTGGAGTTGTATCTATACTGTGCCTATTTACTGTTTAAGTATTTCTGTTTATATTTATTCTGTTATTTTATACTATTTGTCTATTGACGGACTTGCCTCCCTTTGAGCCAAGTTCTCACCCTTGACTGTTCCAATATCCAATGGATTACTCCTGTATATGGATTTCTTGGAAGTACAATAAATCAATCAATCAATTAATATGACTAATGTACTGGAGCCACTGGCTCCAAATGCAAGATATTCTTACAAAAATATTTACGCAGGTAAACAAGAAATATGTAGCGCTCATGGAACAAACCAGTTCATCACTACATGCCCAAAAATCACATCATTTGACCTTATCCTGATCCAGTAGAATCACATCTTTACATCCTATTTGCCCATGAACAATGGTGTAGCATTAATAGTTTATACTAGAATTTGGGATGTACCCAGTCTAAATCTTGGCTGGGACACCCACTACGCTCACTGGGGCCTTTCAAAGTTTGTCTCAGTCCATCCAAGCACATACAAAACAGTGCCTCAACTGGGTCACGACCACTTCCTATTGTTTTCCAATTCATCATTGACCAATCACCCTAATATCCATGTCATACAGTCCAAGATACAGATAGTACCATAAAATAAACCACAAAATAATATTCTGCCACATGGTCTTTCCCAGTGATGTCTTCTAACCAAAATTTAATACAGCAGACCCTCATTTTTCACCAGTCTGTGTATCATGGTTTTATTTATTGGACAGAGAAATTATCGTGGCAACCGTCACACACCATAGTGTGCCTGTCTTACTCATTCATGTTTGTGTTTGCATATGTACGTAGAATATTTCACAAGAGGCCACATGTGTCCACCTGTTCCACTCAGTAGCTATCTAGATATTGTGCAATATGGAGTGTACATCAAACTGTAATTTTACAATTTTTAGGATTAATTACTGTCCATGTGTTTTACTAATCTCTCGAAAGGGTGATGTATTTGCTGATGAAGAGCTTAGGGATAAAATAACAGGAAATTAGTGTCTCTGTTGGTGATGGTGGTGTTTCATAAGGTGGACAGGGGAATGAGCATTGTTGTGGTCAGATGCCGTTATGGTGGAACTGAACCAACAATTTGTTTCATCAAGAAAAAGAAGACAAGATCAGGGGAAGTAAGTGGTATGATCCGTGTTCCATCCCATTCAAAGACTTATTGTGTAAGTGAGTATGACCTCTTTCTCAAAAATACAGAAAGGGCCTTCTATGGCTGAAAGATGAGACAAGGAAATGGTTGTCAGTCTGGGGTGCTGTAATGGAGAGAGGGCCATGCATGTAAAGGTTCCTTTAAAAAATGTATCTGAATTCTAATAATCTAGCATTCAAGGTTCTCCTCATCCTTGATAATGCCCAAAGGCAACTGCAGGATGTTCTTGCCCAAATGAATACCGAAGGTGATTAACTGTTCACCATTGCCACCTCACTCCTGCAGCCACCCAACTTGGGAATCATCACAATACATAAGACCCTGTACACTCGCCACACCTTCTGCAATGTCTTGGATGCATGTGAGAAGATCTTTGTGTCACTGAGAGATTTAAATCACACAGCATAACTGAATGTATAGTAAATATAAGGGAATCCATGAATGAGCTGAAGTCCATAGCTTTCAATGGTTGGTGGAAAAAGATTTGGCCTGAAGCAGTTAACTATTTTCAAGGATTCCACAACTCGCAGAACAGAATGTGGAACTTGCTCATGTTAGCCTGCTAGTTCCAGGAGAAGAATTCCCATGTGTGGAGAATAAGTTCTTGACTCCTGTGCTGCTGAATTAACTGAGGAGGACATTGAAGAGTTGACAGCACTCTGTGAGCCACAAGATGGAGAATATTCTGATGTTGTTGCAAAAAGGCCTCAGCTGACCACCAGTCTCTGAAGAAATCATTCATAGCTGACAATTTTTTGGAAGATAAATATTTTATGGATGCGTGCCTAAAGTTGAAGCGCAAAATAATGCCTGTCATGGCACCATAGAAGGAGATGTATAAGAACATGCAGCAGAATACAAAGCTACTGGAGATCACCAGTTTCTTTACCAAGTTGTTTGTCCTCCTCTCCCTGCAGTCTATGTTGTTTTATCACCCTGACAACTCTCAGCCAGGAATGCCAATGTCATTCCAGGACAACAGAAACATTTTCATTATGAATCATGAATGTACACATTATCATGTGTCATGTATGTTTACTTCCCTTAACCTCATTTTTCTGTAATGTCTCCTCTTTGAAGCACTGCAGTTTCACCATTTGTTTTATTTTTTAAGAATATAGCCCTCATGAATGATGAGGGCTTGTTACATATTTATACCTCATTTTCCCCACATGTCCTTCATGTTTTGTTCCTATCTTTCTTTATTATTTAGCCAGTCATTGGTGATAATGCCCAATTATGCGAGTTTATGGAATATATTTATCAAACATATCAAGTTACATAAAATTTCCATTCCCAGAATGCAAATGCTTTAGCTGTTACCACCGGCCTCACCTCACTATGGACAGACCAACATATGAGAATCCATCAGTCCTAGTTGGTCACAGTTCTCACATTTCAGAAATGTATACTTTGCTATGTTACAATACATCAACCCTATTATGCTGCAGCATTGATACTTATCAATAAAGTACATCTCTAGAATGGATATTCTGTTGTGCTCTAGGAGTGGAGAGGAATGGTACAAGTTTCGTTCAGCTATACTGCCCCTTTTGCAGCCACATGTCGTCAACGCATATGCTAAACAGCATAAGCAAGTAGCAAGCAATTTTGTGGATTATATTCAAATGAAGATGGATGAATCTTCCTCAGAAATTGTAACTGATATTTGTCAGCACCTGATGAAATTTAGTATTGAAGGTATGCTTTTACTCTATCACAAGCAGTTAATTATACATTGTGTGCCAACTTGTTTCAACCGTTTGAAGTGTGAATTTCATTGAAGAGATACACAAAATATGTTTGTACATTCCTGCTACATTTCCATCACAATGTCTGTTAATTAATGCTGTTTGAGGAAACGATCACTACTTATTGTGAAACTTATACACAACAAATAAATAAATTCTGTGGGAAAAATTCAAAGCTTTTAAATGTTGAAGTAGGTGGTACATAACATAACATACAGTAACTAAAGGGCTGAAATTCACATGCCTCAGTTCCCTCAGCTGTAATGGTACTGTCCATGATTGAGCATAAATGTGCTTTTATTTCTTACTCCCTTGTTTAATGTGGGCTCAATTTCGTGGGTTTTCAGAGAACAGACTAATAATGTCTTTGGCTGTGATGTCTAAAAATTGAAAGCATAGTGCATTGGAACAAAATGTATCTTGTATAAGGTTCTTGTACATGGCAGTGGTGAGGTTGTATTTTTATGTATGTCTGTCCATGCTCCACCTATAAAATAACTTCAAGCTGCTCAATTAAACTTTAGACTGAAGAGGTCTACAATACAAGTTGCCAGGAAACATTTCATTTTGGCCTTAATCCTGATGACTATAATCGTAAATGTTCTAACAACTTTTTCATCACAATTGGCAAACAAACTGGTAAACGATAAAGTGTATGGGTCTAATTAAAACTAGCTAACTAGAGCCCTTCATGAGATGTTAGGATTTCCCCAGCTAGCCAAGAAATTCCCTGTATTTTATGGAACCAAAAGATTCACTACTTTGTGCATAAGAGTCCACCAATTGGCCCTTTCTTGAGTCAGATGAAGCCAGTCCATGCCCTCCAATCTTAACTCTTTAAGGCTCATATATATATATATATATATATATATATATATATATATATATATGAACAAGATGAGTATATAACCCAAATGATTTTGAGTAACAAGATCCCTATTAACACTTTATTTGACAGTGAAGCACATTAGAAGGCTACTCAAATGAGCATGCACATATGTGCAGTCAAGTTGCAGTTGGACATTTTGAGCAGTTCTATTATATTTCATTGTTCACATTTGTTTTGGATTTATATCAAAGACGTGGAACTTGTCATTAAAGCTCTTATTCCTGGGATGTCCTTGTAATATTCTAAACTACCATGCTTCATTAAATTTTCTGAATTGGGCATACATTAATTCACAGTCACTTATTAACATATCCACAAATTTTGACAGACTCCTCCTGAATCACTTTGTATAGTCATCACAAAATGTGGTATTTATTGTATTAGTGTCTACACATTACTTAAACAGCACTTTTGTTCAATATTAAAGCTATCTCGGTAATAGTGCCAGGAAAGCAATTCTCGTTCCTGGCAGCAAGCAGCAGTGACCAAACTGCACAGGATATCATGAACGCCAATACTGACTTTATGGAGGGGCTATATGAGACAATGATAGGGCTCCCTTTATGGAAAATCTGTCGAACACGTGGATATCGAAAACTAGAATCATCACATGAGGTCATACACAGGTAAGCAAACTCCACATGGATCATCAACCAGGTACTTTTTAGCAAAAGTTCTGTATTTAACTTCTGTTAAATGGAATTCTGTGTGTCAAATCATGTAAGGTCTTTTTATCTTAAATACTGTAATTTTTGAGTGTGGTTACTGTAAAAGTAAAGTTGTCCCTGTGGACACCATGTAGGTACATGGGAAAGTGGAGGTAAACCTCCACTCATTCTTAACCTCGGCACTAGATATGCACTCACCACTTCATACCCTGGGTGTGATCCCCTGGTACCCATTGAATAGGAGGCTTGATGGGCCCTGCAGCCAGACTGGTTGCTATGGAGACAAGATAAATCTCTTGCCATTGCCACAAATTAAAGCACAAATCCTATGCCTATGTTTTCTGAAACAGTATAGATGCTGCTACTGTGTATTTTAAGTGAAGGATATTTCTAAGTACTGTGCGGTATAGCCACTGCTTGGTTTTGTGGGTACAAGAATTCACTAAGTTATGAACAGGTTGAATTCACAGTTTTATAAATGGTGGTTCCTTTCACAAGCCAGCCCACAGCAACCTATATAATCCATAACAGTGAGGAAGTGCAGCACAATTGATTGAGCGACATTAAACAGTAATACTGTTTTAAACAATATCAGTTCTGAGAGAAAACAAACTATAAAAGTAAGCAACAAATAATTTCTCTTTCACTATTAGTTATTTCATTGCTGGATATGCTTCTCGGCCATGATTATGTACTCATTTTGGTTCACATTTCAAAGCATTCTCACTGCTCTTGCTCGGAAAGCAACACAATGGAACTGAATAGAACACATCATGCAAGGCATGAAACCAAGTTACCTGACTGTTTCTTGAGATCAGTTGATTCACATGCATGAATAGGCATTTGTAAGACCAACTAATTTAAACATTATGTCAGGTAAGATCCTCATTTAATTGTGCATATGTTATAAGTTGGACTTTTGAAGTTGGAGACTTCCTCTAATAACACAGATACAAATCATAGTTAATGTGCGAAGCACATGAAATTCCATTTCTGTGAGGCCATGGTTAAACTTCAGGTCAGATAACTCCATCTGCACAACCCACAAATACTTACACACAACAAATTATACACACATGCTAAGTAGTAAAAACAACATCATTTTCATGAGTTGAGTAGGCTTGGAAGTGTTGTAGTTTTGAAAAACTGTACTGTAAGCTAAAAAGTTGCATCATACTGGGCTGCACTGTCAAGTCAGCATAAACATATAGCTGTTATATGCTCTGTACTGGTAATGCTATAGTTTTGCAAGTGTTTATATTAGTATAAATGTTCCAGAAACCTACTTGCACTAAATTTGGAAGGTGTAATTACTGCATTACTTTTACAAATGTGTATGAAATTATTTTTATTCCATCACATCATTTCAATATTTTACCTTCATCTCTTAATTTTTTCATCCCACACAAATGACAGTACCTGGTACAGGAATAGGCAATATACCTTTTTGACTTACATTTTATTAAAAAATTTCTCATGACTCACTTTATTTTTAAAATGGGTTGCAAAATTATGCCACTGACATGTTTATGCTTTTAGTCCTCAGAAAAACATGTGATATGTTGCAGGGTTTTAGAGGGCAGACTGCAAGAAATAAAATGCAAATACAGGAATAGTCCTGAGGAAATTGCATCAGCACATCCTTTCTTAGCAGCTGTATTTGACAATCCAACATTGGAATGGAAGGATATTGTCATGTTGGGAATGGAGACCTTCCTTGGTGGAATTGATGCTGTTAGTAAAATCTACAATTGAACATAGTACAAAACTGAAGTTTACATTTCAAAGGAGAATAAAAGGAATCTGTGCTAATGTTTTATAGATGAAGGAGGTGGTGTAACTTCATAGTAATTAGACAGTTGAAAAAACTGAAAGCACTAGAGTTCCCACAGGCATGGCAAAAGAAGAAACCAAATAAATTTCTTACACATACTGTGAACTGCCTGAATAGGAAGTTTCTAGTAGAATGAGGAAATGCACATAACTTCATAATGGTCCCTGACTTATGATGGGGTTCTGATCCAACTATCATGTTGTAAGTTGCTGTTGTCATAAGTTTGAAGTACCTTATACACATACATTTACTGCTGACTAGTAAATTAATATAATGTCAACCTGGATCAGACACCCGAACACAATACTGTATATGGCATTATTGTAAACTGATAAAAACAAAAACAAAGGGGACAGACATGCCATTGACTCAACTGCATGTGCATTGCATCAACAAATCATGGTGCTTACCAACTGTATCATGGTCATATGCATAAGTGGTCATAAGTCAAAGGTGTCTAGTTGGGGAGCATCTGTAAAGTCTGATGCACCCTACTGGACAATGACTTAAAAATTAATTATATATTCTGTATGAGGGACAGCTTGTTCCCATGAATAACTTAATCCACACTTAAATAATTTAAATTCATTGCACCCTGACACTCAAACATAAGTTAATACTTTTTTCTTGTGTCTTTGTGTCTTCCTTTCTATCATTATTTTCTGTTTCTCATGTTCCTTCTGCTGTCTGTTTTAACTTAATCATATGGAACTGGGGTTTCAAATGCTGGGGTTGGCGACTCTTCAGCCCTTTAGACAGTGTATGTTGGTCCTGATATACTTATTTGCTTGTAACCTAACATAAATTCTTTTTATTTTATTGTCCAGAGGTAACACTGTTACTATTCTGATTCTGTCTATCTACAGACAACCACAACGATGGCCATGACGTTTCACTACCTGGCAACTAATCCTGAAATTCAGGAACAAGCACATCAAAATGTTTTAGGACAAGGATCAGCTCAGGGGCTATCCTTCCTACGAGCCTGCATCAAAGAGACACTCCGACTCTCTCCCACTGCTGGTGCCAATAGCCGTTTCTTGGCCAGTGATGCCAACATTGGAGGCTATGTTGTACCTGCTGGAGTTAGTAGCTACGTAGTATATGTTTACCTACATCATATAAAAATCAATACTCCTGTAAAACATAAGTGTAAAAGTTAAAAAATGAGTAATAGATTATAATTTTTTGCCTTGTTTTATGCTTCTCTCCTATATATTTTGGTTGTATTATTCCAGACACTGGTACATGCATTCAATTCTGTGACTTCATTAGTTGAAAAGTACTTTGCTGAACCATTAAAATATCTGCCAGAACGTTGGCTACGAGAATCTACAATAAGCAAAGGCCACCCGTTTGCATCTCTACCTTTTGGTCATGGTTCCAGAATGTGCCCTGGACGACGTCTGGCAGAACAGGAAATGGTGTTGTTATTGGCAGAGGTACATTATTTCATTGGTCATGTTCGGTATCCCAGTTATTTTATGTGAATATGGTTGCATGTATTCAAAATTTTTCTACAGTAACTTTGTAGCACTCTACCAGCTGCATTGTCGACTATGGATATTTGTGAGTAATGACTAGCTTATATCATTAGACAGAACGTACCTGAGAGGAAGAAGGTAACAGGTGGCTGGAGAAACTGCATAATGAGGAACTTAAGAATATGTACTCCTCATTAAATATTATCAAGGTGATCGAATCAAGGAAGATGTGACCATTAAGGCATGTTGCATGCAGGGGGGGAGAAGAAAAATGCATACAGTATTTTGGTTCAAAGCTGAAGGAAAGAGATCACATGGAAGACCTAGGCATAAATGGGAGGGTATTATCAAACTGGACTTTAACAAATAGGATGGGAGCGTGTGACTGGATTTATCTGGCTCAGGACAGAGACAATGGCAAGCTGTTTCAAACACAGCGATAATATTCATTTTCCTTAAAATGTTGGTTGACTTCCAGCAGACCTTTTAGCTTTCCATGAAGGAATCTGCCCAGTGGAGCTGGTTAGTTAATGAACTCATTTCAATTCATGTTGCTTTGTTCATTAACTACAAGTGTACAATGGTATGCCACACATACAGGTGTTTCAGGACATATCTGCCATAATTTTGGAGAATGTTCCTTAGGTTGATTTACATTGATATAACCGAACATAGCACAATCATAGTTGAACAGTTACATAAACAATAACGCAAAAAAATGTTGTCTTCTTGCAGTTTCATGTAATGGACCCGTTTAAAATGATATATTATCCACACACTGCTTGGGTCCATTGTGGAGTCAATATCAAAGCCAAGCTCTGCGTAGGAGACAGTGCTACATAAAGTACTTGGAAACCTAGGGACGATTTTTATGAAACTAGTACCCATTTTCCTTGCTTAATCAATGTTTTTATGTTACTTAGATGCTAATTGCAAGTGTTAACCTTTTAAAGCCTACTGGTTACAAGATGCACCAATAGGTTAAACAGTCAAGAATTCTACGTTCTGCCCACACTGTATTTATGTGTTTTGTATTTATCTCAGAACAAACAGCGATTTCTGCCCCATACAACATAAAATGGTTGGTTTTTATGTCCAAGATGGAAAGTGTTCACTGCGTGGTATGAGCTGGGTCTTTAAATAAAGCAGTCTTTGCTTCGCCTTTAGTAAAGGGCTAATGTTACAGAACTATAAACTCCTCTTCATTTTAGTGTGTATTTGATAAAAAGTAAATGTGTAATAGTTCTCATTCTTTAATATTCATCTGCCCTTTATCTCTGCACCCGTTCGACTTCAGGTATATGTTCTCCCAAAGTGTAGCAGAGTCCTTCTGAAACATCCTGTATACTGACTGTAGTGTAGCCCCAACACCAAACATGACATAGTCAATTTTTGGACTTGCACTTTATGGATCAAGGACATCTTATGTGATTGATATGTGATTCTTACTCATTTTTGTCTTTTAATTTTGTCTTGTAATTATTCTCAGTCATTTGTATAGAGAAATAATATTATAATGAAATTATACAAGTAAATTATGAATCTGAATACAAAAGATGGTGTACATCCATTGTCAGCAGCTGACAGCTTTATATCCTACTTTTACAAACTTTTCACACAGGTGCTGAGAAGGTACCAATTGGTATCCACAGACCAGAACCAAAATCCAATAGGGATGGTTTACCGTATGAACCGCATACCGGACCGGCCCATCAACCTTTGCTTCCAGAAGCGAAATTCTAGAAGGGGCACCAAGTGAAACTAGCTGGAGTATATTCAGAGTGCTTACCTGTCAACTGTTACTGACCATACTTAAATCAATACTGCCGTATTTCAAAGGCCACCATTGAATTTCATGATAAAATGGAATAAGTTAAAAGACCCTTCCACTTACCAGTAGGTATAACATACTTGAACTAGATGTGTACTTTGTTACAATGTATTTGTATTATTTATGTTAGATCATACCTTATGCCTATTTCTTCTTGTGTTTCATCTTAATGCTGGATTTATACTTTTGTAGAAAATATGTGTTTCAATTGTTTTTATGTGTTTCAATCCACACTCCTGAAGAAGAACAATTGTGAGTCATTATTTTAAAGTATTCCATCCCATGAATTTTTATATATTAGGTATCATTTTAATGACACCAACTAAATGCACACATATTTATTACATATCTATACCATGTTCCTCCTACATGTTTTGGCGTGTTTTCCACCATCATCAGGGACAGCTTTTGTTTTTCTTACTCAAAACCATTTGCTTTTTATACATTATTATTTACATATGAACAGTTGTTGCATCATAAAATATAAAGGATGAAAGATAGAGTTTTGATTGATTTACACTAGTTTTTACAATACTTAAAATCAAATGTGTCATATACTATTTTGTATGTTACAATATTAAAAGTCAATGATTAAAATCTTCTATTTATATTGTGTATGCATACATTGGGCTCTGAACAGCTGTAGGAGGAACATGGTATAGATATGTAATAAATAACTGTGCATTTAGTTGGTGTCATTAATAAGATATCTGTGAGTTATTGTTCATGAAATGGGCTATTAGTGATGTTGCAATGGTTTCAAAAAATAATATTTATGAATTCAATCTACTTGCCTACAACTACTGGAACTAGCTTCCACAGTGCACAGTTTTAATGATGCCTTTGTCCTTGTGTCAGAATGTGCATTTAAAGAGCATATCTCTGGCAAAACTAATAAACTTTTTGTCTCAAATGAGAAAAACTTTATTCTTCATCACAAAGTTGACACTGTTATCTGTTCAGTGCACTTTTATAACAATTATATAGTAAGTGTCACTTTTATCCAACATGTCTTGATTCTTTATGGAATTATCTCCATTAATTATGTTAAAAATAAGAAAACTCCTAATTACATAACAGTGTTTGATAGTTTGTTTAATCATCACTTCACAAGCCTCTTTCAAAGATTACCCTTTGCTTGAGGTGAAGCCATGAAAAACAATTATGTAGTCTTCTTAAAAACTTGGTTGTTCAAGCATAAATTATCTTTATATTTGCACTGTGCAATTTGAAGATTCACTGAGTATTACACACCAACAAATGCACTAATTGTATATCATATATTAGTCTAAAATTATTTACATTAAAACACTTTCACTGCTCCTACATGTTTCGATAGCACATCACATATCATCATCAAGGAGCACATATAGTTCCTAGCTAAAGTCACATATTAAAATTATGAGTCTTCTGTTATTATGAGTGACGTGGCAGCTTATCATGTATTAGTGTGTGTGTTGTTTCCAGTGCAGGGAGGTATGTGGACTGGCCAGACCACATACCTCCCTGCACTGGAAACAATACATGATATGCTGCCACATCACTCATAATAACGGAAGACTCATAATTTTAATACACAACTTTAGCTAGGAACTATACGTGCTCCCTGATGATGATATGTGATGTGCTATCGAAACATGTAGGAGCAGTGAAAGTGTTTTAATGTAAATAATTTTAGACTAATATATGATATACAATTAGTGCATTTGTTGGTATATAATACTCATTGGTTGTTTAGGGTTCAAGGAGCATTTCATTTGCTCTTCACTAAAGGTCAGGTTATAACAGCATACAATGTATTTTTCTAATAGTTCTTGTTCTGTAGTGGCACGATTTTCCTGTCTGTGTTTTTCATGTTGTCTGCAGTAATCATGCAGGCAACACACAAGATGGAGGGGGATTACACTTTCTTCTGGTGCTGATGTTAAGTATGCATGAAGTTATCCTCCCACTGTCCCATATACAATCCAAGGTATAGTACTTAATTAAGAACACAGACAACTCTGCTTTCACTTGTTATTTTGATATTAATTTGTCATATCCTAACAGCATTTCATTCTTCTTTGATAACTGTTAAGCCACAAGGTTTTTATCATTCAATTAGCAATTCCATATAGTACTCTTGTCTGACACAGAACAAACACTGGAAATTGATACTAGAAAAAGGTTCAGCCAATGACTTAAAGGATAAAATTATGCTGTACTGTTCTGCCTACACAGGAATTTTAAATTCATCTCACTGTCTTGTGTAATGTTTGTGTTTAAACTATTGTGAGGGGGCAGATTTTTATGATGTTGTTGTGGTGGGTATGTACATGAAGGCAGTTGCAATTCTTTGCCAGCTTGCCCTTGATCAAAACTGGACATCACAAATATGAACTTTCAAGTTAAACTTGTTGACAAAAATATAAGTACGAGGACACAGTGGATACTTCATGCACACGCTCAGCAGACCATTAGCACTCCCTCCAGGCAACCAACCTGAAACAACATAACATGAATGTCATTATACATTAAATAATATAAAGCACCCATCAGACCACAATATATATCCATTACGTATTGTACACGTATGTACATAACACACCAGCATGGTCAGTATACTAAGTAGGCTATGGTCTGGACAGACTAGGGTTTGAATTTTGGCAGAGTCAATATTTTCCTTTTTGCCAAAAAGTCAAGACCATCAGATATTTGGCAGATATTAAAATACATATTAAAATCTTCTTAATAGTGGTCAGGAGAGGACAGAACCAGTCACACGAACTGTTCAAAATAATTTTTTTTTTTAAGGAATGCTTGCTATTATTCAGTACAGAATCTTCTGTCTTCCAGTTTGCTATCCAAAAAGTTAAAAATCAATATATATGTAACTATAATATTGCCCATTGTTCTGTATGGGTGT
>Ga0209629_10002066_pt1 | contig 13358 bp, 19 predicted proteins | sample TergutCu122P5_FD_187286 | JGI IMG/M metagenome (GOLD analysis project Ga0209629, IMG submission 187286) | Cubitermes ugandensis P5 segment gut microbial communities from Kakamega Forest, Kenya - Cu122 P5 (SPAdes) (version 2) | ecosystem: Host-associated > Arthropoda: Insects > Digestive system... | reverse complement strand
AAACTCCTTTTTCGGCCATCTTTTCAAACGATAAGCGTTCCGCTTCCGATATTTTGCCCGCTTTCACGGCGTTTGCCAGAAAATCGGTTTGCGTCTGCTTTTCAATAGCCTTCAAATTCGCTTTGAGCGTTTCAATCTCTTTGTCCTTTTCCGCAACTGCCTTCTCTACATCTTTCGGCGTAAAGTCGGTAGAGAGCTTCAGACTTTCAACCGTCTTTTCGGACAGTTTAAATACTACATCTCCCATTTTTTGAATTTTTTTTTGATTGTTATTTAAATTAAAGTTTACTTTCACCTGGTCGAACGATAACTCTTCCAATTTTTCATTATACAGCCTGACGGCGCCTGCATCCGAAGGAATGGAAACAATGCTTGCTTCGACTAATTCGCATTTTGTCATTACAAACTCATCCTCAATATAATTGAGTTCAATCGGTATGATGCCGATAGATGCACAGCGCAGGAAATTATTGTCAACCTTCCTCGCAATTTCTTTCCCTTCCGGATCGTCCATATCAAAAACCGCGTCCGCTTTCAGTTGATTGTTTTCAACCGTAATGTTTTCCCAACGTCCGATAACATCATCCGGATCATGCTCTTTGAGCATTACCGGATTTGATGCAAATCGCTGAAGTCCTATTCCGCTGATATTTATCCGGTATCCTTTTGTGTTGGTCGATGTTCCGTCCGATAATACGAATGTTTTTGCCATTTTTAATTATTAAAAGACAGTGCAAAATTGGTAAGTAAATATTTTACTGCAAAAAATCACTGACATTTTGACAGTTATTTTTTTTAATACAAGTTCAAATACCCAATTTTGCACTGTCTTTAATATTGTTAATATGTCAAAAGAACTGAACAGGAATGCAAAAAAGAGGCTGGCAAAAGAGCTGTTTTTGACGGCGAAGCATCCGAAAAAGGAAATTGCCAAGATGGTGGGCGCCTCTGAAAACACCATTGGAAAATGGGCAAAAGACGAAAAGTGGGAGTTATTACGCGCCAACCTGACCACTACGAAAGAAAATGTTCTATCAAACTGGTACCTGCAATTAGCTGAAATGAACAATAATATTACAAACAGAAAAGAGGGCGAGCGCTTTCCGACCTCATCGGAATCAGACAGGATGATTAAAATTTCGTCGGCTATCAAAAAATTGGAAACGGAAACGGGTATTGCGGAAATCACAAGCGTATGTATAGGCTTGTGTGAGTTTGTGCGCGGGTATGACGTGGAAAAGGCAAAGGAAATAAGCGAACATTTTAACGCTTATATAGAAAGCAAAATGAAGTGATATGGCAACCATCAGGGCAACAAAGCAGGCATACAACGAATGGCAGGAATATCGACAGGCGCTCAAAAAAGCAACGGTTATCGACAAATCCGAAAACTTTCCGGCAAAGCGGGCGCGTATAAAAAAACTTGAATCCGATCCCGAAAGCTGGTTTTCTTATTATTTCCCAAATTATTGCACATCACCGCCTGCCGATTTTCATAAAAAGGCAACCAAACGCATCCTGTCCAATCCCGAATGGTTCGAGGTGCGTGCGTGGTCAAGAGAGCTGGCAAAATCGACACGTACCATGATGGAGGTACTTTACCTGTCTCTTACCGGAAAGAAAAAGAACTGGTTACTTATATCCAATTCCGAAGATAACGCCAAAAGGCTGCTCGAACCCTACCGAGCCAATCTGGACAGCAACCAAAGAATTATCAATGATTATGGCGAACAAAGGAGTTTTAAAAAGTGGACTTCAGCCGAATTTAAGACAAAAAAGGGAGTTGCCTTTCGGGCGGTGGGCGCCGATCAGAGCCCGCGCGGAACCCGTAATGATAATATCCGTCCCGACGGAATTATTTTTGATGACATTGATACCGATCAGGATTGCCGGAACCCGGAAATAATCGACAAGCGTGTCGCCTGGATATTTGGAGCGGTCATCCCGACTCGTGCCGTCAATATTCCTCTTTTGATACTGGCAAACGGAAACATTATTGCAGAACACTGCTGTATCACCGAAATGATGAAAAAAGCCGACCATTTCGATATCGTCAATATCCGGACAAACGGCGTAAGCAGTTGGCCCCAAAAGAATAGCGAGGAACATATCGACCGCGTACTTTCGACCATTTCATACGCTGCGGCGCAAACGGAATATTTTAACAACCCGCAGACCGAAGGGCGGGTATTCAAAAAACTGACGTTCGGAAAAGTTCCGGCATTACACCTGATGGATCAGTTGATAGTTTATGCCGATCCAAGCACATCAAACAGCGACGTAAAAAACAATTCTTTCAAAGTGGTTGTACTGCTCGGCAGGAAAGGATTAAATACATATGTAGTCAAAGCATTCTGCGACCATACGACAAACGCCCGTTTTGTCGTATGGTTTTATGATATTTCTATGTTGACGCAGGGACTATCGGTACAGTACTGGATTGAAAACAATACCCTGCAAAATCCATTTTACCAGCAGCTTTTTATTCCTCTTTTCCGCGACATCGGAAGGCAGCGCGGATATATGATACCGATCCGTCCGGATACCCGGAAAAAGCCGGATAAGTTTACTCGGATAGAAGGAACACTGGAACCGCCGGTGAGGATGGGAACATTGATTTTTAATGAGGCTGAAAAAGAAAACCCAAACATGCAGACGGTTATCGGTCAGTTTACATCCGTTTCCCCAACCTACAAGGGCGCCATTGACGCTCCGGATGCCATCGAGGGCGGTTACTATATTCTGGACATGAATATCATAGCTCGCGCCGGAACTTACCGGTACCAGAAGAGAAGTTCCCGGAGATATTAATCATATTAATCACATAAATCAAAGTTCAGACAATGTTTTTAACAGTAGAAGAAATGAAAGATGTTCTGTACACCTACCAGGCAGATGAAATTGCCGAAGGCGACGAACAGATTATCGAAAACGGAATCAATGCGGCGGTCAACGAAGTTCGCTCCTATTTCACCGCGTCCAATCAAAAGCAGTGGAGCGATGGCAGACCGAGATATGACATTCAAAAAATATTCGGTGTAACCGGCTCCGATCGAGATGCATGGGTACTGCGTATGTGCAAAACGGTAGCAGCATGGAATATCATTGAACTGTCCAATCCGGACATTATTTACGAAAAGGTAAAAGACCGGTACGATATTGTAATAAGGACTTTGGAAAAGATTGCAGGAGTAGGGCAGTATGCCAACTCGCCGGCGTTAACTCCGGATTTGCCGACTGTTGCTCCCGGTTCGGAGAGCGGCAGCGATATGGAACCTTTCCGTTTTGGTTCACGCCCCAAATTCAGACACGAATAAACTTATACAGTATATGGCAACAACAGATAAAGCGCCGACAATAGCGCCCAGAGTGGTAGAAAAACCCATCTTACAAGTACGTCGCGACATTGAAGACTGGAAATGGAGCAGATATATGGCGACCGTTCCGACTGAACCGAAAGTATATATGCTGCAGGATGTCTTTAACGAAATAGCAAACGATGCACTTCTGGCTTCGCAGATAAACAACCGGCGCGAACAAACCATTTCGGCGCCTTTCGAGATGGCAACGGATGACGGCAAGGTAGATGACCGGATGACCAAAATAATCAGCGATATTCCGATTGTGACTGATGTGTTGGGATATATTTGGGATAGCGAATGGTACGGAAGTTCCGTGATTGAATTTTCCGTAAAGAACGGCGCCAAGAGCGTAGATCTGATCAACCGCCGGAATATCGTACCGGCTAACGGACGATTTTATCCCGATGTCTTTATGGGAAATTATGTCGAATACAGGGATGTGAAGGAATTTGGGAACTGGATACTTGAATTTAACTCCGGAGGCATCGGCCAGTTGGATAAAGTCGTTCCGCATATCTATTTCAAAAAGTTTGCGCAAAGCTGCTGGTCTGAGCTATGCGAAATTTACGGCATCCCGCCCCGCGTGATGAAAACAGACACGCGCGATCCGGCAATGCTCGCACGGGCAGAAACCATGATGAAGGAAGTGGGAGCGGCGGCGTGGTTTATTATCGACACAACGGAAGAGTTCGACTTTGCCAAAGCCGTCGCCACAAACGGAGATGTTTATGCAAATCTTATCAATCTTTGCAATAATGAATTGAGCATGCTGGTAACAGGCGCCATCATCGGGCAGGACACGAGGAACGGAAACGAAAGCAAGGAAAAAGTAAGTATCTCCCTGCTTGATCGATTAGTAAACGCCGACAACCGGATGGCGGAAATGTATATGAATTCGACTGTTATTCCCGCTTGGATTCGCATAGGATGGATACCGGCAACGACTTTGCGCTTTCGCTTCAAAGCCGTTGAAGATACAGACAAGCTGTGGACATTCACACAGGCGCTACTGCCTTATAAAAATGTCGATAATACTTTTATTGAAGAAAAATTCGGAATCAAAGTGACCGACAACGCTCCGGCGCCGGGCGGCGCACTCAGCCATCTCAATCTTGAGCCTGGCGACCTGTCTTTTTTCGACTAAGCCCGCCGCACGGGGCGAAATGTTCGTGCGGTTGCCATGATAAACCGGTACGGGTAAGGCTTGCATACTCTCCATCAAAAATAGCGGATGAAATAGTCAGCGGAAACGAGCCGGTCAATACAACCCTGTACAAATACTATTCCCGGAACTTGCGAAAAGGCGTTCAAAGCGTGTATCACGACGGTGGCGGGGAGGAACTGAAAGCCAATGTAAGCCGGTTTTCTGCTTTCAAATCCTATCAGGCTACTCAACTGGCGCGGCAGGCGAGAGTAGATAAAGCAACAGGCGAGGTATTCGACCAGAAGGATACGGCAAAAAGAACACTGGCACAATTTCAGGCATGGCAAACCAGTGAATATAACACAACGGTTGCCCGCGCCCGAACGGCAAAGCAATGGGACTTATACACCCAGCCCAACCGGATGCGCCTGTTCCCAAATATCAAATGGCTGCCAAGTATGAGCGTTGAAAAGCGTCCGGAACATGTGGCATTTTATAACCGGATTTGGCCGAAAGATGATCCGTTCTGGGCGGAAAATACTCCGGGTACCTTGTGGAACTGCAAATGCGGAATGCAGGAAACAGACGAGGGCTTGACCAATAATGACAATGTAGAAAGTTTTACTCCGCCCGCAGGATTGGAAGGAAACCCCGGTATAACAGGCGAGATTTTTACCGAAAAAGCAAGTTATTTTCAAGGAGTATCGAAAGAAGCGGAAAAGGAGTGTAATAAAGTTGTATTTAAAGACAACAAAGAGTGGGCAAAACAAAACTTGCAAGGTGAAAAAGTTAAGCCGAAAGAATTTAAAGAAGAAATCCATTTTTCCGGAAGAGGTATAAATGAATATCTTAACCAGCCGCATGATGACTTTTTTGTGAAAAATGAAATGATTCGGTCTATGATGTCAGTTCTCAAGGAAGCTGAATATTTGGGATATTCCGAATTTGAAGGAAGAATTTCTTATATCTTTAAAATAGAAATAAGAAAGAAGGCAAATTATATTATAGTGATAAAGCGTAATTTGAACGATAAAGCATACTTTTACAGTATATCGGAAAGTGAGAAGGTTCTGAAGGGGCTTAAAAAATAATCACCTTTAACTGTGACGTAGGACTACAACCTACGCGGCAACTAAAGGTGATTAATAATATCGCCACAAAGATACAAAACATTTTTTAAACAACAATTAAAAAGCGATTAAATTATGACTTTAGGAGAATTTTCGATACATATAAAGGAAATGGGAGAGAAAGCCGAACGGTTCGTCAATAAAGATGCGCCAGAATATGCCGGAAATATTGCCGTTGAAAAATTCAAAAAAAATTTTGAGGGTGAGGGGTTTTTCGGTAATAAGTGGCAGGAGGTGCAGCGTCGGCAACCCGGGACTAAAGCATACAAGGCGGTTGCTAATCGACATCCGGCAGACACGCAACGGAAAATCTTAACCGGTCGAACAGGAAACCTGCGCAACAGTATCAATTACCGTACACAGCCGGGCGTTGCCATTGTTTACAGTGATACCACTTACGGAAAGTATCACAACGAAGGAACCAACAAACTTCCGAAGCGGGAGTTTGTTGGAGACAGTCCGGAACTCGAAAGGGCGGTAACGGAAAAACTCGAAAAAGAACTTAGTAAAATTATAAAGTGATGAAACAGATTATTCAAAACATTCAGGACAGACTGATGCGGGAAGTTCCTGCGCTCAAATACGTGGATCAGGACTGGGGGCAAATGGATTTTTACCAGACTCCGCCGGTGAAATTTCCCTGTGCCTTGATTGATATTCAGTCGGCGCAATATACTAACGATGGCAAACTTGTTCAGCAGGGAGTCGCAACGGTTGTAATCTCGCTGTTTGATTTAAAACTGAGCAACAGCAGCCAGGCGGCGCCGGCAGGTCAAAAAGAGAATGCCAAAAAGATTTGGCAACTGATTGAGGACGTAAACAAAGCCCTGCATGGGAAAAACTTTTTGCAGCGGGGTTACGGACTGCCTGTGCGTACCAATATGCGCCGGACAAAACGAAAAGACGGATGCTACCAGACGGATTTGTATTATACCGTGCAATTTACCGATACTACCTGTCAGCCGGTAATGATTCCGGTTTCTCCGGTAACGCCGGTACTGGAAACGGTTAGTTTGAGGAAAGAATAAAAAAAGCGGAAGAAATTCCGCTTTTTAATTAGCAAAATACGTGTGCTTTACACGCCATTGTTTTAATCTTACAACAACCCAGAAGGAATAGATTCCAAAGGTTATTATTGATAATAAAAGCCATTTAATCCAATGTCCAAATAACTGCACGGCATTTCCATCAAATCCAAGTCTTCTACCTTCAATAACAGTATGGCTTGCCTCCCACTTATAAAGCATACAATATGCCCAGGGCATACAAATCCCCAATGTAAGTACGGTTACAAAAAAACCTAATAGCTGCCAACCGATAAGCTGCAATAATCCACCATCAAAATACGATTTTTCCATATAAAATAATTTTTCGTCAAAGGTAATAAAAAAGCCTTGTAAATTACAAGGCTTTTCTAAAAACTTTTAAGTTAAGGCTTGGTTAGTCTAACTCTAAAACAAACTCATTTGCCTTTTATCTTCTTGTTTTTCTTCTTTTAAATCGTATTTCACATATCGCCAAAAGGTTCGTTCACTCATCGGATAGATTTTCATAATAATGCTACGATACACCTGCAGCTTGCATCTGTTTTGATTGCCCGGCTCATAATTTTCTTCCACTATGCGCCGGACATTCTCTATCCTCTTTTGTACGTTTCCCCGGTTATATGCCATTGTTATTCATACATATTTATATACCCAAAACGGCTTCACCTTGCCGCTGATAATGTCGTAAATCTCCCGCCAGGATGGGAGCCCGCCCAAATTATTATCGTCGATATAAACGTCGGAAAAAACTTTCCGTGCATCATAGCCGAATTTCCGGGCGGAATCCGGATCGTTATGATTAATTCGGGTAAACGGAATCCCCTGTTCAGACAGCCAGGCAATCATATCGGTTCGATATTTACCTTCCCTGCACGTCCAGATAATCAAATCGTGCCCATCGTTAAACAGGCGTTGCATCATTTCCACCGCGTGCGGTGCAGGAGCGCCTATTTTCGGCCACTCCTTGCCCGTATGCAGTGTTCCGTCAAAGTCAACAGCTATTATCATCGTTTAATATGTTTTGTAAGTTCATATATCCGCGTCGTTTCTCTGTCGCCGGATTCAATCAGTTGCCTGATGCGCCTGATTCCTAAAAGGACGGTTGAACGGTTTCTGTCGCACAGGTTGCCGATTTCCAAGTAAGAAAATCCGTTTTCGTGCAACAAAAGCCAGTATGCCTCCCTGAGGTCGGCTATCTTTCCGCGCCCACCCCTGCGAGTTCCGGTCTCAAGGATTGCCAGTTCAGGGACGCATACTGCTTTTGAAAATTCGGTAATCATATTTCATTTTTTAATTTCCAGCCATTTAGCCGATATACTTCATTCCTTGCCTCTTCTTTTGTATAAAATTCCCCAACAGAGTGTCCGGTAATACCCCCATTTTCGTGGTATGTATTTCTATACACGCGCCAGTTTCCCCTGTGTCGCTGATAGGTGTATTCGGGCTGTTGGTTGAATTTCATCACTCAGCCTCTTTTTTCGGTTCCACATAAAACGTCTCATCCTGCGTTACCGCAATGCCCACCTTCGGGAACAAAGCAGCTACGTCCTCGTCGCCCCGGTCGGACAGCAGCCGGTCTTTGTTCGGCTCCTCGCTTATGCGGACGTATGCCGGAAGAAACTCCTTCAGCAAATTCGTCACCGCGCCCCATGTGAAACCTTTCAGCGTTTTCAGCTTTGGCGTTCCGGTTCGGAACCCGATCGTCCCATGTACGCTTTCAATGCTTTTTTTCCTTGCAAACAGTTCATCCTTGTTTTCGGTGGCGAAAGTCTGCATTATGTCAAAAGCCTTGTCCTTAGTATCGTTCAACTTGCTGATATCATCCGCATATTTTTCGCGGATGGCAGTCATTTGAACGTCAATCGTTGCGTTGATTTTCGCCAGTTTTGCGTCGGCTACTGCATATTCGCCGAACGCCGTTTCCATTTGTTCCATTGATACGCCGGAGTGTACCACTTTCTTTTCTCGTGCCATAATTCTTAATTATTAATTAGTTTTCTTTTCCACTTTATCTGTTACGTTTAAAGGTTTTGAAGTTATTATCAAATAATACTGCTCGCCTTCAATCTTTACAGGATTTGTTTGTAACCTAAACGATACAGAGTTATACTTTTCTCTTCCGTTTTCGATAGACGCGAGAATTCGATTGACGATGTGAGTTGAATTTAAATCGCCTCTTCCTGTTTCCAAAATACGAATAGGAAATGCATTCTCATCGTTTGATTTTTTGATATACCAATCAATCGGGCTCTCTTCATCTTGTACAAAAACAATTTTTGTACCTTCACTTAATTTTAATTTATCCATTACAGAAGCGCTAAAACTGATTAACCCGGCGCTTCGGCTTACTCTAATTAAAGCCTCCCTTTGGATAGCTGTTTTTGAGTTACTTAAATCAAATGTTTTTAGTTTCATAATTTTTAATTCATTAATATTTGTTTATTTAGTTCGCCCATTGTAAACACTTCAACCGTCAGCAAATCTTTTTGCTTCTTTTTGAAAGCGCTGTAAAGACTGCGCAGCTGCTCAACCGGAATGTCGTTGAAATCGTCCCGCTTCGCCGCCCGGCAGGCAATACCTTTTATTATCTGCGCATTGTCAACCCGGTTCATCGCTCGCAGCCAGCCGCCGATGGCTCCCATCAGTCGCTTGCGCCAGACGTCAAACTCCTTTAATTTAGGATTGTTTGCGTTCTCAATCAGCCCGCACACTTCAACTAATTCCGGTATGCCCAAATACACGCTGCTCGTTACGTTGTACTGCGATAAAATCGACATCTTTGTTTCATTATCAATGCCATAATGCCCCAAAAGTGTGTGAAACTTTTTTACAAGCCCCGTATGCTGTTTTTCTGCAAACGTTTTCATTCCAAACCATATTCAAGCGTTAAGCACTCATTGGCATACTCCTTCAGCTTTTCAGCTATCCTGTTAAGCGTATAAGTCTGATCGGTGAAAGAGTATCCCGATAGTTTATCCATTATGCTTTTTGCTATTGTTTCTATCATTTCGTCCATAATTCTTAATTCCTAATTCTTTAATCTCCCCAATATTCCGCCGCTTTATCCTCGCTGATCACCACCGGCTCCCCGCCGCCATACCGGCTGATTGGGAAAGCCTTAAACCGGTCAATCCGGAAAACCACGTTAGAATCTTTTAAAATCTTTCGGGCGGTTAAGCCTTCCGGCTGCCTTCCCTCCACATGGCTGACATAAATAAATAACTTGTGCGGAAATTGAGCTTTCATTTTTTTGTATTCTTTAAATGTTAATTCTATAAATTGGACACTGTCGATAACAACAATGTCAGGACTTTTGTGACTACTCAGATACTCAATAAGTTCGTTCGTTTCTTTTTTTACTAATACGAGTTTTCCACCAACTTCAACCATGTTCACCCGCTTTAATGCCATTTTAATTGACAAACTGAAACCCTCTTCAATGGAATTGTATGCTACCCGCCGGAACCGTGTAAGGTATTTGGAAAGAAGCATGGCAAAACTTGTTTTCCCGTTTTTCGGTGGCCCGTAAACAAACCAGCTTCCGGTCAGTTCCGGATTCCCTATTGCTTCTTTCCATTCACCTTCAAACTCAAGCGTTTTGAATTTCGCATCAATCACATTATGTACCGAGTAAACACGTTTCATTAACTCGCTTTCGTAAGTTCCTTATAAATACGTCTTAAACTCGGTAAATTGTCCTCTCCAAGCGTTCCCTTCAGTAGCCGGTTCACATCCGTGCCTTCTGCAGAGTTCGCTTTGATTATCATAGCGGCGCATGCCTGAAGCATCTTTTCCGCCTCACCCTTAGCTGCCGGTATCACTTTGCCGTATCTGTCCCCGAATCGGGAAAATATTTCGGCGTAGCCCACCGTCCTGCAAATAATCCCCCTGCGAATTTTTTCCTGAAGCCCGTCGGCTCCCATCATGTAAAACCCGCAAGCCAGTTCCGTTGCGTTCCAAAGCGATTTCACCTCTTTGAACGCCTCATATTCCAAATCGCCGGCTTCGTCCAATATAATTAAAGGAGTGGGCAATGTTTTGAGATAAAACACCAAATCCTCGTAAACATCCGGATACCATCCGGTGCTGCCCACTCCAAATGATTTGGCGATATAGCGTATCAGCCGTGTTTTTGTCTTGACTTGTGAACAATCCACATAAACCACATTAGGGTGCGACTTGGCATAGTGTTTCGCCGTGTAAGTTTTTCCGATGCCGGCTATGTCGCACAGGAGCGCCGACGTGCTTTCGCCCTGACAACGTTTCAACTGTGCCGTTATAAACTGAAAAACCGGCGTGTTGACCGCTTTCCATTCGGGTGCATCACTGAGGCTTATCCCCAACCGGCGGGCAAGGCTTATCCAACCCGATTCACTCAATACCTTATCGGTATCGCCATTTTTAATCCTGCTGTACTGGGCATTGTTAATACCGATACTTACCGAAAACTTGGCGTCCGATCCGGTAAACATTTCCCGGCTTTTTGCCAGTTGCTCTACAATTCTTGTTTTTAATTCATTCGTAATCATACTCTTGGTGTTTTAAATTAAATTACATATTATTATATCCTTTTTGAAAAAAGTCTTCAAATTCGTAGGCAAATTCATCATCCGGTTCTTCCGGCTGAACCGTTTCTACAATCTCAACCGGTGTGGAAAGTATTGTTTTGCTTGTTTCTGCCTTTTGGTGTTCGACTTTAGGTATTTCCACGCGATTGTCTTTGATAAATTTCGTATATTTTGCCACCCGTTTATCCTGGTGCAGCATTGCCTGTTCATCCTCTTCCGTTCTTTCGATTGCACATTCATTGTATGCAAATTGCGCCCTGTTGACGGCTTCGCCGATATATACATCGCCTTGATATAAATATACCCTGTCGATACTGCCGCTTTCCAATGGCAGCCAGTAGGCAATGACTTCCAAACTGTTCGGTTTTAATCGCTTCAAACTTCCGAAATCCGTCAGTTCAAATTCTTCGTAATTAACCACACAGTAATCATTGTTCCTTATGGACGTTTCCGTTTGATTCCCGATGTATCTGTACAGGTACCATTTTTCAACCGGTTTTAAATTGGGATTAACGTGTTTCAGTAAAACCTGTTTCCGCGTCATTCCCGGATAAGTCTTTTGCAATGGATGCAATTCATTGTTGTATTGTTTTATATCGGCAAGGTCATCCTCAATAATCACGCGCGGTTCATACCCGTTTTCGATGAAATCGCCGGCTACTTTTTTACGGATACTCCGGAAGGCTTCATGTTTGGCGTACCACCGCCCGTTGGTATGCCCGTTATCTTTTGCCACACCATATTTAAATGAACGAATGGCATGTTCAGCGCGTTTGGATGTGGCGCTGTTGTTAAAATAAACAAATTGAAATACCTCGTTCAACCATTCAATATCTTCCATTAAGTGATGTTCTGCATCTAATTCGCCCGGCATTGGAAGCCCCAGTTCTATCAGTTCGCAAAACATATTCCTGAAAGTTTCAATCACTGTTTCTTTGGTTGGTTTCCCAACGATGTAAACCGGACGGAACCAGTAACCGCTCACCACATCAACCGCAATATATTTATAAACATCGCCGGTGATTCCCTTGCGACTCATGGCAACGTCATCCATTGTAACTTTACTGAGCGAATATTTTCCAAGTTTTCGATGTTGCTTAGGCATTTTCGTATTCTGAAAATCAAAATTGCCGTTCCTGTCCGCAAAGATTGAGGTATTATTAACTACATCCCTCAGATAATTCCAGATAGTCGCCTCGCTTACTTCTAAAGCGCGCCCCTTATGCCTGTAGTCCTCCGGATGAAACACTTCCCCTGTTTCCCTGTCGAACAACTCCCGATTCCCTGAGATAAACTCAAGATAAAGTTCATGTACTCGGCTTATAAAAGGTTTGTTGTGCATCCGGTAAATTGCAAGTATCAATTTCTCTGCCGACGCCGAAACCACACGGGCGGAATCATTGCAGAAATTCTTATGAATGATTGCCCCGTATCCTTCATTTAAATATCTCTTAAATGCCTTTTCAAGACTTCGCTCGCTGCTGTAAACCGGTATTTTATATTCAATGGCAAACTCTGTGTGCCGCTCAAGCATTATCCTCCTTTGATCCGTTTTTTTGAATTTATACGGCGAAGCGGCGTAGGCTGTCAACTGCTTTTTCAACCCCTCGCGCAACGCGTTGAATACGCTGGCGCGGTGGGTGTATTGAGTGATTATTTCGGGCGGAAGCGGTTCCCCGCCGGCTGTCCTGTGCCGGACATAAAACGCACGGGCTTCCGTATCAATCTCAACCCTGTAGCAACTCTTTTTCGGCGCCTCCGCTATTTTTCCCAACAGGCTTTCAACCTTTGCCCTCCGCTCCGGACGCTTAATGCTCCGGGCGTCGATAAGCGTTTGTCCGTTTATGCTGCGCTTTAGTATTGACAAATAACCGCTTCGACTGTCAACCCTAAATTGATTATACGATAGTCCTGCCTCACACCACTGATTAACGGTGAGTACCGGTGTATTGTCAACCAATTGATACGCTTCCATATTTTTAACTCATTTTGTTTTTTTTGTTCCCGGAAGCCGGTCACCCGACTTCCGGAAGAAATAATTAACTTTGTGCTGTCAAACTAAAAATTAATTATTATGCTAATTACATCTGACCTAAAAGACAAAGTAT
>Ga0209629_10002065_pt1 | contig 13360 bp, 11 predicted proteins | sample TergutCu122P5_FD_187286 | JGI IMG/M metagenome (GOLD analysis project Ga0209629, IMG submission 187286) | Cubitermes ugandensis P5 segment gut microbial communities from Kakamega Forest, Kenya - Cu122 P5 (SPAdes) (version 2) | ecosystem: Host-associated > Arthropoda: Insects > Digestive system... | reverse complement strand
CTATCTCCTGGAATTGCTACATCTATTAGCATGCATGTTCTCTTTTCATTGTCTCGGATTATAATGTCTGGTTTGTTATTGGGGATAGCTCTGTCCGTTTGCACTTGCTGGTTCCACAGTATAGTCACCTTGCCTCCTTGATTTGTTACTAGTGTGTTTGGTACGTGTTCGTACCAGTGTTTTTAGTCCAGTTGCACCCCTATTTCCTTGCATATGTTGAAGTGTATTTGCGCACTCACTTTATCATGCCGTTTTTACATATTGTTCTTTTGCCAGTATTGGGCATGCTGATATTATATGGTCTATTGTCTCATTATGTTGTTGGCACAGTCTGCATTTGCTATCCATCTCTGTGTGTAGTATTTTTGTGGCGTAGTACTTCGTGTTTAACGCTTGGTCTTGTGCTACCACTATTTCGCTCTCAGTTTCTGCTTTTAAGTCTCGTTTCGATAGCCAGAGGAACGTGTCTTCTTCACTAATATGTTGTCTGTCCGTATTCCTTATGTACTGCCCGTGCATTACTTTGTTTTTCCATTTCTTCTTTAAAACCTCTCCCAATCTTCCCTTCGTGTGTTGCATTCCATCCTGTTTTGCATCATTCAATCCACTGAGTTGATTTAATTCTTCTAAAATCTTGGCTGCTAACTTAAGTATTGAGTTATTATTATTATTATCCCTGTTATTACCTTTTTGCAGGGTATTTACAATTATATACCTGAAACAGACTTTGTTTCTAGGGTATATAGTTTTGAAGATCTTGTGTATTTGCAATTTGTACTGCATGTAGTATTATTTCGCCCGTGAAATATGTTGCGTACTTTTGCATTAGCACTTTCCGCAGTATGTGTACAATGCCCAATATGGCTGGTTTTTGCAGTTCCTTAATTTCGTGCTTTCCTAGTATGTTGCTCAGGTATTATCTGAGAGATTTTGAAATGGTTCCAGTCGCCCCTCTTATGACTGGTGTCACATTTGCTTTCACATTCCACATGCGCTAAATTTCTATTTTAAAATATTCTCAGCTTTATTATTATTATTATTATTATTATTATTATTATTATTATTATTATTATTGCGACGAAAGTTATGAACTACATTTTAATGTAACGCTTTGCATGTTATGAAATGTGTACCAACAATTATTTTACTATCAATCACTACCAGTCTGTAAGAATGTTGATTATAACTGAACGAACGTCACAGACAAGTGGTTAGTATTCTCTGCTTCGTACCCGGAAGTCCCGGATTAAAATCTTGACGAGGGGAAAGGTCTTATTGACAGAAATTTTCTCATCATCTCCAGTGCTGGGATAATACTTCTTTATTAGGTCACGAAAAATTTGGCCCACATCCTTTGAAAATAATTATTCATTAATTGTTATATTATTTGACAAAGTATAATATCCGCCATTGTAATGTGGCGATTAATAAAGGAAGAATCTATAAAACTCGAAACGCAGAAATTTTGCTGCATATGGAAGTGGTTACTGTTAATTTTGATCACTTTCATTGTATAGGCTATGATTGGAGGGAAATTTGTGTTTTGAAAGCCAAATAAAAATCGACGCAGGATACATTTTACTCAGCAGTTCTTTCAGACAGTTTAGTCTGATGTACCCACTAGTCGGAATTCTGCGTGTAAAACAGTCTAACACACAGGCAGAGATGTTAGTAATTAAGATTATTGCATATGCGTTTGATTAGAGTATACGAGTTACAATCACATGTTGTTTCAAAGTTAACCTAACTGTATCATTAGGGTGGCAGCACTATACAGAAATATTCGCTGTAATTAAGTTGATGGGCTAATGATATTTTGTGACACATGATAATAATAATACTTCACACATCGCCCGCTTCCATGACCTACACTTTCTAAACTGATGCACATATTAATCAAAACGGAATTTATAGTTAGCAAGGGATTATTAACAACGATAGGGGAGGTAGTTCTCAACTTTATGACTTCGACAACGTAGACCACTACAACGCGGGTTGAAGTCACGTTACATTTATGTGAGTTCTTATGCCCTGAAGATGGAAGCAGCAAGTTCCTTCAAATTACACGGCGTCACATGCCAGACGACTACCTTGAGAACTTGAACTCTCACTCGCTCTTCGGCCTCTAAAACAATATCTAGCATCGAGTAGGAATAAAAGAGGAATGTGATATATTTATTGGTTATTTTTAATTAAATTACCTAGGCCTAAATATACGTCACATCGCTTGCCAATAGCATTATCAATCCCTGTTGTTTTAAAGGTACCGGAATTTATTAAACCACATTACAAATGTATATAAAAAGGTGCACATAGACTCTGAATTTCACCACCCTATGTAGATAGATCTCATACAATAAATTGCACTCGTAAAAATATGACTTGAATGTCCTGTTTTGAATTCACTTTCACGGATGCAAGTCAGAGCTTTTTAAGTCTGTTTCCTTTTCATAAGTATGGCATTTGGCTGATTAATCCATGACGTTGGTGCATTTGGATGACGTTCGGCTGGTAAAAGAAAGTAAATGATATGGAATGCAGCGGGTGTCCTATCCTGACACGTCCCACCATTTTCCTGGGAAAAGTTTGAAAATGTTAATTAGTTATCGTATCGATCATGATTATGTTTAGAAGAATATACCGCCTACGTTACTCTGTTATATACTGTTTCTTGAGAGGAACATAAAAGAAAGAAGTGCGTTTTAACCTACGTTTAAAATTCATGTTAATAGCCACTGAAACATAATTTAATTACATCAAAGTTTGGGAAAGAAATTTATCGTATTACATACGTGTTATTTATTTTGGTGAATGACTTAAAACCTTTGTACACTAACTTTATTTCTGTTACAAACTAAGATATAAATGCTTTTCTTCAGCTGTAAACTGAAAATGTTTTGTAGTTACAAAGGTATTTGAATTAGGGTTAAAACTGAGCGTTTATAAAAGAAGGAGCTTGAAGAATCTAAATTTTTCCTAGTGTGTATTTACGTGTTCCGTATGATTTGTAAAACTGGCAGCAATTATTTTCCTAATGGTCAGTATTTCTGATAGAAGATCACTCTGTTCTTTGTAAGGTACAATGTGAGTACTTACAATGTCGAATAATAATCATTTTCACAAAGATGTAATGCGGCGCAAAGGAGGCAGTTGCGGTTTCTGACCAGGATATATTTTCTCTGAGAATTTTGATTTTCCCCGGTCAGTAACCACCAGGGTTTTTCTTCTTCGTCCTTATCAGAAAGCCAAGCGGCCGAATCACGGGAAACGTCGAAACAACAATGTTTCTTTGCATTTCTGGAAGCACTGGATGAAAGATCTCGTACTGTGACGTTGTAGTCTTCAGTATTGCGTACAAAACTGTTTTTTCTGATATCGTACTCGCCGAAAAACGCTGTCAGCTGGTTAACTCTTGCCTCATACTTCGAAGGTACGAGATTCAGTATCTCGGCCCTGAACTGGCTGTGCTCAGTGAGATGACTCGTGATTATTCTTAGTCCTATCATGTAGATGTATGATGCTACCTCACAGTAGGATAAGACCAGTTTCCTCCACATTCTGCTATTCAGTAATCACGCTATATGATGGTATATATCATGAGGAGCAATACAAAAGACCTAATCTCTGCAGACATTCTTTCCTAGAGAACTGTGTTCTTCTGGGCTATTACGCAGCGAGTAGTGTTATTGCCTTACCGACGTTTCGGGAAAAACTTTCGGTTCCATATTCATGGGTTAAGAATAGATTCTTAACTCTTGAAGATTGAACCGATAGGTTGTCCCGAAACGCCATTTAGGAAATACCACTACTCGCTGAGTGATATTCTTAGCCCTTGAAGATGGGACCGATAGGTTTTCGTGAAACGTCGGTAAGGAATACCAGTAATCGCTGCATTATAGCCCAGAAGAGCGCAGTTCTCACCGATTTCGCGGTGGAAGCCTAAAGTTACTATTCTTTACTTATTCTTAAAATGAGTTACTTGTTCGGCAGAACAAAGTATAATTTTATATTGTTAGTCAACAAATGTGAGGGAGATTGACAGAAAAAAAGCAAATGTCCCTTTCCAGATATGAACACGTTATTTACACAATAAAACATCTGTTACAGCTGCATTATGTCGGTAACAATATACTAATTAATAACAATGTTAACGAACTGAATTGATTTTTTTTGTGGAATTCGAAAGTTAATCATTTTACTTGCTATTTCTATTCTACTTAAATTACCACAACATCGCCTCGCCATTAGATCAATAATAAAGACTTCCTGGTATTAAGGAACACGAACATTCATCATTGTCAACAAAGGAGTCGCCATTTCAACCTATTACCAATCATTCAGTCCATTTCCCATTACATTCCTCATTTCCCTCGAAACAGTTTCATAATTATCCTTCAGATTGTGTGTATTATTAATTTATTTTCTGTTGCTCAGAACAAGAAAAGTTTTCTATTTGCGTTTCGCAATAATATCTGCGTTGGATATTGTAGGCTACCAAATGTAGAATTATGTCCTAAGGCACTTTACGTGTATCCTATTTGCTGGACTATGCTGATCGTATATTGTTTGCTAAAACACCCGCCAAAACACCCGCCAAAAATTTGTCCGTTTTCAATTCGTATTTACTAAAACTAAAACTGAAAATATTCTTATGTTAATGTAGTTTATTTTCTTCCGTCTTGTTGTAACACCGAGAAAGTAGGGGGTTTCCCAACTACGACGCTGCGAATATGCTTGCAAAATTGAGCAGGCCTATACAACAGGACTTAGACAGCGTCATATATGTATGAAAACCCATTACCACTGGGTTGTTTAAATGAAATTTATCTTTAATTTATTATCTTGTGGAATATTTCAAAAGATTTTTTTTAATTAAATGTTTTTTTCTATGTTGAACTCTTAAAGTTTCGTTTTTCGTTACTTTCAGTCCATCATTACATTCAGGCCAGCATGTTTCTGAATAAGTACTGAACAGATCACAGAATATCTCAGCGTAACGTTGAAAGTCTAGTGAAAGGATAGGCCTATAGTTTAGTTGTGGCCTGACATGTTTCTGGAAATTGTTTTTCACACATATAGGTACAGTAAAGAATAAACATCTATTTAAAACACACTGTCCAATTTGAAATATTTTTGTGTGTTGGCAGTAGTTATGTGTGTACATGTGGTTTTAAAACGGTCTAAATACACATACTTCTCACGATACAGTACCATAAATATTACATTTAGAAAGTAAAAGTCAATTACATACACATATTCTGCAGCTTTACGAATGACATCAGTTGTAAGGAAGTAATATGTGCGACGGGGTTTAGCCCGACCTACTTCCCGATATCGTAGGACGGAACTGATAATGTCGTTGGAACGAGAGGTCTGTTCATGTGCCGAATTTCTAGTCCTTTCTTGTTACAGAGGCTGAAAGGAAGCATGTCAGGCGACTCGCGCGATTTCAACAACATCGAGACGCGAGCTGTCATCAAGTTTTTTTTCCTGCAAGGCAAGGTGCGAAAGGAATTTCACGCCATTCCGATACAAACATTAGGGGAACATGCACCATCGTATGCCACCGTCAGAAACTGGGTGGCCCAGTTTAAACATGGTGATTTTTCCACCCATGATGCGCTTCGTCCTGGACGACGCAAAACACTAAAAACCCCGGATATTATTGATCAAATTCACGAGCTAACCTTGGAAGACCGCCGGATTTAAGCTAAATCAATAGCTGAGCAACTGGGCATCTCACGTCAGCGAGTTGGTTCCATCATTCATGAAGATTTGGACATGCGGAAGCTCTCCGCGAAGTGGGTCCCGAAATGTCCGAACGCGGATCAGAAACGTCAACGGTGCCGGTCGTCTGAGCAAATTTGGAACTTTTTCGTAGCGATCCAAATGATTTCCTGTCGGGCGCGATTGGTGACCATGGACGAAACCTGGTTATATCACTATGACCCGGAGACGAAGCAACAATCAATGGAGCGTCGGCATAGCGGCTCACCCCGCCACAAAAAAGTTCTGAGTGAAAAATCCGCTGGAAAAGTTCTCGCCTCGATTTTTTGAAATCAAGACGGTATCCCCCTGAATGAGTATCTTCCAAAGAACCAGAGTATTTCTCATATCTGCTGGTGAAACTGAAGGATATTTTGAAGGAAAAACGCCGCCGGAAGATCACCAAGGTGGTTTCGTTCTTGCACGACAATGACCCGTCTCACCGGGCACTTGCAACCCAGAAGAAACTGGCCTACCTGAGCTTCCAGCATCTTGATCACCCACCCTATTCTCCGGATCTGGCCCCGTCGAACTACCACCTGTTCCCTGGACTGAAAAAAACAATTGAAAGGTGGCCATTTTTCGTCCGACGCAGAGGTCATTGTTGCCCTGGAGACCTGATTGGACGGACAATCTTCTGATTTTTTTTTGAGTAGCGTGCAGAAGTTAGAGCAACAGGCTAAAAAGTGTATTGAGCTTGTATGTTGAATGAATCCCGAGTTTGGTCGCTGTATTTTTTTCCTTTCCTGGTCGGGTTAAGGACTTATGAGCACCCTCTCGTAGGACGGCTTTGAATGGGAGACACCGATTTAGAACTGGGTAGTTCAGTGGATATTGTGCACAGACTATAAGTAATACGAACCGAAAATCAGAATTCGATTCATGACAGAGCTGGGAAAGTTTTATTACAGTGTCAGAACCAGCTGTGGGGCCCACTTAGCATCACATTCAGAAAGTACCGGCTGCCCTTCCTCCATGGTAAGAGGCCGATCACTTTTGAATACTGATTACTGAAGGTTGTGAAGCCTGATGCTGCATATCAGAAAGGCCGAAGATCACAGAGGACTACAGTGTCAGTCCCTTTATTTTACCCGATTATCTTCAGTATTTTCAGTTACGCGACACTCGCCTTCATATGTATCACTCATTAAAATATATACATTTAGTAAACTTTGTTACTTGAATATTGTTGCTGCGTAACCCAACAACAATTAGAAACTGAGGAAGTAAAACATAATCGCAGAAAGCAGTTGATCTTCTCTAGGGTGAATGTGGTTCTGACGAAGAAATCCGTCTTCATTAACTAATCTGTGAGAAATGAATTTCGTGTAGCAGACTGCAATAAGAACTCAGCGGTAGCCATGGGATTCTGCTATACAAAGACCTACCAAATTGAAATCTTGATGCAATGAAATTGGAAATTTTATGCTATGTCACTGGCTGTGTATTGGTTCCTTCTTGAAACGTGGGTCGAGAAAACGAGATTAGCAAGCAACCTATGCATCTGCGTCTTTCAGGCTAAATTACCCTCCTTTCTGATGTCTGAATACCCCCCGCTCTTTCAGAAAATTCGCCTTACTTTCCTTCATTAAAAGGAGTTACTGATTCAATTAATAATAAAGGAGGATACAAGTAATTCTGTGTCATACCTGCAAACGTCTTTCCTGCGTAAACATAAAATAAAATGTGAAAATAGAAATGTCTCATACACAACGGCGAAGGGAATTAGGAAATGACAGAAGCGATTACGTACAAGGGAATATGGAATTCGGTTTATTGGCCCTTGATTCATTTAACTCTTAAATTTTAGAGTGTTTACTGTCTATCCCACTAGCTTATCTTATGAATACATAATAATATTTTTCCCATTCCCGAGAGTGAAATTATGTTTCCAGTGATGTTCAAAGTAGAAAACGATTTTTATCGTAAGCAGCTTTGATCGTCTGGTCTTTTGCTAAACTGCATGCACGAAAGGTATGGTAGAAGGAAGTCAGAAAACACAACTAATTTATATCTGTTAATAGTCTTGTTAATAAAATGACATGTTTCGGCCTACTCGGATACCATCATCAGGTTTTAACAGGTGCTAGCTATAGAAGACTAATATATTCCATAAAATTGAGCGGTTAGATGAGATCTCATCATCTACGCTTGTATAGCTATACACATAAAAAACGTATGAGGTCTGTATCTGCGGAGTATCCGGGAGGGTAAGTGGCGGGGATGTTTAGGCGTAGATCTGAAGTACTCTATGGGGTCATCGCCCTGAGTTCTGATGTCTCGCCGTACTTGGCGTTAGGGGTCGCTCTCGTTAGTGGATTGCTGGTGTCACCGTAATATCTGTGGGAAAGATAGAGAAGTGTGAGGAGACCAGTGCATGTGTGACCTGTATCTCGTGTGGGGTAGTATATGGCTGTATGGTGTCTTCTCAGGGGTCCGAGCAGCGTGTGTATTGGTGTGCGCAGTCTGTGCGGTGGTCTCCAGTTCGGTAATTTGTTCTATAGGTGTCCCGTGTGTGGGTTCACTTGCGCGTAGGTACGCGGCGTAGTGTAAATTAAGCTAGCAGCACTTACACTCGGTACTGAATATGGGCCACTTTACGGATGTATTGGCCGTTGCACTGTTTATCATATTTGTTAAGTATTACGTGCGTAAAAGTGTAGTCTGTCTGTGTGGTTGCTCATTGGACCCGGTTCGTGTTAGAATCAGAGGTAGCGTCTGTGTTGGGGTGAATGGGATAGTGTGGGCGCTAGGGGCGTGTGGTGGGGGCGTATTATGGCTGGTGGGGTTCCAAAAGCGTGTCAAAGATCTTGTTGGGGGAGATAGTCGTGTCATCGTTTAGGTGGTTGTTGTTTGTGTATTCAGCGTAGATGTAGAAGAGTTCTATTGTGTTTAAATGTGCTCCTTTGTTTTGCAGTTGTAGTATTTGCATAGTGTTGTGAATAGGGTCGAAGGAGTGTGCGTGTTCTATTAGGTGTTTGGCGAAGTTGGAGGGGTGGCTGGCTGTTCTGAAGGCGTTTTTGTGTTCTCTGAAACGCGTGGCGAAACTCCTGTTACTTTGCCCTACATATGCCTTTCTACAGCCGGGGCATGGCAACTTGTACACTCCCGACTGTGAGTGTATGTAGGTCTTTTGTTGTTTTTGCATTAACAGTCTTTGTATGGTGTTAGTTCGGAAGGCGATCTTTATGTTGGTCTTTTTGAACAGGTTATTGATAAAGGTAGTTTATTTTCCGATGTATGTGAAAGTAGCCCACTTTGGTGTTGGGGTTTGTTTGCGTGTAGTGGTTAACTGTTTTTTGTTAGTGTCGGGGGCTGGTTGTGGATTGGGAGGGTGGACTGGGAAGGCATTGTCGTGTAGGATGTTTTGGATGGTCGTAACCTCTGCAGTCTTCTTGTAGGTCGTAGGTGTTTAGTCTGTTGTATAGGAATTTTACTGTGGCGTACTTGTGTTGATTGGGGTGATTACAGCTGTGTTTCTGAGGGTATGGTTTGTGAAAAAGCAAGGCGATTGCATGATGACCTGGTAAAAAATTATTCTGGTAGGAGTGATGATACTGATGTTTTCAAACTCTCCGCGTATGAACAGACTGTCATTGGTATTACTACTCCTAACCCCTTCTTATTCCAAAGTTTATCATGAGAATATTATTTTTATTCACGTCCACTTATCAAGGACACAATTAGACTATAAAGGAGGGCATTGACTTTTGTAGAATGGTTCAGAATTAACCTCAAGAACATATCAATTAGGATTGCAGAGTTGAAGATTGTACAATTAATAAACACGCTCACTTTCAGAGAATCCGTGAAGTAAACTATACTGAAACAAATATTGTGGCTGTGATGACACGCTTGCACCTTTAAAAAAACAACATGAAATTTATATGCATATATTCACTCTTAGACGGCTGTTATTCAAATTGGCGAGAAGTCAAATCTGGATAATGGATGCCTAGATAATATGTACAATGTTCGGAATTAAACGTTTGTATAGCTTGTCTAATACATGTTTCAGAGTTTACTGGGATAAGCGCTGACATTAAAAGAAGAAATAAATCTGATTTCAGATTGTTTCGAATACAGTACAATTTTCATTTGTACTCGCGTGGAATGATGGATACCTTCAATTATGTATTTCTTTCAATTCCAAAATGCAATTAGTTCTGTTTAATTGTTTCGGAAACTGCAGGAGTTAAAAAAATTAACCAAATAGAAAATATTCCTTTCATACTCTTGTCCTAATTCTATTGGAAACGTATTTGATAGCGACAAATATTTTGTACTTTACGTTTGAGTTACTCTCAGAAATGCACATCAAATATATGTCAAGTGGCCGTTAAAGTTGCCAGATATAAATGAATATTTTAAAGACAAAAGGCATTTCCTTACATTTTCCCCAGAGTAAAATTTTAGAATATTTTCTCAGAGGTTCTTTAATTCCCACATGCGCGCAGACGGACGGACGAAGAAAGTAACTTTAATGGATTATCTGTATGAATTGGAAAGTACCTAATAACTATTACGTATGGGAGGAAAAAACAAGTGTTAATTGAAACATGCAATGATCTAACAGTTCTTCAGTAAATATAAAAAAAGAAACAACATCGCAAGAATTCCCAGAGATAATAAACTGTGTTGAATTCACGTACATATACCTCTAAATTTTTTATGAAACTTATATATGCAGAATAAGAAGTCTTGGCTTAGAATATGCATAAAATTTCAATCTCTTTCCGATGTCGTGTGTTTTATCGCTGATATGCATCCAACATATTTGCGGCAAGTAGCAATGTTAATATTGCAGTAAAACCATTTTATAATTTGCCCACGTGATATGCATCTCTAGCGGTAATAATTTTCTCCGAGGAGCACAATTTTTCAAGGAACTCTAATCCAGAAGGCACTGTGCCTAATTTAACTTATTAGACAAATTGGTGGTAATGTTTTCCACATATGGTATGGGATGTGCTTCTTGTTTCTGTGTTTGTATGGATGTCATAATAAAAGACCGAATTCTCGCCCAAGTGTTCTTCACGTACGAGTATTTTTAAACAAAGTAAATTCTGTGTCCTGTCCTACACACTGAATTACATGAAGCATATCTATACTAAAGTGACAAGCAGCAGAACGTAAAAAAAAACTGTGAAAAGTGTGATGAAAATAGCCAAAACGTTTTTAGGTTGGAGCCCTGTGACGGTATTTTATTTAATGATCACAATCTTAGGTTTGTCTTTCAAAATAATATACATACTCTATGATTTTATATTTGACGTTGTAATTATTGTTTAAGAAAAATATAAGAATTAAAGGGACGTGCAACAGCACTCACGTGGTGCATTTAAAGTTACTATTCCAATATTATCTAGAATGAACTGCTGAAACAAGAGAAGATATCACAGAATATATGGTATCATGCCTAAATTCGAACAAACCTGAAGGCGGGAGTGATTATCATCTCTGTGTTAACATCTCTAAAAGATTTAGATTTTGAAGATGTATATTACATGGTACTCACAATTTTCAGTATAATGGCATTTGGATTTTCCAAACCTCATTCCAATTTTTTACTTTTATCACTCGTAGTATCCATTGCAACAATGAAGGAATTAAAACCCGTCAAACACAACTATAGTACATTATATAATTTATTACTACAACATTCCACCGATGGTATTCCTTCTTTGTCCTACTGGTGGGACTGGCGTGTTCAAAGGTTCCGTAGAGCTGTGCCGACTGTAGCGCAGCTACTGGTAGGGCTTCCCATGCCAGATAGGTCAAAGGATATGACCCAGGCATAAAGGGATACCCTGGTACTCCAGGTTGAGGGTTGGAGGTTGGGCGTGAGGCTGACTTTATTCGGTAAAAAGTTGAAGTTGAGAAAATCTCAGAGATGCCTCGGAGGGAATTGTTACATATAAAGAAAAGGATTTGACTTTTAGTTCGTGGTACGTCCGAACTCTCTTCAAAACTGGAGCACTCTTATTCTTGCTGTCACAACTAAAACAGTATAGGCTTGACATAACAGCATTATAGGAAACAAGGTGGCAGGGGAAGGACATAATGTACATGAATTCACACACGGTCTTAAGGAGGTAAAGAAAAAAGCACTCAAGAGTTGGGGTGACATTTGTATTATGAGCATACAAATAATAACAAATTTTATTATCATTATATTAATAATACTATTTTTTATATATTTTAAACAAAACATGCACTATTGACATGTACGTGTTTGTAAAACTATTTATTGCTCTACGTTTTAATGATATCTGGTGTAAGCTTCGTGAAGATGGTGATTACACCGAAACGTGTAGGAACTAAGTAATAGAAATAATATATAGATTGTAGAATTGTGCATTTGTCTGTGTTACCAGAGTTGTAATATATCATAAGGCCTGAATGAACAGCGTGTCAGTATAGGTTAGATGTGTTTGGCGGAATTTAATTAATTTATTATCTCATTCCAAGGATTAAGTAGGGAAGTTGTTTTGTCCTGTTTAGCAACTGAAGTACGCATATTTGCAAACTTACGTTCACTGTTTTTATTTGCGTTTGTTGGTTTCAACCCGTGCTTCACCATTTAGGTATACCACGGGATATTTACAGAGGCTCTACAATTGATCCCATTTATCAATTTACCTTTAAAGTATTAAGTCAGTATTTGGACGGTACGTTTTGGAATGTTACAAGAGTTTAATTTCCTTTGGATTCTTCTTGAAATGCTTTGAAGATATTCCTGAGGAAGCTTGTGATGCTGACGGTCTTTATGTGGTGCTTCAGAACCAAAGATGGGGGAAGCGATTTGAGTACTGCTGGTCGGTGGTTTGCGAATAAGCTGCATTCTATTATAAAGTGACGGGTCATTTGTATAGCCTTTTCCGGACAGTTGCAATTTGGTGAGGGCGTCTGTAACATTCTTCCAGACTACTTGTCCTTCCATGCCTCCTCCGATACAAACCCCAGAGCCGCCCTGCTTATTAGACGAGAAATAGCCCATAACTTCATGCTACTCCACTAATTTTCAAATCCCGACAATATTATTGTAGTAACATCTACTAACCTTCAAACACGTATAGCCAGACCGTACCTTCCTCCGTATAACACCCATGAACAAGATCTCACAACCATAGGATCTTTCCTAACATTTGTAAAGCCCATAAACTTCATTTAGGGTCTAGATGCAAACAGCAAGCACGGCATATGGTATAGTCCCACCATAGACACTAGGGGCAGAATACTGGTAGATTTCTTATCAGTGCACGGACTGATCACAGCAAATGAAAAGGGTAGTCGTACCTACTGCGGACCGACAGGAGAAAGCTGGATTGATATCACAGTCACAACAATAAACTCGGTCCTCAGTGTCCAAAACTGGGAAGTTAGTGAAGAATGCACGCAATCAGACCACAACCTAATACTTTTCGATTTAAGAATTCAAAGAAACAAAAAGAATTTAAAGAGAATGGCCGGCGACTTTACAAGAAAATTTGCCACTCAAGTAGGAAACTGGAACTTGTTTCAGCTAAAAGTTAAAAATGCAGCCAACAATGGAGGGACTGGGTAAATAGCGCAACGACAAAGGAAAAACTAG
>Ga0209629_10002064_pt1 | contig 13362 bp, 6 predicted proteins | sample TergutCu122P5_FD_187286 | JGI IMG/M metagenome (GOLD analysis project Ga0209629, IMG submission 187286) | Cubitermes ugandensis P5 segment gut microbial communities from Kakamega Forest, Kenya - Cu122 P5 (SPAdes) (version 2) | ecosystem: Host-associated > Arthropoda: Insects > Digestive system >... | reverse complement strand
TTCATTAGGAACAAGCAGCTCAGGGCCCACATAGTGAAGTTGTGCCGCGCGCTTTCTGAAGACTTGTGTCGAAAAGTTGTGACGAATGCAAGGGTTCGATTGCAAGAGGTTGTGAGGCAAAAAGTTGGTCACATTGAACATTTCTTCATTCGGAACCATTTTCCAGCCTATGAGGATTAATTCTGTACCAGATGTCAAATGCTTTTATAATAATAAAAATGTGTTATGTGCACAATCAATTGTACGACATTTCGTGCACCACTCTGTATAAACTATGTTTCGATTTTTTTTATTTTAGAATCTACGAATAAAAAACGAAGAAGATACGAGACAAATACAACAATAGTATTAAACAAGTTTGGAAATGTACCAATATTGTAATAGTTTTGACGTTTTTACTTACTTTGGCTTCATTTCCTAGAAAACTTACAAAATAGCTTGAAATATTTGTTTCATTTTTCTCCTACAACTCTTGATCGATGCCCTCTACGCCTAGACAAAAATTTAAAGATTTTCGCTAGAGATATGCAAAGAAATGCAGTAGATATAAATGTACAGTGTTCGTAATTAATGTCCGGTTTTAACGAAAATTGGGAGTTAGGAAAAAAATATGAATGCAACGCGCCAGTATAGAATTTAATTATATCTTTAATTTAATTATATCTTTAATTTTAATACAGGCGCTAGGCAATAGCTGTAGCAGTGTAACGCAACTCCCATTATTGACATAACGTGAGGAGCAACGTGGTACATGTTGCTCCTTAAATTAGAAGATATCATGAGGCAAATTAAAACATATAAAGAGGAAACAAGTGTTATCATCACATCGCCAGTTCTCACTGTAAATGAACGTATTATTTTTGCCTTTGTCGTTATTCCACTGTTCTGTTTTGCACCCAACGAAATGAATTATAAGGAATTAAATACCGTCAACACAACTACTTTTATTACTATTAATTTAGTTTAAGGCAACATGTTTCGACCAACGATGGTCATTTTCATGCAGCTAAAAGCATAACGGTATAACATGTAATTGCATTATACAGTGTTAATAATTAAGAAATAAATTTTTTATTTTATCAAATATATTTTGATTTGTCATAACCATTGTTTGCAATGGTGACTGTTTGTGATACTGGTGTCATTAAAATTAAACAATTATAAAATTGAACTAGTCCTTGGATCGTCTTGTTTCCTTGAGGTTTTGTATCACTTATTGTGCTTCTGGAGTATCGGATATTTTATTGCTTAATTACGGAGACTGAAGTAGAGTGTTATAATTAATATAATTCTACTGTATTATATTAATAATTAATGTTTCTTTGTTAGGGGTTACTTGATAAATTCTATGAGAATTTTTGAAAGTAATATATTCGCCTAATATGCTAGGCGTTGGTACGGGCCCATTTTCAGTTATTTTATCCATGTTGCGCTGACATTTCCTAGAAATAATGTTATTACTCTTAACATATGGCAGATTTCTCTATTTGGGTTTTATGATACTTTAAAATTAGGTTCGATGTTTCCCTACTTACACGTATTCGATCACGTGTTTAACTTTATTGCCTTCCAGCTCTCTTCATGAAATCAACAAATTGAAACTCGTTACTTTAATAATTAATAATTACTTGTAATATTTTCTGTTGATACAGACTTTCTGTTAATTCCATTACTAAATTCTGTAACTCTGCCTAAAATAAAATGTCATACCGACTTAAATAATTTCAAATGCAGGTACTCAAACAGAAGTACGTTTAAATACAGATAAACACGCGTCTCTCTCTGTTACGCGAAGACACATCTCAATCAAAAAATACAAATATAATTAGTAATAATTTATAAATAATTCATCCAACATTCCTTCAAAAACAGAGAAACTATTAGATAATAAGTAATATTCTTCGTGATAAAAATTTGATGGAGAAATCTCAAATTTTAACTTTCGTCAGAGTTTTCAAAAATGATATCTTACATCAACGATATACAAAATAAGAATAAAGTCATGAATGACATTTGTTTTATTTTGTTAAACAATTAATGGTAACGTATTACAGTCAACATAACAAGGCCTATGGTGTAAAGGACTTTGAGATCTCAAGTCCTTTCTTGCAAACAGTATATTGTTGCGAATGTTTGCACATCGTTTTAATTGGTCTGATAAAGGCTTTGGATTTAAGATGAAATATGTAGACAAGTTGTTCTTCATCTTACACAAATAAGTGCAGATTTGTTAGACTGATATGACTTTTGATTTCTCTGTTATCCTAAATAATCAATGGTATGTATCAAACCAATATAACAGTAACACTCGTAAGCCATTTTAATATATAAGATACACAATGTAGTTACTACACAATTAATAATCAATATGCTAATGAGCAATTATTTATACTGTGTTGATCTATTGCCGAACTGGTAAATACGGACAGACATGACAAAGCTAACGAGCGCATTTTTGATAATTTTCGTTACGAATGCACCAAAAATGAATAGTTTGAAAAATTTCTTATATTTTACGTCTTGGGAATAAAAATAGCCACTCCCAGCGATGTTCAAAACACTTGAAACTTTATTTCCATTCTTCTCTACACCCACACATTTTACATGGCATGATGTTTAGGTGAGAAAACGGCTGTAACTTTGAGCAATGTAAACTTGCGTGTTGTGAGCGATTGTCTGCATAAAATGCGCTATGGCCCTAGACAAATAGTACAGAGCACAGACAACAATTTGGAAATAACAGTTAAATGTCTCTCCATTAATATAGCTTTGTCTTAGTGCCTAATGACGAAAACGTGAGACTTTTATCGGCCTGGCATCGATGTACTTATGTAGAAGGTGTGCACTTCTGTAACTAAATATTCAAGAAGTTTATAACAGCTTTCATGGAGTCTGCTGACAAAAAGGAAGATACGACAGCCCTATAAGTTTCGAGTTTTTCACGCGTGAGTATTCTAGGATTTGACACCGTGCAGCCTTGTAAGTGGACACCAAACCTGTGGAGGAACTTGCTGCCACAGTTGGTCCCCGAGTGTGGAGGAAGAACGTTCCTCCACGACCTTGGTAACAAACTAAAAGGCTACGTGGCGTCACATCCCGTAAGAACACAATTTTGTAAAATACTGTGAAACTGTAGGTGTTACAAAACTTTAGCAGTCCATATGGTGGAGTCATTCCTTTGACAGCATACAACGTATCTCCGATATAGTGCCAGCGTTTTTCACCAACATTTCTGGTGGTATATCGAGAATGGAGGTGTGTCGATTGTGCGAGTACATGGAAATACTTTATAATATGGAAATTTGTTCACTGGCTGTCATGGACGCTAAGTGAGGAAGGCACTGTATCGAAGTTTGACTTGCTCTCTTCACTTTCACGTACATGCCAGAACCTGGCATTATCTAGTCACTGTAGTGACTAGGAGAAGGACAGGACGACAGGCATTTTAATCTGTGCAGAATCGAGGTAATATTCTTTTGCAACGGTTTCGGGACCTGCTCTGCCTACCGGATTATCTCCCCAATTAGGATACAGCAACCGGAGCTTCAACCTGTACACTCACCCCTACTTATTGCTGAGGTTAAAATTTCGTGGTACTGGGAGAGAATCTTCTCTAGTTAGGTTTCTCTCTGTCAGTGTCATTCTACTACTGGCGTACTGGTTATCAACTGACGTTAATTGTATAGCCTTGTTAACTGATAGCTTTGTTAAATAATATAACAAAGAATGTGTGTACACATTCCGTACTGGCACAATATTCTGTCATGGTACTTGCAAAAAATTGTGACGACTGAAAACTTGGTACAGAAAGCACGGTGCAAGCGATGAACTTACTGAAAATATCTGAATTTATGCCTGTAGATGCACATAAGTAGTATTTCACCTGAAACACAATATTAAAACAATAGTCAGCTATTGTAACTGCATATTTTATTTCTTAACGCTTTTCCCGCCTTAAAACAACAACTTCTTGCTTTGAACTCTTGACCTTTATTCGGGTCAGAAGTTTGATATTAAATTCCAATATTCCGTGTAGATATCCAGTACTTTGTACCACGCAAGGAAGACAATGGAATCGATACTTTAACCTCTGTTAACGGCAGGCAGGTATTTCGGCCTATTTATAGGAGAATAAGACCAGATCACGCATATTGTTGACGTCACGAAAATCACTGTCTCTAGGTTTACAGTAAATTGAACAGGAGAATTCTCATTGATGGTAGCAAACAAGTTTATCTGTAGTAATGCTGGGAAACAGAAGCAGTGATATTTGCAGCCAGGCTGGAGCAAAGCTTCAAATAACTAGCACTTAAAAAGGAATAAAGCGGTTTAAAATGATTTGCTGTTAAAAAGGCACATTAGTTCGATTTTACGAAATGCAAGTTGTCGGCACGCCTCTAGATATGCAGCAGTTGCATTTCTGAAACCATCCGTGCGATTCAAAAAAGCGTAAATCGAACACGTTTATTCGATGCAGACTACGGTAAAAATATGGATTCGGCTCCTAAAGCCTTACGGTGACAAAAGGCCTACATTGGACTGGAAAATTCTGCGTAGTTCCCTTATTGTGTAATGAAGTCATAGGATTGTATTGGCATGTCAATGGGCCTGTTCCTCTGTAAAAACTGTATTGCTGGACATGCTTTAATGATAACTTTATTCTACAGGCAGTCACTTCTTTCTAGTACCATTTAAATTCCCATTAACAGTATTATGAGTGTGTAGGCAACATTGATTTGCAAAATGATGGGATGTACAGCATAAAATTAACAGAGTTTCCTTCAGCAGGATCACGCGACGCATTAATATTCGTAAATACTAGAAGCTGGCACATCCTGTTCTGAGAAAGGAGTGGTAAAGTAAAGGTAAAGTTGGCCGTATCCATGCCATGAAAGCATGTAGGGGGAGCAGGGGTATAGTTCCCTCATTTTTAAGCTCGACACAAAATGGCGACGAGTGGTTAAATTCACTCCTGGGATAGAAAGATAAAGTGAAGAAGAAGGATTATTTTGAATCTTGGAAACTGAGCGTTGATATTGCCAGGTATTGCAACATGAAATTTGTTGTCTCTAATTTTAATTTTAATTTAAAATTTGTATCATGTTAATCTATATTTTACTAAACCGGATATACCTTGTGTGCCGGGGTACAAACATAGTTAGTTATGAGAGAGAGGCCTTTCGGTGGTTTTTGTGTTGTAGCGCGCAGTGGATTTTGGCCGGCCATGGAATTTGTCCTAAAGCTCACTTTGCACAGTGGTGTAAAATGGCACTTTTCCATTTACTTGAAAACAACTGACTGCCATGAAAATTGTCCTAGTACAGGGCTGACGAACTTATGGCACGCTTCCCCAAAATGGCACGCGAAAAATTTCTTTGTCACGCGGCATTCAATGTTGTTTCAATTATTTTCATTTCCCTTGCCCGACCAATTTACCTACATTGTGAGGAATATGTTTATATCTACACATATCTGGTGGCGTACAGAATGTATATGGATTACTGTTACTACCAAATAATAAGACAAATGAAACATTTTTACATAATTCGAGAGCGGTGTGAAGTGTTGAATGGATATTTATCATTGGGTCACAGATGTGGCAGTATCTAGGCGAATACGTGACTTGGGATACAACGTCTTACAGTACCCGCAGTACACCGTTGACCCAAGTGTCCAAATGAGAACCACATGAGCACCTTCTTCGCAGAACAACGTCAGCTGTAGTGCGGATAATTCTGCTCACACTCTGTCTTGATTGGTTTGTGAGTGGGCAATTAATACCTTCTGACAAACACCCGTAGAAGGCAATAACAAGGGCTTCATACTGAAGTGATCATTTCGAGGTTAGTGACAAATATTTACACTGTTCTTTAATCTTTAGGTTGTTCATACCCGTTGGGTGCCACCACAAGTATCACGTATAATATGACATAAGATATAAAAGTCAAAACACAACAAATTTATTATGGAGTACAGGATCAAGTGAATGACAACATGTTTCGACCTTTTTACTCTAGTGCGGCAATCATCAGGTCAAGCAAGGTAACCTTAAGAGGAATTTACAAAGTTATAGAGAGCCTATTGTTATAGGCAGGGGCGAATGTAGAAAAGAGATCTCGTTCTGTCTTAGAGATAATGTAAGAGTACATTACAATTTTCTAGCTGGTCGGTGAAAGGAGCAATATTACATAAAACTTATATTTAAAATTTGTTGTGTTTTGACTTGTATATCTTATGTCATAATATATGTGATATTTACACTGTTATTAATTCGACTACCGCATTTCCTCGATTTTAAGATGCAGTTGTTCACACTTCAAAATTGCCTTAATTCGGGGTTCGTCTTACATGGCATGGGGCTTAAGTATCGATGTCTAAAATTCAGTATGAGTCTTAATGAAGTAGACAGTGCCGCATGCATAGCTCTCAAAGCAACCAAGTACAAACCTAACATAAAACACTTGTCATCCTAAGTGGAGCAGTAAAGGCGCACTAATGGTAAAATAAGTTCAATTGCTTTCCTTATTTTAATGTAGCTTATTTTAATTATAACTGTCACAGTGACATTTATATTGCTTTTATAAAGTATTGTTAATTAGCATTGTTATTTTTAAAAATGCATTTTAAATAAAGAGAGGTTTATTATTAATTTTTCAAAGTCTTCGTCCAAAGTTTGCACATGTTTTAACCCCTCTATTGTGCACTCCTTTTTAGCAAAACAAATTGAATGCAGGTAAATACAATCATAAAATAAAACAAACTTGACAAAATATAATTCTCCAAATTTCGCACAAGCTTGTTATTGTCCTCTTATTACTATCACGCAGTCGTTTATGTTGTCTCTTGTTAGGCAGACCTACTACTGTGGTTACAAATAAAATATAATTTCTAATATTATCTCATTCAAAATCATTTAGAGGCATTATTGATTACAAAATCACGCATTCTAATAATGTTTTAAAGTATTTTGTTCACAATCACTCTGTAATAATCTTTACGATAGAAGTAATATTTCTTTTAATAAGTATGAAATAGTTAATGCCATTTTATTTATTCCTTGGGTTATTCTTTCCAAAGAGGAAGAAGTAGCAGCCCCAGTTATTTCCACATTTTCTTCCTTATCGCATTCCTCGAGGAGGCCTTTATCAGAAGTATACTAATTATATTATGCATAAATTATACAATATAATTATAATGAACATAAGTAATAATGCAATAATTAATAATAATTGTTGAAAACTCCAAGACATTATTTTGATCTTCAAAATTTCCAGGGGTATCCGAAAGAAGTTTTTGGAGTTTATAGACATTTTGGGAATGCGCCCTCACCAAGGTTCGCTAGGTCTCTCCTAGCATATAGTTTTGCACAGTGTTCAACCATGGAGGTTCTAGTTACTGGAACACAGTGGACTACCGTGGTAATTTTCCTAGAAGTTAAATGCATGCAGCGGATTTCCATGAGTTTATCTTTACAATTGCATTAACACTTTGTACTAACACAAAATTTGCCATACCAATTATTTAAGCGCACAGAGAAGGACTGCTGTTGAATCTGTCCTTGCCATGGCCTGAACGCAATGTATTGTCATGGAATTTAGCCTGATCTGTAAAACCTTTGAAAATGTCATAAGCTAGCTTAACTCTAATAATTATTATTTACTAGTTAGTTTGTTAATCTTAATTTTTAATTTTTTGTTAGCAAACTGGAAAACAAAAGATTCTGCACTGAATGATAGCAAGCATTCCTTAGCTTCAATCTGCTCTTAATTTCTTCAAGTATAGAATTTTGATTAGTTCAGGTTGTTCCAAAATACTTTAACTCTTCCACCCTTTCAAAGGAACTATTATCAATCTTTACACTGTGCCTTCATCCTGCATTCTGTTCTCGAGACATGACCATGTACTTAAGTTTATCAGCATTTACTTCTAGTCCATTCTCCTTAGTAGCAAATACTAAAGCTTCTGCGTATTTCTCTATAGTATGTACGCTTCCTGTGGGTGTGAAACATGGTCGCTCACATTGAGGGAGGAACATAGGCTGTGGGTGTCTGAGAATAGGGTGTTGAGGAGAATATTAGCGCCTAAAAGGGACGAGGTAACAGGGGAGTGGAGAAAACTACATAATGGGGAGCTTAGTGAACTCCTCACTCAACATTGTTCGGGTGATGAAATCGAGAAGAATGAGATGGGCGGGGCATGTAGCGAGTATGGGGGAGAGTATAGGCGTATACAGGGGATGGTGGGGCAACCTGAGGGAAAGAAACGACTTGGAAGATCCAGGCGTGGATGGGAGGATAATAGTAAGGTGGATCTTCAGGAAGTGGGATGTGGTGATATGGACTGGATCGAGCCAGCTCAGGATAGGGACAGGTGGCGGGCACTTGTGAATATAGTAATAAACATTCGTGTTCCATAAAATGCCGGGAATTTCTTGACTAGCTACAAACCCGTTAGCTTCTCAAGAAGGTCTCTGCTCCATGGAGTAAGTAAGTAAGTAATTTATTAATAATAAGTAATTATAATTACTACACCAATTAATCACTCAGGTTATTGCAATATGTCTGTGGTGTTCCGTATTGTGTTCTGGTTTAGAGGTAGATCCAGTGAGAGGGGCCGATTCCCTACCCAAAGGACTCCAGCCCAATGTAAATATGTTTCTTTTGTTTCAAAAATTAATGCTAAATCGGAGCAAACCAGACGGAATTTTCTGTTACACTACAGCTGAATACGAAGAGAAAATTTTGAATTCTACCTTTTACACACGTCTTGTATTGTAAGTCAGTAGTCCATCACACTTTAAAAGCTCAGTTTTCTGGTTGTCGCCTCTCAGCCTTGGGACCTCGATCTCGTACTGCCAACATAGCTTGTAGGTTTATCTAGGTGCTCAGCCCGCTGAACCTGATGTTGCTGACCTCATCAAGATAATCTTTGTGACGATGATGATGATGATTAACGTGAAATATATCCGTATATTTATTTGTATTTTAATTTAACAACGCCGGCCTAACACAAAATATACACCATCGAGAGGAAGATGTTTTCATGTGGTTATATTCTAACGCTTTTGTCTAATCTCTATACGTTCTACGTTCCGTCTTGTCTACGTCATATGCAAATGTTATGAATACAAGACCCTTGCATGGAGATAACAGCAGATGTAGCTGCCAGACTAGGCCTGTGTGTCTGAGAATCGATACGCTTGTTAAAGTTTGAGGGCATGGGGGTGAATAAGAAGGGAAACCTGCCTGTTCTCTATTGGAAGCTCTGTTAATACAGCATTTACCTCCGTACTAATGATACCTACTTCCCCTCAATTTTATCGATGTAGTTTAAAAATATCACTACGAACTAATGACAGCGAATTCCCAGTAATGCAAACCAGCTTTTCCTACAGCACTTTTACGGTGGAGACCTTTTATTCATAACAAAAGCCTCGGACTCCTAGAGAAATGAAATTATTACATTAAAAATTAGATAAAGAAAAAAATTTTCCATTATTATTTACCACAGTTTAAACCACGCACCACTTTTATTAAATGTATTACACAACAATAAGAGTGGAAAAAGTCTTATATATTTTTACGAAAATTGCAATAGGAAGGAAACGTTTGAAATAATGAAAAATGTATAGTATACCAGGCAGTAACAGAAGGATGCCAATTCCACTTACAATTCTTAACATACGTAAGAAAAATATTTTCTGAAAATGACAATATAAATTACGTATTTCTTTAGTAGTAAATCAAATTACACAAGATATTTTCATTTCACGATGAGCAGACCATAATTGCCAAAACAGAAAGTGACCTCTAGCGGGACTTTTGTGTATTAAATATAATTTTGAAGGAAATTACTTTAAAATTTCTGGTGTTAGAGAAATTTATTTGCATTTAAAGGCACTGAAACTTTCAGCAAAATTAGTTATTGGCGGCAAAGTAACTGAACAATTAAAAGGATGGAACTACTCGTACTTGGGATGTTATGTAACACACATGGGTAATAATGACGTGTAAAATAAGCTATAAAATTTTTAATATTATCGTCGAAAAATTAGAAGCAATTTTGAAATAAATAATAAGGAAATATTGCTGAAATTTTATAAGATAATGGCAGCATCGACGCTCCCATGTGGACATGAGAACGGGATTTTACTAAAACAGCTTGAAAGTAAATTTAATGTAGGTGAAATTTTTAAACTCCATTTGTATGACATATTACATGACCATAAAAATAAGAATTAAAGGGACAACTGAATATATAAAATGTAAATGAAATTATTGTGCTTTGTAAATACAGATGGTCCAGTATTTACTGACATTGAAGGATACATGCATTCCAGAATTATGATAAGAATAAGCTCGAACCAGCAGAAGAAAGGCTGTTCGAATAAGGAAAGGATGGAAGTAACAATACTCATGATTACGGAATTTCTGTAATAGCTTATACCCTCTTGCTGCTGATGGTAATGAAGATGGTGAGGAGAGTAAATGTAATGGTAACTTTTATATTACTCTAAATTCAAAGGAAGTTCTAACTGATCAAATAGAAACAAAACGGAAATGAACTTAATTAATCGCTTTAAAGTGAATTTTTTGTGACTTGCTGGTGTACGAGGGCAATTTTCTTCGGTCCTACCAATGCTTCTTTTCCTCCATCTTACAAATGATCCACATTATGCTGTTCTTAATCACCCTCAATTTACGTTATTTCATGAAAATAGGGGAAAAGCTTTCACACCAATACAAAACATCAGATAAAATTGTAATTTTTATACACTGTAAACATTAAATATATATATATATATATATGTGTGTGTGTGTGTGTGTGTGTGTGTGTGTGTGTGTGTGTGTGTGTATGAAGTAATATTACATGCACAATTTTCGTGAAATGGTCCAAAAATCAATCATCAATATACAAATGAGTTTATCATACTCACTGATCCAGCCTGGTGTGTGACCGTGCCGACCGCATCAGAATAGTCACGAGGTCTCCCTGACGACTTTATAAAAGATAATGATTGACCGGACATCACTTATGCCTGTAATGTAAAAATATTTTTGTGGATATATTTTCCTGTGAAAAATAAAAAATTGGGAAGGAACTGCACTTAAGATGCTTCAGAATGTCTTTTCATTCTTTCTTGTATAATCTTATAGAGGACGTCCCGCTGTGTTTATAAGACCTTCAAAGCAAATCCATCACAAATCCGTCAAACACAACGACGTTTCAACACTCTAATTTCCAACTGATGCACACAACGCTGCATATTGTGACCTGTGAGGCGTGTGTACACACGCCTCACAGGTCACAATACACAGCCATAACACTGACAACGTTTTGGAGCAGTTTTACTTATTTTAAAATGTTTTAATAACTCTACATTTTTAACGTTGTGTGCATCAGTTGGAAATTAAAGTGTTGAATATTATTGATGCACGGTGTAACCATGAAGTTTACAACGACGTTTATTTTTACTTCAGCATGAATACATGTTTCGTTCTGCAAAGACCATCATCAGGCAGCCATTACAGAACTTTCGAAATATGGCAAAATACATTGTAGTGTACACTGAATGATAACCAACCAATGAACTTCATATTCAACAATATATTAGTCTAGAATGCCGATTTTAATGTTAAAATACATAAAAACACTCCGACATGTTTCGATCTCAACAGATCATCATCAGGGAGTATGTCTGTACCTCGTTAAAATTATTTAATTATTTAAAAGTTACAGTTACTGTATTATTTTAAATCACTGAATTTAAAACGAGGTGCAGACATACTCCCTGACGATGATCTGTTGAGATCGAAACATGTCGGAGTGTTTTTATGTATTTTTATGTATTCTGACATTTAAATCGGCACTCTAGACTAATACATTGCTGAATGTGAAGTGCATTGGTTGGTGTTTATCATTCAGTGAATTGAAAAAATGCACGGTGAAACGTCAAAACAGTGTACTGTATTTGCCCTTATTTTGAAAATTTTGTAATGGTGGCCTGCTGATGATCTTTCAGACCTAAACATGTAGTCATGCTTAGGTACAAAGAAATGTGGTTGTGCTTTCCTGCATAACCTCAACATACGCTGGAACCGGTTTAGCTCAGTAAGTATTGTGACTAGGCTATGGACTGGACTTTAGACATTTGTCTCCTTACAAGAACAGGAGTTTTTCTTTCCTGCAACCTTCAGACTGTCTCTGGGACGCACTCAGTCTGCAGGCCGAGGGCTGTTACTTCACATGTAAAGCGGCCGGGGCTTTAAGTAAACAATTATTCCATGTCACTTAGATGTTTAGAATGCGTGGAGCTAAAACTGCACTTCCCATGTATCTTCCTGGAGTAGTGTTTGGTAAAGTACTGGGAAGGTTACATAATATGATAAAACACGATAACTTACATATGTCCCTCTTACACTTATGATGGTTGAAGATTTTACAACAGCAGGTATTTAGAACTGACATTTTAACAATTAACAATGATTCATGCAGTATCTGGTTGATACGGGCTCTGAAACTCTGCCCAACTGCTACATTACACGGTAATGCTGACTCAGAATTTAAAATCGAAACAAACACAATTTATGTTCCCTGAAACTTCTTTTGCATATCACAAAGCTGTTGTAATTGTTCAGCCGTTAATCCGTCATCTGGAATTAAGGTGCTTGTTGGCGTTTTCTTCAACACAGATGCATTGAATCGGCCGTCAGAAACTTGTTTGTAAAGACCGGATGTACTCGTACAACCTACTGATGAAGTGTTAACCAACGATCGAACGACGAGCTGTTTGACTTGCAGGTTCTTCATTGAGCGTTCGTCATTGTTGTTAGTACAACGCATTACACATCACATATTAAACACACGCATTGTTCTTTCTTGGTCTAATGACTTGCGTTTACAATGTAGTTCAAATTATGTACGCAAGCGGTTTTAAGTGTTTTTATAAAACCGCAACACTAGGCCAAAGAGTAAAGAAAAATAATGATTACGTTATACTTACATTCAACCCAATGCAATCAGCTCGCCATATTTATTGACTTCCTGTTGCTATGGTTACAGCTGATCTCGCCGAACAGCTGACGCGTGTATAAAAGTAAGGGGTCGTGTGCGGTCGATATAATAATGAATTCTTCATGGACGTGAAATGCTGAGAGGGTTCGATCACGACGAAAAAGTGGTTTATTCCACTAATAACCCGATTACTCGTATCATCAGTATCCTTCATGTCAACACAAGGAGTTCTAGCTCAAGAAATGTACGAGGGTTGGAACTTTAATAGTGGCAACTATTTATTTACAACTGATACAAAATAGATACATGTTTCGAAGTTTTACTGTCCTTCAATATAGTCACCAGCAT
>Ga0209629_10002062_pt1 | contig 13371 bp, 10 predicted proteins | sample TergutCu122P5_FD_187286 | JGI IMG/M metagenome (GOLD analysis project Ga0209629, IMG submission 187286) | Cubitermes ugandensis P5 segment gut microbial communities from Kakamega Forest, Kenya - Cu122 P5 (SPAdes) (version 2) | ecosystem: Host-associated > Arthropoda: Insects > Digestive system... | reverse complement strand
TTTTTGCACTCAGAATTTTTTGGGTTGGGGTGAGCTGCTATGCCACTACTCCATTGATTGTTGCTTTGTCTCCAGGTCATAGTGATATAACCAGGTTTTGTCCATTGTTACCAATCGCGACAGGAAATCATTTGGATAGCGCCCAAAAAATTCGAAAATTTGCTCAGACAACTGGTACTGTTGACGTTTTTGATCTGCGTTCCGGCATTTCGGGACCCACTTCTCGGAGAGCTTCCGCATGTCCAAATCTTCATGAATGATGGACCCAACCTGCTCACATGAGATGCTCAGTTGCTCAGCTATTGATTTAGCCAAAATCCAGCTGTCTCCCAAGATTAGCTCGTGAACTTGATCAATAATCTCTTGGGTGGTCACTGTTTTGGGTCATCCAGGATGAGGTGCATCACAGGTGGAAAAATCACCGTGTTTAAACTGGGCCACCCAGTTTCTGATGGTGGCATATGATGGTGCATGTTCCCCTAATGTTTCTATCAGAATGGCATGAATTTCCTTTGGCACCTTGCCTTGCAGGAAAAAAACTTGACGACAACTCATGTCTCGATGTTGTTGAAATCACGCACATCACCTGACATGCTTCCTTTCAGCCTCTGTAACAAGAAAAGACTTGCAATTCAGCACATGAACAGACCCCTCTTTCCGACACTTTCAATTCCGTCCTACGACATCGGGAAGTAAGTCGGTCTAAGGACTTATCAGCATCCCCTCATACATTATATAGATGGTTTGCTTGCATTATCAGTTTTTCAAATGCTATATATTTGATATGGAATTGCTGTTTCAATTAAGAATTGTGGCAAAGTTACAGTAAGAACTTTAGTTTGGATACAGTGGCAATCATAAAAATTAGTAATGTGAATTTTTCATTGGAAAATACCTAATGTATTTTACAGAAGGTTTTGAAATTGTTAATTTGGATACCAAACTGTGTGCCATGGAGGAAGTCAGGGTCAGTCATAAATTTCCAGAGCCTTAGTATTGGCCATGGCATAATCTGATAGCATTGCAATGTAGTGAATGCAGCAGAAACTACAAGTATTCAAACCAATATTTAATAGTCAGTCTCACACAACTGTGTTTTTATTTAATAGCTGCAAGTTTCAATCCAAATATCTAGACTAAAAAAATATTCAGTCATTAAAGGGTAGGTAAAAAAATGCAATATACGGATCATTATCATCTTTTTGGGATCTGACAGTTTTATGGTGTTTTTATGTTTGCTGTAATATAGTAAAGTTATATGTGGTTGGTTGTAGCTGAACAGGAATAGTGGTTTTATAATATTAATATTCTTTTTTGTTATTAGCTGGGGTTAATGTAATATTTATAGATATTAAAATATTAAAACAATTAAGTGTTGGTTTACGGAAGTAGACTGGTTGAAATCTCATATATGATATGCTGAATTTGTAAAGTACATAGCAGAATGTTCAGTAAAGATAAAGAGGTATTATAGATATCGGGAATGTAGGTAAATTATTTGATGAGCAAATTTTGATTTTTAAAAGTTCGAAATAAGTGCTTGTTTTTTACATTCATATTTTCAATTATTCTTGTCACTTGTGTTTTGTTAGTTTTCCACTGAGTGACAAGAACTAAAAATTCATATGTAAAAAACATGTTTATTTCATACTTTAAAAATCAAAATATGCTCATCAAATAATTTATTTACATTCTCAATATCTGTCATATCTCTTATCTTTACAGCACATTCTGCCACATACTTTCCAAACTCAGAATGAAATGTACGAGAAATCAACCAATCTACTTCCTGCAACCAACACCTAAGACTCCACCTGTTTTAATATTTTAATGTGTATAAATATTACATTAACCTCTTCACAAGCTTGTTTTTAGAAGCTAATAATCAAAAATAATATTTATGTTATATAACCACTATTCCTGTTCAGCTGTCAATGACATATAATTTTACTATTTTATTGCAAAACAAAACTGTCATAAAACTGTGGGATCCCACTTACAACATGGTGATGTTTCGTATATTGCATTTTTTACCCTCCTTTTCGTGATTGTGTATTTTTAGCCTGATGTTGGTCATTATCTAGACTGAAACATGTATTTTGCAAATAAAAACACAGTTGCGTTAGACAGACTTGAATGTAGTGTTGAATGTTTTCCTGAAAACAGAATGGGATATATTCTATTAAGTTAGAAACTACAAGGTTTATTACATACAATAAAATTTGGAAATTATTAATAATTATTAAACTTTGTATGACATACTCTTACACACAAACTCTTTGCTAAAGAAACAGATCATTTATTGTATAAAGGATATTCTTGAATTGATTGTGAGTAGGCGTCTGACTTTTTCAAATTAAAATTTGTGTTTCTTGTTTCCTTTGCAACAACAAGAGATGAGAGTACATAAGTGTGAGTGTGGTTCCATGTTTTTGTTTGTATTTCAGCTTAGAGCTAATATGTTGAACCATAAATTGGCATAATTATTATTGCAGATGGACACAGTGTGGCTCTGTTGTTTGCATGATGATTGTTTCTGAATTACAGTGTATTTTTATTGTCCTTGACATAACCTACTAGAAGCAGTCTGATAGGAATAGAGGTGGTGTACATAAGGCCACCATACTTTTGAAATTCTTTGTTGCTCTATCAGTTTGTAGAATGAGTCATTTATCACTGGCATTTTATTGTGATTGTGTGCAATAGATGAGTTCAACAATTTGGCACACCACACTTTACATTTCACAAGATCTAGCAGAATGCCATGTGGTATCTGCAGTGTCCATTGTTCTGACTGTATGTGAACATTCTGAGAATTTAACATGCTCTAAAGATGACATCATATCGCATCTGAAAATTAGGCAAGGTGTGATGTCCATGGCTTCATGTTTTCACAGTTTTGCACATTGTATTTGCCACAGTTGATGCATGGCATGCACTTGGTAAGGAAACATGTTAAAATTTCTTCACTGCTATCTTAAAGTTTCCCAAAAGATGCTTCAGTCTGTTGAATACATCTACTGATATATCCAGAATTGTATCCAGTTTGGTGCCAACCTGTACCAGTCAGCCCTTGTCAGAACAGTAACACAGTGAAATGGTGACCATACTTGCAACATATGCAACTGCATGCACTTTCACTGCCTTTGAACCTTGCAACTGGACTGGTTTTGTCAGTTTGTGAGACATTCGTATCAGTGACAAAGTTAATTTTGCCCTGTTGTAGTGTAACGTGTTACAACAAACATGCATCATTCTGCCTGCTCCTGTTAATACCAACATTAGAAAACAATGTATGTTACCAACAGTTCTCATGCTTGCAGCACTTTGCTATCAAAAAACATAATATTTACATCTGGAGTTCCTTTTATCAAATTATTGTACAGTGGAATAGATTTATTTTATTAGAGGGTCCACATCTACCCAGTATATTGCTTACTGTCAGTGTTACTAAAGAAAAATTGTCCACACAACTATTTATTAAACTCAAACATCACAACTACAGTTATGTTTGATTTTAATAAATTGTTCTATTCAGGATATTTGGTTAGTACATATAACACAACAGGATGACATCCATTAAGTTTTGTCACATCATGTATGTCATGCAACCTTAATGGACAGCTGTTCTTGTAAACTGTAAGTAACACTAGGCTGATATGAAGTTCTTGTACATCAGAGCCACAGATAAGTGATACAAACCTAATAGAGGACTTCCTTCTTAATGTGTTCTATGTTCATATTTGACTGTTAATAAGGGGATTGTAATGAAGGGGTCACAAGCAGTCAGCTATGCTGAGACAGTAGATTTCCATTTAATCTTTGACATGGCAGACTGCCTGAGAAGACTTCATTGCATTTACCTGCCACAGAAACTTCAGATGATGTAAAATGAAGTTACAGTTATTACAAGGACAGGCACAGAAAACCTCAGAATCTTGGGAGATACTAACATTCATAATTGCTGTAAAAGTTTTTGAATAATTTAATGACTGTAGGTAATTAAGTACTTGCTATTCAATTTTCATGTTTTGTGCAGTATAATATTAGGCATTACTTCAGCCACTGTTACACAGGTATTTGCCCCTGTATTGCACACAGAACATGGTAATGTTTCGTATGTATTGGTTCTTGTTGCTAAGTCTTCACGTCTTTCGTACGAAGTGGCTCTCAGTGTAATTACATTATGCTATGATTTGTCGTGTATTTCCATTGTACTTTTTCTGAGACTTATTGAGGCATAATAAGGAGAAGTTTTAAGTGGTGTAGTTGAATAATTTATTTGTTAATTGCTGTACTGTGCTGAATGAAAATTGCCAGGTTTTGTTGACAGTGTATACATGGAAGTTTTATCTGGATTTGTTCTTACAGTGGCATAGCTATGTTTCTTGAAACCTGGGGTGTGAAATCACAATGGCTACCCATAACAGAACTTGACCTTAAAAAAATCACAACTACTTATTGGATTTGCTTTTACTTGGTTCAGTAGTTCGAAATTGGTTGACTTCAGAATGTTATTGTATTTTTGCATTTAAAACATTTATTTTGCTGCCCCTTAGGCTGTATGCCACCCAGGGTGGATATACCTCTTGCACCCCACCCCCAGCTATGCCCCTGGGTTCTTATGCTTATGTGTTCAAACAAAACAAAACACTAGTTTTGTTGATTTTGTAAATGTCTGCTGCAAGTGTTCAAATAGGATTATTCTGATTTGTCACAAGCTCTTGTAATTGGAAAACTTGTAATTGTTTCAACAATAAAATTATTTTTTGACATTTACCATTGGTTTGAAAGCTTAATTACACCAAACCTACATTTATTTATTTCCTCACATAGGTGGATGGACAATTTGCCATAATTTTAGTTATTACCATGTTTTTATTATTCTCATGTTAATTATAACACTGTACAACAGATTTAAATTTTTTTTCTGCCCTCTGAATAAAACAATATGAATTTGGCTGTTCTTAAGGAGCTGAATCAGGAACTGCAAATACAAATGTTCTATCACATATCATTTCCAAGAAGTACAGCTTGTAATATACACAAAATTTTCACAGACTCAATACAGGTTACTTTATGTGGACAACTTTAAAATGTCTTTCTAGATCTTTTTCTTTCATAGCCACCTTTTGGGTTTTCTGTCACTGTTGACAAACAGTATTCTGGAAGGATACCACAGTTCCATCTTCCCATGAACTGTTTTTCCATGATGGAAATGTCTCAGTGAAATCTTTCACCATGTTAAACACTAAATTCTTCCAAGTTTTGAGGGAGAAAGTCCAGATGAGAATCAAGGAAATGTAGCTTTAGTGACATGTTGCACTTCATAACTTGGAAACACTTTAACATTTCACTAACAATTTCTGTATAGTTCTCAGTTTTGTGATTCCCAAGAAAGTTAGTGCACACTGACCGGAAAGCATTCCATCCTGCCTTTTCATTATCACTCAAAGTGCTGTGAAAGTCCAGATCCTGCATAACCTCTTGTATCTATGGACCACTAATGATTCCCTCTTTCACTGTAGCCTCACTCAGTATGGGGAACTTGTTTTTCAAATACGTGAAAGCTTGTCCCTCTCTGTCCAGACCTTTAACATAGATCTTTGTTAACACTAATTAATGTTCAGGGGGGGAAGGGGGGAGATATACATCTTGAGGATTCACTAATGGTTTACAAGAAATGTTCATTTTACCTGGAGTGAAAGTGTGTTGCTGATGCCACTCTTTACATACAGTGTGATGTTGCTTGTTGTGACTGTCCCATTCACATAACAAACAGCAGTATTTAGTGTAACCTTGCTGCATACCAAGTAACAGTCCCAATACCTTCAAATCTCCACATATCTTCCACTCACTTGTGCTTGTCATAGTTATTGCAGTTGAACAAAATATGCATACTTCCATGAGTCTCTTTCATGTGAACAGAGTATGCCAGTGGAACAGAAGGATAAATGTTGCCATTGTGAAGAAGCACTGCCCTTAAACTGGATTTCGATGAGTCAATAAAAAGCTGCCACTCTTCTGAATTATGAACATGACCCACAGCTCCAAATAAACCATCTGCATCATTAAAATACACAAATCTTTTGAGGACAAGAGAAACTTTTCAAAATCACGCTGTCATCTCCTACATGAAGTGACTTTAACTCCTTTCTCTAGCAGATTCAAACCTTGCAGTTTTGAAGCCAACAACTCTTACTGTGTTTGTGAAAGGTTTAAGTCCTTAACAAGATCATTAAGTTCTTGTTGTATTATGAGATGAAGTGGTGACATTAGTGGAAAAAGATCTGGATCCTCGTGTACTGTACTAGTTGTAGCTCCATGCCTGTTGTCTGAGAAGCTCTCCTCACCTTCATCGTCAGTGGTCCAATCACTTGGGGGCTTTGGAATGCGGAAACTGTTACGAGGGACTATCTGTGCTGCCAAGGGCAAATTCGGGTACTGAATTCAATGCTTGGATTTTGCAGAGAATCCTTTCACATTGATCAAACAGAAATCGCATTCTCTGATGTGATATGGTTGCTCATGCCATACAGTCTGTATTGCAAAGGGCATTGATGGTCATGAACCCTGTAACCATTTTCTTATCTTACTTGCACATGTACTACAATGGATATGAGGGTCCCAAGGCTTGTCTTGGTCCCCAACATTGCAGCCTAAGTGTAATTCATAGGCCTTTATAACTAAAGGCATAAGACTGTGTCTTTGAGCTTTCACTGTAAATTCTCCATGTACATAAAACATATCAGGGTTGTTCACACATTTTCGAGACATTGTGAAGATCAGTTGCAACAAATCTTAGCATTTAAACTCATACAAACAATGAACAAAGAACACTGACCACCACCATTACATGGCATCAACAGATTCAGAAAACATGGAGGAAATGTAATAGTTGAAAGATGGTAGCACAAGATAGAGTGGGTAGATGGTGTTATCAGTTGGGAAAGCTGGATGGCAGCACCACATGGATGCGAGTTAGGTGCTGTCAAGAGGTGCAAATTAATGGTAAGCTTCAAAGTGCGTGAACTTTAAACAATGATATATCATGCGTTACATTCGAAAATTTAACAAACACACTGGTTCATTTCCTAAGTGAATGGTACATGATAGAGAAAAACTAAAATAATATTTGGAAATGTCATTTAAAAGTAAAGCACAATCACTAGTTTTCATTGGGAGGGCAAAATCAGTGTTCTGCAATGTAATTTTATTTGACTTTGTATTCCAATCTTCACTGTCAGAGGATTATATGTGGTGTAAGTTTGTAGTATCTAATTGACATTTTGGGGGCAACATACTGGTCTCATCATCAAAGGTCATGAAGGTGAAGTTGATTCTTCTTGGACATCTTGACCCTTGGAGGTGGTACCAATATGTTGTCCACAAACAGCATAACAAAATATCAAGCAACAATGCTTAACCTTCCAGACTAGTGTAGACCTCAACTTCTCCAAAGTGGAAACCTCAATCCTTGGTGTATTCCAGGCTGTGTGAAAACAAGTTTGTAACTCCCTACATATTCGGAGTTAACAATAACTGTTGTATTAAATATTCATAATCTTTGGGATGTGATGCCATATAGCCAAGAAGATACATGAATAACTGTTTGTGTACCATGATGATAGAGGCAGCAGGTTTCTCTGAAACACCCAGTTCACTTCAAGCAGACTACAGGGCATCACCTCCCTGATAGTTTTCTTCAGAGCTGCTACCATGAGAACCTTCAGTATCACATGCATAAATATCATCATTTTTATCTTTTTCTTGGATAGTACAACCCATTGTGCTGCTAGGTGTCAGTTGTTGGGTTGTATAGATCTCAAGTACAGATTTGTGCTGATGGATCATCAGAAGACAACCCGTATGTGCGTCTATTTCAGGGTGTGATTCTGGTATGCAAGTGGTTATGTGACTATGCTTCTTATATGGTGCAGCCATTATGATCACATGGGGAATGTGCATTAGAGCTAATGGTATAGTTACGTACTCTATTGTCATTACATATGTGAATAATTTTGAAAATGGGACAGTTCCTTTTTTTCCTTTTTCTAGTTGGTTTGATTCATTTACCGTGATCGAGAAAACTTTTTAAGTGGCAAGCATTTCACTGTGTCTGAAATTTCCCGAGTCCATACATGTATGTATTACTTCACTTATGCAGAAGAGAGTCAGGGAGATAAGGAGCTCATGGTTAATTATATGTTCCAAATAATTCAACCTCAAGAATAGTTTTTATTCTGATTTTATACTATGACATGTTTTGACTTATCTTCTGGCCACAAGATAGGTCAAAACATGTCATAGTGTAAAATCAGAATATAAACTGTTCTTGAAGTTGTGTTATTCGGGACATAATTAACGTCATTTAATAAAAATGCAATGGGACATTGAAACCTAAGGTAAGGAACTGTTTTGTCTGGATCTTTGCAGCAGCTTGATGACACACTTTGAAATCATGTTATCAGTGTTTGGTAATCTCTTGGAAAGAGTTCTGTGCTTGTATATGCACAGTTGCCTGTGGATTTCTGGAGGGCATTGTGCTGTTAGCTGTAATCTTACAAGCACACAGGGGCATATTAATAGACTTATATAATTTCATGTTTAAAGTACTTGTGTTGGGCAGACCAGAAGTTGCAGGTAAAGTAAAGCCCTGGTATGTACAAAAAGTTGCGAGTAATAGTTATGCAATTCATAATTTCTTGACAAGATAGTAGGAATTGATGGTGGTGATACTAGGACATTTTGAAAATTCTGTTACCATAGCTTTGCAGCTAGGATGCTGACATCATGAACAGTGCTGCTGCTGCTGCGTTTTCTGTCTCTGTGAAACAAAGTAGGATTATTAACCTGTTTTTGAGTCATTGGAAGTGAAGGTTCACTTGCTTTGTATCAGCCCATCACACAATAATATAATGCCATCACTTGAGTAATGCGTGTAAACCCATATTTGAAGACTGTATAACAGCCTATTGAATATAAACATATTGCACAAAATGCAGTGCTGTAATGCGAAATGTACTTGTGCCTCATTTTAAAACAATATGTGCAACTATATTGGTGATGGAATGTGCAGTGTTCTGGTAGGTAAATCCACCGACATCATTGCAAATCTGCTAATAGTAGCCACTATTCAGCTTAGTGAAACAAGTGACAGTGTTGTTCCAGCTTTCCTGAAACATGTTGAATTATAACAATGGACTGCTGAAGGTACTGTGATGGTCATAAAGCAATCACAGATTTCAATTTGGACTTCCATGACCTGCAGGGAATAGGTACTGACAATGTAAATATAATGGTGTTTATCAAGTGTTAAAAATTGAGGTACCACATATTATTCTTGTAGAGTGTGTTTGCCATTCAATTCAGCAGCCTCTTTCTGCGGTGACTGCTGGATATGTACCTGGACTTTATCGTCAGCGAAACCTACAACTTTTTTTTGCAATTGTCAACATGCCGGGTCTTTTACCATGTAATTTTCAGAACAATAAGTGCTGGTGAAGAATCACTCAGAATTTCTCATGCTTTTGATACAAGATGATATTCCATAGAACCTGCAGTGGCAAGAACAATTGACCATTGGAAAGAACTTAAAATGCACTGTGACATTCCTGGTATTAAAGATAAGCTTTATACTGCCAAAATGCTGTTAGGAGTGTTCTCTGACAAATCAAATTTGGTGTTTTTGTTGTTATTTAAACCCATTCTCTCAGAGGATCAAGCATTGTATAAGAATTTTGAACCAAAGGCTGTAGATCCATGTAAGCTTCTCAAAGCCTAATTAACCCCTCATGAAAGAGAATGTTCTTCCTACATACTCTGTTGAGAGAAATGTTCTGAACTTGGGCTTTAAAAGACATAAATTGCATGGCATACCTAGACATTGCATTCAAGCACGAGGTGGAAGATCTGAGAATGGCACATTTTGGTGAAGAACAAGAAAAGAATGTTGCATGCGATTCATGCATGTTCTTTTCAAGCAGCTACGGCAGAGACTTCCAAACAACTATGAAGTGTTTTGAAAAATTTTTCTTCTCTCCATTGCAAACGCACTTGAAGTATCCAATGTGAATTCTGACACAGTCACAGTAATTTACTTCAATGGTGAAATTTTTCATTTATTAATTAGCAGAATGTCAATGATTTTGCGTGTTTTCTGTGCACAGTTTTGAAATATAGTGTTAACCAGTAGCACAAGTCCATTTAGAGAACTATCACTCTTTGCAGGGTCTCAGTACTTCTGTGGTCAAAGGCAGATATACAAAGAATTTTCAGTAAGCTGAACAATGTAAAAAATAAACTTAGGAACCAAATTAGATCAGCAATTGTGAATGCAATTTTAGGAATTTGTGCAGGCCTTCCCAGGAATAAACAGCGCCCTCACAATTACGAACTTTCTATAGATGACCATAAAGAACTAGGGCAGCTGCTATGTATGGATGTTGAAGTAGAAGAAATCAGTGATTCAGAAATATTAGGTCTTTTCTTTACTTCTAGGTAAGTACTACATTTTAAAAGTTTTTTTCAAGTATGATATTGAACATGTAAAATGTGGCTACTATTTCTATGAACTTATGCTCATTTTTGCTGTTTCTTGTTTCAGTGACGGGAAATGGGGAAGTTTTAAGTGCAGTGCAGTGCTAAAGTGTAGGTAACTAAAAGTTTTATGTGCCATCTAGTGCTAAAGTGTAAGTAACTAATTTTTCAGTGTGTCTGGTTAGAAATAAATTGGCCACATCAGTCAAATTTTTTAGGTGATCTTGCAAGGGTTGTTTACGATGAAGTATATTGAAGTAATCCATCAGCCACAACTAAACTTACTGTTTTCAGAATTTAGTACTCTCTACGACTTGTTTCTGCCAATCTGGCCATCTTTGGTAACACATATTATATACAAAATACTTGGGATAAAATTGGCAACATAAAGTTCTGTAAAAAGAAATGAGATCTCATTTTTACATAAGTGATAATAATATATGAAAAGTTGTGTTATTGAAATACATGTTGAAGTTGTATGTATTGCGCCTGTTCAGAATTCTGTCTGTGCCATTTTACAGTTGTATTATATAAGGTACTTTATTATGGTGTATAATTTACTTTTTTGAACACTTTGTTGAGTGGATTCCTAGATGTAAAGTTTTCGTGAGTATAGACTGGATGAAGGATTATTATTGTAGAGTATCCTTCTAGTTTTATAATTTGTAGGTTACAAACTTCTTGTAATAGTGAAATGTTTTTATTAATCCTTGGAATTTATATTAGTCACTTTACTGTGATCTGGTTTTGAAGATACAAAATGTGGTTTTGTTGATGAAATTTTTGTAGATGGTAGTGTTGTTTGTATTATGCAGAAATTGGTGGGTTGCTGGATACTGAGAGGGGGTGATTGTGTGTTAAAGTTTATTTATGATGAGTTGAAAGTGGGAATATGCACATGACTTTAAATTCTGTAAAGATGCACAGGAAGTGCTTGTCATTAGCAGTGAAGTTTGCTGTCTTTAGACATCTGAGAAGCAGGAGAATACCAGCTTGTTGTTTGCCAAGCGTTAGGTTTAGTGGGATTGACAGTGGGACCTGTTTCCAAAAATAAAAGGAAACTCAGGGATTGTGGAAATGTGGAAGATGATAACTCATTTAAGAGATTTGACATGAAATAGTACTCTATGTGATTTTGGTTGTTAATATGATTTCAGTACTGAAACAGACCTCTTGTTGGGAATTAATTGTGTTGAAGAGTAGGCTGAGAATACAAATGAGATGGATGAACACTGATTCTCACAGAAAAGTTTCACTTAATCCTCTATTTTTCTGTAAGATATTAAGCGTGCTGAGTGAGCCCAGTGACCATGCACCCATTCAGAGCATTTTCTGAAGTGCTTTGTTGGAAACTGTGCAGTTTCATCCCACAGTTTTGTGTGAATCATGGTGATATCATTAAATGTCCTTTCCTTTTCCCTCATCTTCAGATATGGGAAAAGAAGAAATCACACAGCACTGATTCAGGTGATGAGGGAGGGTGTGGAATGACATTTTGTTTAGTTAGAAATTTGGGCACAAAGTAGAGTTAGCAGGTGCATTGTTATGGCCGAGAAACCAGTTCCCCACATTCAATTTTTCAGGTAACTTTTCTTTCAGAATTCTCGGAACTGACCCACACAAAATTGCAAACATGTTGGCTGCTTCATGAATGGTGATTCTTTTGTTTTCAAAGAGTTTACCTCATTTGATCCCATTTTCATCTGTTTTGCTCCTTGATGGTCATCCTTAGCATTTAGCATAGGCCTTACTGCTTTGGAACTTGGAAGACCACCCAATTGTATTCTTCCTTTTATCTGTTGTCCAAAAACTACTTCAACATTTTGAAACATCTCGTAGCATTTTTCCCCAGTTTAAAGAATAGTTTGATGCAGTCGGAGGCATAATGGGGGTGGGGTAAGTGGAGTGGCCAACCCAGGCAGGAGAGTCCAAAGGACAGCAGAATGAATATTTTAAATAAAAAAAAAAATTGAATTTCTGTGCTCAACGAAGTTTTAATTATTCAGACTAAAATAAATTTAATAAATAATTTTGTTTTTTTTAAAGTTCATAATTTCTGTCAGTAGCAGCCCTTTTTATTATTTGCCTCGAGTGTAAAGAAACTGAGCTACGCCACTGGATGTAGACATGCTCTTCTTTCGAGTCTGCTGTTTTCTAGGTACTCCATAATCACAAATGGAATAACATAGACTTATATTTAATAAGACATTGCCCAGCAATCACACTTGCTACAGCATTATTTCATACAAGAATAGTGTATCTTACTGTCATTCTAAAGATTACTTGGTCACATCCTGTTACATATTGGCAAGTTGCACACAGATGGTTGTAATATTTTTAGTAGTTTGCCAAATCTAAAGAAGTTGGTGCTAATGTCCTACACTTCATGGTTACTAGAGTTGCTTGTTAGTTACTTTGTTCTGTCCCAAAACTAGAAATAACCTCCAAGAGAAGTCACTTCTCACCTGTAACATAGGAATCAAGGGCTGTCAAAAAGAAAAGTATTGGAGATGCTTAAACAAATGGTTGGACCAGTACTGAAATCGCTATTTAGAATCAGCATAATGCTTGAGGTCATTGACAGCAGCAGCAGAGTGGTGTGGGGATAGGGGGCAGAGTTTAGCCCTTTTAATAGTTTGATGCTCTCTCATGTATCCAGTTTAATTTACTGGAGTCTGACAAATAAGTGGAGCAGTTCAAATTATGAAACATTTCAAGTAATATCCTTTATTTATTATGAAGTGTAAATACACAATTTTATATCCTTTTGTTACAGTAACAGTTCTTCTTCTTCTTCTTCTTCTTCTTCTTCTTCTTCTTCTTCTTCTTCTT
>Ga0209629_10002061_pt1 | contig 13372 bp, 5 predicted proteins | sample TergutCu122P5_FD_187286 | JGI IMG/M metagenome (GOLD analysis project Ga0209629, IMG submission 187286) | Cubitermes ugandensis P5 segment gut microbial communities from Kakamega Forest, Kenya - Cu122 P5 (SPAdes) (version 2) | ecosystem: Host-associated > Arthropoda: Insects > Digestive system >... | reverse complement strand
TATGAGAGTGTGTATAGAAATTAAAAAGATAAAATTTTACAACAGTAATTATTAAATACTTAAGCTGGGATCTCAAACTTGTTATATCAATTAATACTAATATAATGTTTTAATTGAATCTTTTTAAAAATATATTAGGTTGATGGCTTAAGGGTACCTTATATACAAAGAAAAATATATTGAAAATGCCTGTAGACATGGGTCTTTGTAGAATAAAATCTTAGTAGGCCCAAGACCATATGAAATACTTTGTTAATAGCTGGTCAGTGCACTATACATTTGGGGAATTATAGACTTATGAAACAGTTGTAATAGAGATCTGTAACAGTAGGAAATTACAAGTACTAATTTAAGATATATAATTAGTGCAAGAAAAATATACTTACTTAATTAAAGTGGGAAATTAGAAAAAAATTATCCTGTTCATTTACCATATTATTTGTGCAAATTTCATGAAACAGTTGAATATGTTTATGTGCACCGAATTATAAACTGGTGTTTTATTGTAGTGCTGTCTTTTAATTGTGAAGTAATTTTACTTCCAGGCCATCAAACAGAAATTACAGATAAAAGTGAATAGAGGGTCAGCAGATGAGGGAACATCTCCACAGGAAGAAGATAAGGCAAGAATGTTGTTTGGATCCAGGCTGATGGTAAGGGAACCCTGTTTAGTTGCTGTTTCATTTCTGTGATTTCCACAAGCTTCAGCAAGAAAGCTTATTTTTAATATGAACACATCAACAGTTCTCAATTTACGTATTATGCAAATGATAAGCAGTATGGATTCTGTCAAGCTATTTGGCTTCTCCTAGTGGTAGGTTGTAAAGCTTGCTGTCAGTTTTACTTTCCCTCACTATAAGCCTTCTATTGCATATGTGCCATTTATGACTTTCCAAAATGATTCTTTGTATGTTGTTGCATATTAACAACAGAAATGCTGTATTTTCTTTATGCTTTGGGTTTTAATTTGTTTGGTGTATCTAACAGCCATTGACTTTAAGTTTGCCTCATTACTATGTGCAGGTTCCTACATTCATATGATGGTCTCTGAGATATAGTGGGGAATGGCCTAGTGTGCCATATGCTGGTCTCTGTGTTTACTTGCTAGCAGGCTGTAAGAAACTGTGCGGTGTAACTCTGTTTTGTAACATATCTGTTTTGAGATGTTATGGGTCTCTGAACACTTTGCCATCACCAGTTGATACATCACAATCTCAATTTAAATCAAGATCTACAGCAGGGAAAGTTGGAAGTCTCTACAAGTGTTCCCCCGCCCCCCACCAGTCTAGAGGAGGAAGCTATTCTGAATTGTCATGTCTAGGAAGTGAAGTTATTTTGTCTATCACCAGTGAACTGATAAATCCTGGTGTTTGTTGCATTCTTCTGTTTTCTCCAGGTGGAATTGCCTGTATATATATATATGTGGAAGTAGTGTCATTAGAACCTTCATCTTTGTTTTATTTTTGGACATCCCTTTCTATCTGCTTTGTCTTTTGATCCCGCTTGTACACCCTTTTATGGGATATAACTAGCTGATCTTCTTGTTATGTGCCAGTTAGAAACAGTGCTATCAGAGTGGTCACAGAAGTCACCCTCAGAATCTGGGTCTAGTATCAATTCAGTATCATCTCTGTTTAGCCTGTCACTTTGTATTTGAAGCCATATATTATATACTGTTTGTGGAAATTAACACAAATAGGCACCTCGGGAACTAAGAACATACAGAGGAATGTATGTCTCTTCACTAAGAAACTAGGCTTCAAAATAATTTTGAAGGCCCAAATTGACATCTTCTTGACTTACAATGCAACAGGAAGGTCGTAAAATCTGACCCATAGGGCTAAAATTGTAAGAGGAATGTACAGATCTTGTCAAAATTGTATGGCACATTTTGAAACAAAGTTTCCTTGTCAAGACAGAAAGCAGGAATAGGAAACAAAAAATATGTGTAAAGATGCAGTGTAGTAAAGATCAATTCAAACTGAATGATCACACATTTGTTTGTATGTAAGCCAGTTCATTCAGATTTTGTTTGGACCTTCTAATGTTAGAACTCAAATTTACACAATTTATTTCTAAACTGCTGCATTTCAGAAATCGAAATTTTTATGCTCAGTGAGAAAAACTGTGGCCACTAAGAGATACGCTTGGCATTTAAACCCATCCACTAAAGGCTAAACTCGCTATAATTACTGAAAACTGAGCACATTCAAGTATAATTTTTATGGAGACTGAAGGGGATTTATTCCTTTGTTACAGCCAGGAGATACAAAGAGCTTAAAGAAGGGTATGTTCAGATTCTCATCAAAATGAAGATGGTGTTACCAGACATCTGAATGCACAAGTAAAGAAATAAAGTGATCTGAGAGTGCATACTTAAAGGATTTGTTCTCATTCGCTGTGGGATAACTAGGTGTAATAAGTAGTGAGAAAGAGTTATCCAGTTATTATTTATTTTTGAGAATAAGCATTTTAAGAGGTGTCTGCATACAATTAGAAGAATGCTGACACTCTTTGATATGTCAGACACATGTAACAAATGTACTGGTAACAGATCTATATTTTCAGTGCCTTAGCGTGCGATGTATCTTGCACAGTGAATTAATGGTATGAGGGTGTAGTGTTTTTTCTCAAGATTTCTGTAATTTATTGGCATTTCCAAATTTATGGTAAGGTTTGTTGTGGGAGACAACAGTAAATTCCTGACTTTTGCTGTACTGTTGTAAAGCATGAGCAGCCATTCCAGTGTTCTAATTTGTGTTACATCAGGAAGGATGTAATGTATTACAGACAAGTTCTATGAAAGATGAATTTCTAGACCACATGCACTCAGTTAATTGCAGTCTTGTGGTGTGTTGATTTATGATGTTTCAGGTAGACCACATACAGATCTTATCTATCTAGCAAGTCAATTTGAAATTAAACATTCAGTAACTATTATTTTTGCACAGGTGGAAGGTTATGAAAACGTTTGATGTAAGTGTGACCGTGCATCATATATATAAGTAAGGAAGATGTACCAACTTGATGCAAACAATTTTACTACGATTTTTTCTCATAAATGGCCTCTACATGTTTTGGACATTTACATGTCCATCTTCAGGAGTTCTTATATATAGGTTGTTTCACTGCCGCATGTGGTGTTATGCCCTGTGAAAAAACGTGACTAGGCGTTAGTGGATTTATGTATCCACATATGATATGTGTAGTGTTGAAGATACATGTAGAGGCCATTTATGAGAAAAAATCATAGTAAAATTGTTTGCATCAAGTTGGTACATCTTCCTTACTTATGAAAACTTCTTCAGCATTTATCAAGTAAATTTATAAAATTATGTAATGCTGGAGACGTGTACAGTATGTAGCAGTACCATCTTTCCTTACGCTAACAGGGAACACATGATGAAAACTGATTCTCTGACAATAAAAGCTATCTCATTTCTTTGAACAAGCACTGAGAGAGGGGTCATATGGGATGGAAGTAGAAGGAGAAAACTACCAGAATGGTTGCAATTTATATGTAAACATGTAACACATATTCTAGGTTGAACATACCTGTATGTTGATAATCCTCTGTTGTTCAAAAGTGGGTGAATGTGCAGGTACATTCATATTGTGTAAAATTTAATTGAATTATGTTATGTTCAGTGCTGTATAAAAACGAGAGTAGAAAATTATCTGAATGTCATACATTTTAAAGAAGAAAGATGGTTTCAGGCCTGCTGAACAGGAGGATGTTAGCCCTATGCTACTCCTGAATGTCAAGGCCAGTAACAACACAAACATCTACAACTTTTTTAAGATTCCATATGACTGTACACAAATTCAAAACTGTTTTAGTTGAAACACTTTTTTTATTTCATGTCATTGACAAGTGTAGTGATTGTTTTCTGTACATAGTTCAGGATTTGAACCATATACAGCGACAGTGTTACATATGTATAGCAATATATATACGTAAAGTGAAATTCAGCCTGAGAAGTACTTCTGAATCAGTAAAACCTCTATCCATCATTTCTGAAGGGACTTTGGAGAGAGAACAATAAATGAGGGGAAAACAACAGTTGCAGGAAAGGAGTACAGTATGACAGAAACAAGAAACAATAAAAGATGAAAGTTTAAATTTTCTACTTAGGTCTACACAGTGATAAGTAAGACTGCAGTAATACCTGCATACTAACAACTTTTGTTTTCTTACTCCAAAGATATATGTAATTGAAAACTGTTTTGTTGAAGTCTTACATCGCAGACAAAATGATGCCAATTCCAAGGTCAAGACATTGTCTTATGTTTCAGATGAAACAGTGCCAGTTCCAAGTTCAAAATATTCTGTTCATCATGCATGCTTATGCTGTATGGGTAAAAGAATGATTTAAAGATTTTGTAAGTAGCATACACTTTGGCAAAACTTGGCACTGATTCAAGGTCATGTTCATCTCCTCCTTTATCTTCCACACTGTTTCCCCACCCACATAATCACCACACAGCTTGCTGGATGGTGCTAGTGCTAATCCCAGGTGGTTAGCTATGTTGATCAGCTGGTTTCCTGATTAGATTTTTTCCATCTACTTCATTTATCTTTGGCCTATTGATTGCTGTGTATACCAGGCGTGTCTTACAAAAATTCTGTGTTCTGCTCACATAGTACATTTATGTTTTTTTATCATTCTCAGAACCAAAAGTGATTCTTTCCCTCAACTGATTGGCATATATGATCCATGCTGGAGTGTGTTTAGTGGGTGGTATATTATTTCTACAGTCTCAATTTCCAAGAATAAGAAACAGTATTGCACTTACATTTGAAATGTCCCCTATTATGTGTATATAACAATTTGTTCTAATAAAAACATGAAGGTTACATTCTTCTGGAATGTGATGCCATGTGGTTTGGTAGACACTTTGAAGAAATTTTTGCCTCATTCTTACACTCGGTCCTGGAGATAAAGTTAGCAGGCTCCTCTCAAAATGTAGGTATGTATCTATTAAACTACTAGGTCACACTCCAGAAGATCATAACCTTCATCTGTTAAGTTCTGGATGTCCAACGGGATGGCCATGGATACATCTGCACACTGGGCAATGGCTGAACTATCAACCACACTTTGTTGTTTATGTGCCCAACTGCTGTCTTCCCCATCAAAATAAAGTAGATATCACATCAATGAATACCTTATTTTTCTGTGTTGCCAGTAATCAGTTTTTATCAGATTTTTATCCTCCCCCTGAAGGCTGGCACTACAAGTGTTCATGTTCATGACAGTATGAATCTCAAAATTCATACAGTAAAAGTGTTCCTGTAACACAACTGAAGAAATATGAATGTATCACTATAGACACTGGTACGATGTCAGCTTATCAGTGACGGTAAATAATATCTAATGCAAATGCTATACTTCCCACACAATTAACAGTTCTTGGTCCATGGAGTTCTAGCATCATATCCTTTATATTTCTTCTTGTATTTTAAACCAGTGACAATAGTCGACCTTCCTGGGAATGCACTAATTCCACCGAACATTCTATCTGTCTCTGAAATATAAGACAAACTAAATGTTAGAGCACATGGATTATTTATTTTCTGTAGCTTTATTAGTATAAACTTTGTTTTCATGAATGTTTAAGAGAAATAAATACATTTTTTACCAATTGATGCTATGGCCAAAGATGACAGCATTTCTGTAAGTATGCTTTAATTATGCCATGTGTTACGACAGTTGTTAGTTTACTTGTGTCAATTTTTATTAGCTGGTGAAAAAGTAGCAATGTAATTGCCTGAAAATTTTGTCAGATTTTTTAAATTCATACAGCAAAGATGACAATGGAGACATTGTAGCCAGGCAAACTCCTGGTTTGTTCCACCTTCAAAAATGCACATTATCCAGTGCCTATCTTGGGGGACCTTGCTAAGACAGCATTTTTTAAAGATGTCTTACTGACAATATGTGCACAGCCTATGACTTGAATTGGGTTTCCACGTGAATACTCTCATCTTCCACGACAATGATTGACTACATTAATTGAAGAATTTTAGGATACTCAGGCATGCGCTGTTTATAAATGAAGATAAACATAACAATTAAAGATGCTGTCATATCTATAGAATGGAAGTGAAAAAAAAAACCTATGTAATAATGACACATATTCTTGACAACCTTTCTCCTTTCAGATATACACAAAATAATACATATTGTAATGTCAAAATATGTAACTTATGGAGACTGGTACACAAGGAATAATAACTTGAAGATTTTCCTTCCCAGTATGAAGGATTCCAATACATATAGTGTATTATACATACATAACCAAAACTGACAGCTTGTAGAGATACTGGCACACCACGAAAAATAATATAATCATGCTGCTAGCAAAAGCATAGGATTACTCAACAGATATGTATGCACTTGTCTTGGGGCTGTCTGTCTCCACAGTTTACTGTAACATATGCAAGACTGACATAAAAGAGAATAAAAGAACACCCTTTCAGGAACTGAAATATGGCAACAGTAATATTGGAAAATATTCAGAAAGATATAGCACTATAACACTATTCCAACTTACAAAACAGAACCCCCACAGTTTTGTTCCCTAGGAGTCCTAGGAAGTTCTAATCTGTCACAGACTAAAGAAATTGATATATTACCTGGGTGGAATCGGTGGTACTCAGTCTGAATGTGGAGGTTTTCAGGTAATTTCATACTCTTCATTGCATCAAGTGGAGCTGTTTTGTCAACAGCGGTCTTGTAGAATTCCAAAATGTCATCTACAATGCGGAAAATAAATTAACTTCAATCTTAAAACAACATTATCTACAACATGAACAATAAGGCTTGTTCTTACCAATAGTACACATGGTAGAAAGAAGGGAGTTTGGAACACTGTACTGGAATTCTTGGAAACAGGCATTTAAGATCTTGAACTTAACTTCTGGTATATCTATTGATTCTTTTGAAAAATTGTTCAAGCCTGTTATTGATTTACATATAGAAGTTATTCTGTCTGCAACATCTTGTGGTGGATCGTAGTGCTTTTGCGGTCGATGAAAACTGAAAGAACAGACATAAATACAACATTAGTAACAAGCAGTACCTCTTACAAACATATGCACATGCTATATTTAATAACATTTGAGGTGTCCTGCTGATAGCAGACACAGATATTATGACTCGTATGCAGCGTCCATTCACTGTACCCCTTAGCTGCAATAGATTCTCCAGTGGAGTCAAGTTCTACTGCTGGTGGTTTCTTCTTTTTTCTATTGTACGGCATCTTGCTTGTTGGTTTATAGCGGGTATAGTTTCTTGACATTATCTGCAAATAGAGAAGTATCACAGAAACTACCTTATGTCATTAGTTTCGGAAAAACAGTTCAAATTAGGGCTTGTAGAACAACAAAATACGAAAAGCCTCCAAACCATAAATATATGTTGACATGTGTCTATTTCTTGTCCTGCTTTCTGCAAACCATGCCTTATGAGCGCCGCCATGATACCATCCCGTTGTACCATGTGATATGCGTGAACCAATAGGAATTCCGGATCCTCAGCGCTTGTTGTTTCCTATCCGCCATTTTCCAGTCGCCATTGAAAGGTGAAAAGCCTTCGGAGTGATCGTGTATATTATCAGATTTCAAGTGGTTATCAGTACGTAAATCGTGTGGGTAGTGATTTAAATGAAATATAAGATGATGGAGAAACCATGACGCATCCAAATCATCAAACAAACGGCGCAAGTTTGGAGGACTGCCATACAAATTTCTTCGCTCTGGTAAGATGATTTCAGATGTTTCGTAGCCTAAGAAAACGAAGTCAAATTACAACCACAGATGACATAGTGACAGCATTTTGTGGATTAGAGACGAACTATATCTTGAGAAAAATTGGTGCCCGAATTACGTACTTTATATTGTTGCTGATAGTGGAAAATATGGAAGTTTCGTCTGTCTATAATGTCACGCTTCGCCTAGCCCGGTAGGAGAGTATGCAATTCGCACCTTTTTGGAGCAGTACCCCAGTTTGTCAACGATGGTGTAAGACGTGAAATTCCCGTGTGATTTTGGGTTCATGAACATTGAGATATGCTTGTTTATGTTTTAAAATGTTGACATTGCCAGAGGAACTTTGAATGTAAGGGAAAATACGTATATTTATTTGAGAATTTGAATGAAATACCAGGCTGGCCTGATTGAACGTTAAAGGTCATCTGCCTTCTACACGCGTCACCTGCTAGAGGGTTGACTTTAGGATGCATACACGAAAAGCATTTTGTCAGGCGGGATTTGGAGGAGTATCCTGCCCCATTATATATGATGAAGTGGTAATTTCGGGCGTCGTCAAGACTGATAAATGTTATTTTAATTTTTTTATTCACCTTAGACTTGGAAGTCAGATGATTGACAGTTCTGCACGGTGTTATTCTTTCACCTGGAAATAAGAAGCAGTGCGGAAATGTACCAGTATATGTATTTTAATAATATTACACCCGAAAATTACACAGATACTGTAAATTAATATATTTATTTAGCGAAAAAACAAAATTGTAAGGCAGGTGTATGAACTGTTACCGTACTCTTTAGTGTTGTTTTTTCCGTCCTTTTTACTAGTTTCGCGATATTATGTTAGTGTACGTGCATGTTGTAAACCTGAAGAAGGTGAAATATGCACATAAATAACTGCAAATTATTCAGGGGGCTGTAATGGGTTACGGCAGATTTATAAATTACAGCGATAGCGTTATTTACTGTTAATCCTATTAAAATGACAGTACCCTTTATGACGATAAAATACGTACGTTCGACGGATCACTGAAGTTTCAATAAACACACTTTAACTAGCTGGAGACAAGAAGGTGCTGCTCCCATACGGTGCATTAAAGAAACTCCGTACCGGCTGCCAGTTCCAAATGCGATGTTGCAAGATGACCTCGCCCGTGCTCTGCATATATAAACCTCGTTGAGAAACGAATAAAATACCTGACCTCACGATCAGCTTTTGTTTATTATTACCCGACGGGGGTCTGTCTTTATAAAGCAGAATTCCGTTACTAACAACAATACTGTTTTGTTGTTTAGAAGTGGCTGCGATATTTGTTGTCAGTAGTAGTGGTGGTGATAGCAGTAGTAGTTGTAGTAGTAGTAGTAGTAGTAGTTGTTTTGGATGTGGTAGTGTTGGTGGTGGGAGCCAAAAAGAAATGGGAGTAGGGTAATTATGGAAGTATTTTGTCATTTTGGAGGTGGGGGTTTGATAAGAGGCAATTGTTATAGTTATCTGCCTTTGAAGATTTGACTAATGGAAGTAAACTGCTGGCATAGCTTCATTAATATGTTTGAGCAAGTTGGATGATGTGCATGGAATACAAAACATATATTGTTACAAATATATATATATATACACACACACACACACACACATGTAGTGTATGTGCATGTATGTTTGGATTCATAAGTTGAAAACTTAAGAAAATTCAACAGTTCTAGAGCCATCAATACGTGACTCTCCTTTGACTGCAGTGACTGGTTAAAATAAATTTATTATTTGCAACAGATGATTTGACACTCTCAACAGCAGCATTTTCATACATCTCATCTCACCCCTACACTCAATATTTTGCTTTGCCTGTGGCAATGGGCTTCTCATTTTCTGCTGCAGTGATATCAAAGAGTGTTTAATTTCATTGTAACCGTCTTTCACAGCCAACATGACATTGGCTTTTGCAGACCATCCTGCATTGCTAATTATATTCACAGTTTTCTGTTGCTGTGGTTATTTCAGTATGTTTCTTTGGTGTGTAGATACAGATAAATGCCTTTACCTTCTGAAAAGATAACCATAACTCATAAAGTATTTTATTAAGTCACAACACATCATCAGCATGTAGTCAATAATACATGGTTTTGGCTACATGTTTTGGTTTCATCAAACCATCCTTGGGCCAGTATTTATTAAAGGTACATTCAGTGTGTGCGTACATTATGGGATCCCATATTGTTTACATTAATAGAAGCTAAAAATCATACCAGCTTTTAATAATTTTAATTCCAAGTTAATATACTCATATTTTCAGATCTATGACAGTGTTTTTTTAAAAACATATGTAAGAATTCATATCAGTGCGTAGGTGGCATCCTATAATGTATGCACACATTGAATGTACCTTCATGTAATAAATATTGGCCTGAGGATGGTTTGATGAAACTGTGTCTTTTTGACTATATATTGATGTTGTGTTGTGACTGAATAAAATACTTTACGAATATTGAATAACACAATGGGATCGCTGCTATCAATAATGGTAACTTATCACACCTTCATGAGTTTCTGCTGCACTATGTGACTGTAATGTGGAATATTGAGAGCAATGGGGCTTCAATTTCCAGTCTTGCTGGCAAGACCCAGTGGCGGTATTGTCAGAATTTGATGTTGGGTGTTTTTAGTATCTGGTACAAACAGTTGGCCCTTTTTTAAAGGGAATTTTCATCAGCTCTTAAGCTATGTGAGTTTGTAGGCCTGGAACAAGAAAGATTTGTGTGACATCTGGAGTTGAGTCCACAATGATAGAAAATTACTTAGCATAATTTATTCCATCAGCAAAGCCTTTATGGATGATTATGATCATGTGAAATTTGTCATAAATTTTTTGAGGTAAAAATTTTTTTTTACTAGATTCGCAGACTGACAGTTCTACAGATTCTGTTTCAGAAAATTATCATATTGAGGCATATGTGTAAGACAGTAAAGAAATTGCCTTTGCGATTCCAAGGCTGAGTCACAGGATGGCCTGTGAAGGAAAATCTTTTTCATTCTTTTAGCCTTTTGGTTGCAGTTATGCATTGCAGTACTAAGGTCATAGGCATAAGTCAACACTTTCAGTCAAGTTGCATCTGATAAATATACGGATTGCATTTTGTGAGTTAACAGAATAATCTTTATATGCTGTTTAAGACTTTTTGGCATCAGGAAGTAGTTCATAAGTGGTGCAATAAACATATTTGAGTGTTTCTGAAAAAACTAACCATTTTCTTTTCTGTTTGTTGTGTAAGATTATTTTTTTTTGAGACTTTTTTCCCCCCAAAAAGACTTTGGCTGCTTCCAGATAACATGGTGTACTCTTAATACGGTATAGGGTAGAACACTAGACAGTGAAGGGTAGGAGAAGAAGAGGTTAGAATGTGAACAAGCCACAGCAGCTGAACACACTGAGACATCATTTAATCGGCATAGTGATATTGACGAAATTTTGTGTTAACAAAAACATCACATCTTTAATACAGTCAATGCAGGATTGACATAAGAGTGTTGAATTAGCTTGAGAAAGTAATAACCAGTTCACTGACATTGAGCTTCATGAAATTAACAATGCAAGTTCCTCATATAGATTCAGTAAATGATACAATCATTAGGTGTTGTAATGGTGTGAAAAATTATTATTTTGTTATTAGTGAAAAGTAGATATCTGGAGTACTTAATTATGTTGCATGTCATTTACTGTATTTGAAAGCAGAAGCCCCAGCCTGAATATCTGTGAAACATCTAAGTTTGGGAATTGCCACTGAGATTAGGAGAGGTGGAAAATGTATTCAAGAGCAGGTACAAAAGTCTCAGTAACAACTGTTTATAATAAAACCAGGAATATTTTCAAGTCCAACACATTCAGATGGTTGTAAATATTTCATGTTTTTACAAATGTATGACAGAATGCACCTGGACAAGGATTGCTGGCGACTGATTGAAAGTGGTCTGCAGCAACATCCAGCGTTTCGCAAGGTCCAACAAAATAAGTAGCATCAGCTTCAAGCTGAATAAAGGTGAGACTGTTTTACAAAGTTTACAGAGTTCCTTGGGTTGCGACTTTAAATTATCATTAAAAGATTTCAGCCAAGGCTGTCAGACATAATAACTTTTATGAGCTGGCAACACAAAGACAATTTAGTACAAACATAGTCTAAAGCGCGTGTGAGAGAAATTCTTCTTCCAAATGTAGTTTATTAAAACTCTGGAAAACCAAGGGGAATGTAGGTGTTCTGATACAGCCGTGAAGAAATGATTGCTTGTTCGAAGCATCTTGAGTAGCCATATTAAGGCTGGTAGTAGCAGAATCAGAAGTAGTGAGTTATGTACATGAGACGGGTAAATAATGGATTGAATGCTGTACAACAAGGTGTAATCCCTTGAGGTGCATTTTTGCTAGGAACACAGAAATTTTTATTACAAATTGGAAAAAGACAAAGGGTCGGTACCTAAAGGCAGTTGGTGGTGGCAGCGTCTTCGGTTGCAGTTTTGGTGGTGGTGGAGGTAGTAGTAGTAGTAGCAGTAACAGTAACAGTGGTAACGGACATGTGGAAAATGTGACTGTGGTAAGGACACAGTGCTACATACTAACTACTTCCAGCTCTTAAGTGCGTCTGTATGATTTTGTCGCATCCTACTGTAAATACCATAAAGTGCTATAAAAAGAAGCGGTACAAAAATTAAATGTGACCAAACATTGATAACTGATAAAGAAATGTAATACAATTTGTAATTCTACTGCAGGGGGATTTCAAACAGGCGTATGAATTTAAACAGCTGACAGTAGTACCAGTCGTCCTGTCAGTAATGGGTGTGGGGCCAAGGACCCTGCATAAGAGTTCTTCTATAACTTCTATGCCGGAAAGAAATCTCCAACAAAATCCAAAGAGCATCGGTGCTTGGAATTCGCCACATTGGTTGCAGATTTGTCAGTATTGAATAATAATGGAAAACATTTGTAATTGTACTCATTTTTACCAGTAATCGTATATCAAACATTGTAACACCTGAGGGAGAAATTATGATGTTCATCGTCGGTGTGGTTGTGGGTATGATTATGATGATGTAAACACTACTGCTTCTGCTGCTAACAGGCAGTTTTCATGATTAGAAAGATTATTATTGTCAACAAATAAATTTATTGAGAGGGAGAATGCCGCTCTGATGTGTGCAGAGCCACAGATGTCTCACAGAATTTCAGTGGGGCACAAAAAATTCTTGTTAAATTATGTGGCCTAATTTTTGGTATATGGTTGTTGGTGTATCTGTTTTAAATGAAATGTTTGGAATCGCATAGATTATTTATGACCACTACAATATTCAGCAAGGCTTTCGCACACATTTTATTATACCTTGCGTGTAAATAAACTTGGAATGTTTTCAGTAAGTACCTGACTCGTTTTTGGATTTAAAAACGGCACATAAAGCATCCGCTTTTCCAGGCACTGGATTCCATAAATGATTTCAGAGTTTTGGAGTGTTACGTTAGACCTAGTGCGCGCCATGGAGGCGGAAGGGGATGGAGGTGTAGCGCCACTTATTATTAACCTCGGCACTAGATAAAGGTAAATGGCTAGCTTCACGCTTCG
>Ga0209629_10002059_pt1 | contig 13372 bp, 8 predicted proteins | sample TergutCu122P5_FD_187286 | JGI IMG/M metagenome (GOLD analysis project Ga0209629, IMG submission 187286) | Cubitermes ugandensis P5 segment gut microbial communities from Kakamega Forest, Kenya - Cu122 P5 (SPAdes) (version 2) | ecosystem: Host-associated > Arthropoda: Insects > Digestive system >... | reverse complement strand
CCATATGCTGCATGTGTACAACCGTATCCTCCTGAAAATGAGCACTTGAGGCTTGAAACATGTAGAGGAGAATAGTATTTTATGAATAAATAATAATCAGTGCATCAAGTTGGTAATTAATATATAGTCAATTCATGATGCACGGTCAGAAAAACATTAAGATATGTCAACAAGTAACAGTAACAGTAAAATATATGCAAAAATAAATTTAAACAAAACATAAGGCCTGTTTCTAATATCAGACATAGAAGGGACCTTAGTTCCCCAAAGATCTTGAATGGATTTTTGAATAGCCTCTATAAGATTCATATATTTTTTTTAAATCTCACAACAAAGCACTAATGTCCTTACAGTTATATCATCTTTGTGCCTGTATACTTTCAACATTTTCCAATACTGCATGATACGGAATTCAGTCACATCCTTTGTCAGATGCTTTTGTTGGTGTTGAGGATACAATGTGCATTGAGCCTGGAAGCCACAGGCTGTTATCCTGCAGTGCCACAGTTGAGTCTCTGTTGGCAACATTATATTTACTGTTACCAAAATCATCATTGGATAAACCAAAATGCTTATCGCCTACTGATTTTAAATGCATGCTGTTCCAGTTGTTTGAAACAGACATAAGGGATGAGAATGCAGAAGTGGCCCCACCATTTATACTGGTCATATTACAGCTCACACTACTAGTCTGATAACCTGTGTCATGGCTGTGCATATTGCTACCACTCGACAGTGAATTTTCTGTTGAATGTGAAGTAAAGCTATTCAGATTTGTTAAATCTCCCTCTTGTATATGATTATCGGCATTCTCAAACTCCTTTAGTTTCTTTTGAAGCTGTGTAAAATAAACACTTTCAATGGAAATATCTTCAGTAGTTGGAAGACACTTTTCTTTGATGGGTGTAGATGCTTCTGATGTAATCATTGCTGAAGTAGAGTTCATGGATTCTGTTTCTCCTTTAACTGGTGAAGAGGTTTCCAATGTTATCACAGCAGAGGAGCTGGGTAGGAGAAAATGTGTGTAATTCTGACTAGGACAGTGATCATCCTCATGTTGAATAGGAACTGTACCTGATAAAATAAAGATAGATTAATTACACTTCACTTCCCGCAACACAAAACAAGCTCTACAAAACACAATTACAGTCCACTTTGTAGCTGACTCATGTCGCTACATATTATAATATCACACGTGAGTCATTCCCTCGCTGTAAGTGATTCATACCCTGGTTGCCATGATTACTGGGTGTGTTCTCTGTGAGGTGCAGACCGAGGCAGAAGAAACAGATGAACACTGAGCATATAATACAACTTAGCAGAACCAAATGGCAGCACCTCCATAAATGGGATTAATACAATTTATAAAGAGGTTGTGGAGTAGTGCATCAATATTACAATGGCTCATCACATGACAGGTTATCAAATGTATTCTTTGTGAGGCATGTGCTAAGAAGAAAAAGTCAAGCATCCAGCATGGTTGCCATGATTACCAGAGGAGGATGAAGGTAAATAGATATGATGCTAAGGTACAAAGATTCACAATTCCCCATAAAGCTGTTGTCATGATACAGAGAAATATTTTTGTGAGTAATGAGTGACAATCATTTCTCAAGACAAAAATGACAAAAGTCACTTAACCATCAAATTCCTTAATCAGTAATGCCCATCTATAATTGGACCCCATCTAATGAAGCTAAAAGTGGGTCCTTTTATCATGTTGCTGAGTAATATGGACTGTAAAAAAGAACTGTTAAATGGAAAAGGTTGGTAATCAAAGGACTGCAAGCCCATATCACTGATGCAGGAATAACAACTAGCAGCTAAAATGGTGATAAATTTTCATTCCCTAAATTAACTTGGAACCAGGTAAAACTCCCTTCCTTTCATACAAGACATCACCAGCTTTCCATGGTTTCTGCCTTCACAATGACAATGAATAAATCAAAAGGGCAATCATTTTGACACATGATGTTTAACTGCTCCAAAATGTTAAGTATTATGTTAAAGATAGGCCATATCAAGGAAGTTTTGTCAGATGATTGAATATTTATGAAAAATGTTGTAATAAAGTTCCTGAACACCTAGAGAAAAATATAGTTTTGCATTTAATGAGATGTGTGGGTCAGTTTTCTGAAGTAACAGACAGGCAATGTATGTATAATGTACCATTGACATGTATTTGTGTAACCACTGTTGCAGTGGAATAGCAGTAAGTATTGCATATTCTGAGTGTGTTTTTGCAACCTCAGGTATCCAGCATGCAAAGCACATGGCTGTATTGTCATCTGTTAGAAGAGACATTAATTTAAAACTGAAACAGATTGTTGGTTATGCTGATGGTGCTGCCCTTCTAGCTAGATCTCCGAAAGCCCTGAAAGGAATATTCAATATGTTGCAAAATGAAGCAACCCTAGTAGGGTTAAGTATCAATGAAGACAAAACCAAATATATGCAAATAAAGAGAACAGGAACAAAAGACATAACACACCTTAAAATTGATAATTTTGCCTTTGAAAATGTTGAAAATTTTAATTATCTGGGTTCCATTTTGAATGCAGATAATAAAATGAATACAGAAATTGCTGAAAGAATAGTAAAAGGTAATAAAGCATATTATGCTAATGCAAAACTAATGAAATCGAATTCCTAAAGAGAAATACCAAAACGAAAATACATGGTGCGACAATCTAATTCCTGGAATAGTTGCAGCTTGTCATGGGGTGTTGAGTCAGGCAAACTGGTGTACTCAAGTACGTTTGGACATGTTCCAACTTGCGTTTACATGAGCTACAGACCAAATGAGTCGTTCGTTCTTGAGCAGCAGAGGAAGTGGTACATGTCTGGGGTATACAGTTGGCAGAAAAATGAGTGACAAGAATGTGCGGCAGTGGATACACATCAAGTTTTGTGTGAAGATTGGTAAAAGTGTCAGTGTAATGTCAGCCCTATTAACAGTGGCTTATGGTGAATAAGCTATGAAGAAATCTAGTGTTTTTGAATGGCACAGGCGGTTCAAGGAAGGGCGAGAGGATGTGCAAGATGACCCAAGAAGTCAGCAGCCAAAAACGCAAAGGACAGATGCAAATGTGGACAGAGTATGAACCTTGGTGCGCTCAGATCAAAGATTAGGTGTGACAGTAATAGTAGAAGAACTGAATATGAATAGGGAAACAGTGTGACAGATTGTAAAGGAAGATTTGGGAAGGAGAAAAATTTCCTCAAAAATGGTGCCTCGAATCTTGACACATGACCAGAAACGTCGGCTTCACATTTCATCTGATCTTTTATGCAATGCAGAGATGTTTGATAGGGTCATTCCCAGCAATGAAACGTGGTGTTTTCAATACGATCCGGAAACAAAACAGAGCATGCAGTGGAAAACAAAGAATTCACCTTGGCCGAAAAAAGCACGCATGTCTCAGTCGCAGGTCAAGACCATGCTTGTGTGTTTCTTCCATCACAAGGGGATAGTTCACTATGAATTCATTGCACAAGGACAAATGGTAAATCAACAGTGTTATTTGAAGTGCTGACAAGGTTATGGGAATCTGTTCAGAGGAAAAAACCTGGACTCTGGCCTGATAAGTGTATTCTCCACCATGACAATGTCCCTGCGCATGATTCATTAAGAGTTCGTGAGCTCCTGGCTAAGCACTCCATTACAAAAATGGACCATCCACCTTATTCACCTGACTTAGCCCCCTGCGATTTTTGGCTATTTCCAAAATTAAAAAATGCCCTGAAGGGACAAAGATTTGCTGACCTTTCTGACATCCAATGCAACATGAAAACGTTACTGCAAGGTATTCTGGAAAATGATTTTCAAGACTGTTTCCGGCAGTGGCACCATCGTCTCACGAAGTGCATAGCTTCACAAGGAGAGTATTTTGAAGGCAACAGCAACCGCTAGTGCTCAGGTAAGCAAATTTTGCTTTCACAGGGCCATTCCAGGAATTAAATTGTCGCACCTTGTATATAAAATGATAATAAGACCAGTCGTTATGTACTCATCAGAGACTTGGACCTAAACAGCAAAAGATGAAAACAATCTACACATTTTTGAAAGGCAAATACTAAGGAAGATATTTGGTCCTGTCAATATTTATAATATATGGAGAATACGAAACAACATGGAGATTGATAAATTAATAAAAGGTGCAGATATAGTGAGATTCATTAAGGCACAAAGAATCAAATGGCTGGGTCATATACAAAGAATGGACCAAGCAAGACCAACTACAAAGCTATTAGTGGAAACCTATGGGAACTAGACCAGTAGGAAGACCAAGATAGTGATGGCAACAGGATGTCATGGAAGATTTTAAAAAGCAGAAAATAAAAAACTGGAAGGAAACAGCTAAGGACAGAAGAACTTGCAGAGACTTGGCTGAGAAGGCGAAAACCCACAAAGGGTTGTAGTGCCAAATGATGATGTTGATGATTGTCATCTGTTGCCTGTCCAGCTCTTAAATATTTCTCCAAATTATTGTATAAAGAGCATGATTTTTGGAAAAAAGTGGAAGATAAACATGAAGTTCATCCTAGAACAGGCCACAAAGGCCCAGAGGAGAAGTACAGTTATAGATCTACACTTTCTTTAACCTTGGTGCTGGATGGATGTGGGTGGTTGCCACACCCCAACCACTTTACCCCCGGGAATGACCCAGTACCCGTTGTATATGAGGTTGGATGGGCCCCACAGGCCGGTCTGAATGGGTGTGGAAAATCTTGCCCCCCACTGGGATTTGCTCTCTGGACCATCCAGCCTGTAGAAAATTGCTATACCGACTATGCTATTCTGGCCCACTGTGGAGAAAGTTATTGAACATAAAATGTGTTTTTTGAGTTTCTCTACAAACTTTGTTTGAAACATTTCACATTCTAAGTAGAACTGAGAAAGATATGATCAAAAATGTATATTGGTCTTCATATAAAGTACCTGTTATTTCTGCCAGATTTTGATGAAACTTGAATTTTCTTGATAGATTTTCTAAAAACACTTCAATACCTAATTTCAGGAAAATCTGTCTAGTAAGAACTGAGTTCTTCCATGCAGACGGTGGACATACAGACATTATGAGACTAACGGTCGCGTTTCACAATTTTGTGAACATGCCTAAAAAATGAGGGCATTCGGGTACCTTGAATATACTTCCATACTTTTCTGGACGGAAGAAATATTAGTATGAATTACATATGTGTAAAAAATCTCTTGGGTGCTGATACTACCCACTGAAACTCAGTAAGCTTTATATTAGTCAAGAACATTATAAACTTTATAACTGAAACAAATGTTAATATATTATTTAAAATTAAGGACAGGAGTGATGTAATTCCTTTGTAAAAGAATGTCCTCTGTGAAAGTACCTGCAAGGGGACATTTTGGATATGCAAAATACAATTTATTATGCAAAAATATTACTTAGGGACACAACCTACATTGTTCCAAATCTGGAATGAGCAGTGTATCAGCGTAAACATTCACACTTACCCAGATGAGAAACAGAAGGTCTAAATGATGGTGAATTGTCCATTAACATCATTCTTTCACTGAAGCTCAGGCGTGTAATGGATTTATTTTGCTGAACACTACCAATTGGTGACACTTCTGGGGATGCAATAAGCTTGGAACCTGAGTGTGGGGTCCCATATGTTCGACTATGAATTATTGGAGCAGAAGGGCTAAGAATCTAAAAGAAAAGAAAGAAATGGATAAAGAAACAGAATTTACTTATGTTTGCAATCAGAGACCTCAAAAACATGGGTCAGTAGTAGTAATGGCCTCTTAACACTGTACCATATAATCAAGAATTTCATCACTTAAAGTAGTTTGTCGCAAACAACTGTAAGTTATGTGTTAAATGTTGAAGGATAACATAGCTTCAGTTACCATACAGTGGCATGTGATTTGAACAGGTAGACAGAAATTATATTCACATTACCATAAAACAGCATTTAACAGTGTTTCTGAAGAACTATGACCACTAGAAATCCATGCTACTTAATGATGCTGTTGACTTAAAATGACACCACAAACCACACTAGAAATTACACTGACATCTATACAATGACAAATGTTACTCATACATATCTTTGATATTTACCCTGGAGGATGTTGGTATCAAGAGACCACTTTGTGCTTGACTACTGATTTGGCATTCTACTTGCACGGAGACGGCTGAAGATCTACCAGGAGACAATGACATCTTTTGATTGTTCTCTTCATGGAAAAACAACTTTCTTCTCAATGTTGTTGCACTCAGGTTGGCTTCATCCGTGCCTTCACAGGGTTCCTACAACATGTACTGAATCATAAACTACAGGGTCTGTTTCTATGCCTTGCACTTTTATTGCAAAGTATAAAAACATAGTTACAGAGAAATTATGAATTCAAGAATAGTGGATCCTTGACTTAATGGACCCCCATTTAATATATTTTATATTTCATGGGCCAAATTCTGAGGCTGGATTTTTTTTTGCTCATACTTGACCAGCCTGGAAGAGAATCAAAAAGGTTTTCCTCCCAATTTGCCATTTGGGAGAAAATCTGAACCTTCTCTCTATTTATTTTCTTAAAATTTGTTGACTATATATATATTTATATTTATTTATTTTTTAAATTGCATGATTACCACCTCTGCAAATGTGAGCTTTAGTAAAGCTCCATACTACTATGTCAGACATATTAACCTTTATTGTCTGACCTTTATATCACAATGTAGCCGCTAATTGCCGGGGTTATCTTTTGTTTCAAATGTCCATGCCAGCACCTGAGTGGGACAATGTTTTCCCTTTTATCCCATGACAGTTACATGTAATGACAAAATAACTTCCCATTCAGACATTAAAGGTCTACCTCTAAGTGGAAAGAAGAAGGTGAATGGGCACCAAATAGACAAATGTCTTTGATTATTGTTCCATTCTACTTAAGCTGAGGTTGCAGTGCCCATATTTATGGAATGTTTGGAGTCAATGTCTCTCCATACCACACTATGAGAATGGAACAGCAAACCATACCTCAGCAAATGTGAAGTATGGCTTCAAAGCACTTTCCAAAACTGGTGGCAATTCTGGTGGTAATGTTAACACAGTTTGGGTTGAAGCTGCAAAACATAAAACACAAGAGTCTTGTTACATGAACTGAAATAGAATCACTGAAAATTGCTCAGTTGCATTTGTTGGTCTGGATAATAAACTTTACAAGATGCATGGAACATACATCAAAATAGTGGAACAGGAATTTACATTTACACATGCAAAATGATGATTACCAGCACATGACTACTGGCATTGTTCAAGGTAAAGTTAGTCCCTACACACATCAATGGGCTAGTGTTATATAAAGCCACTTTTTCTTCACCTCAGCCCAACATGGAGGCAAGTGGTACGCTTCACACAGTGGGAAAAGAGCTGCTGGTACCCATTAAATACAGGGCTGAGGGGCCCCAGAGCCATTCTAGATGCTGAGGAGAGAAAGAAAAATCTCTCATGCCCGCAGGGGAATGAACTATGATTCCTTTGTTGTCCAGCTTATAGCATAGTCACTATACTGACTATGCTATCAAGGCTCCAATAACCTGTTAGCCTTATACAATCTAAGGGATCGTCTCAAAGAAAATCAAACTGAAATAAAGTGCAAACACAAACGTTTAAGTTCAAATTTAAACATAAATATATGTTTCTTTGTGGATATCAATCAGTACACATTAAATATAACCAACAAGAACTTTGTTTAACCCTTTTGCACTGGAATTAAATGCCTGGTGCACTCTGAAAGAGACAAGAAAATGATGGCCACCATTACTGTGCATGTTACTGGCTATGACTTCAGTAGACTTTAGAATTTGAAATTGCACATTACATGTCTAATGTGGTTGATGTTCAGTGCAAAAGGGTTAATGATACAGTTGGAAGTTTGAGTTACAAAGCACCAAGGGGTGACAGGATTGGGGAAGGACATGGAAGGAAGTGATCATGGTTTATGTTGAGGTAAAATCTCAGCATTTGCCTAGAGGAACTGAGAAAAACCATGAATACGTGTCAGCATAACCAGTGTCCGGACAAAAAATCAAATCCAACTATAAATTAGATTAGAAATAATACAAAATGGCACACAGAATGATATATTTTTCCACTTTAGGGCCAAAATATGTATATTTGTCATGGTGAAAGTAGAATAAATTTGTTCAGCTCATTCAATGATCATATACAAGAAATGGCTATTCTTAACAATAATCTGATTCACCTTCTTTCTTTGCAGACACACTGCAGCCCATGTCTCCAGATACTGCTTCCTCTCCATCATCATCCCTGCTATTTAGTGATGTCTGTTTATCTGAACTGTAATGGCCATTTGTATCCACCAATAATGATGATGTCTTCTCTGGTGCCTGTGGGCCCCAAGGACTACAGATAACATGTGTGTTGCAGAAATAACTGAAAAAGAAATTATAGTGTTTGAAGATTTCAATATTATGCAATGAAAGTGTACTAAATAATGATTCCGAAATTCAGAATTACAAACACGCAATAAGCCTAAACTGTCCAAACTCATGGAAGAAAATGGACAGAGTAAGACATTCTGCAAGGAAATGAGTATTATCACGGGATCTAAATTCTAGTGTTTATGCTACAGTAATCAATAACACCCAGGATTTGCAACAACGAATACAGGATGGATTTCAGATAATTCCTATGACACCTAGAGTTTTCCAGCGAGTCAGGCAATCACTGTTCACATGTGCAACATCCAACATTGTAGCTCAAGATGGGAACTTTGAGCATTTTTTTAATCTGCAGGAAACCATGCCACAGAGGACCTATACTCATATAACATATTTTTTTTATTTATTGTAGTGTAGATTCATCTCATGAAGTTTGGCTATGCACTGTCATTAACCCTGTATGTCAAAGCCATTTTGTTCATTGTACTGTTATAAAACAGAGCAAATTACTCTAAGAACTAAAGCACGAAACCATTATGGTCATCTTCAGCCTTCTTTCTCCCAACATGTATGTCTCAAATCCTGAAACATTACTTCCTACAATACTAAGACCCCCAAAAGTAACAAATCAAGAGAGAATCTATTAAAATAAAAGCCCTGGGATAATACGCCTGTAATGAACTGGACACAATAAAGCTTGGAAATCACATATCCTTACTGATCAATTGCTTCTTGTGCTTTCAATTCTGTCTCTGAATCAACAGCCTGTTCATATTGTTGCAGTTGATATTCTTCAATTGGTGCTGGCTGAATCTTTGATACATCTTCAATGGTCCAGGAAAACTGCTGCGTATCCTACAATATCATACACAACACACATTACAGCTGACATGTACTGACTGTCATGGTGGGTTGTTGAGATGTGCAATTCCACTTTTGGATAAAGACACAATTTTGTGGAAAGCTGGGTGGTTTGTCACTCTTTCACAAAAATAAAGTCTTCATATTCAACAAAGAAGTGACTGAACCTTTCCACAAAACATGAGTACATCACCCAACATTTACAAGTTATAAGCCTAAACTATTCTTAATATTGGATATTTGTGCATATTTGATAACAAAAAGTGAAAAAAGCATTTTAGTCCATAATAGCAATACTTATAACTAGTATAAATTGATTAAACAGGTCTCAAGCAAGCAGGCAAGTAAGGTGTTCAACCATACATATGACTGTGAAATCTTGAGTTGAACTGCTCGGCCTCACATAAAAAAATTACAAATAACTGAAATCTTTATAGTTGCTTGGGGTATCTAAACCTATACAGTTATCAATAAAATAGAAATTGGAATGAATAGAGTCCATTATTGTCAACAAAGAAAACTGAATATGATTCACCTCCTGAGAATAACAAAACATGTTTGCTCTAAGCAAAATTAAACCTTCAGAAACAATCATAAAAACATAAATAATAAACATGTTCAAACATACTGATCAGCAGACACTATGTTAGCACTTTTCATTACAACACATGTGTTGTTTTACTTAAAAGCAAAAATTATTTTATTGAACATAATTTATTTTGTGTTTCAATCACTGAAAGAAAAATCTCTTAACAATTCTCAGCAGTTCAAGGTAACTATCCATGGCTTCTCAGGATCAAAAATGATATGTTATCAAGAAAATATTCCAACAGCAGATGCTCCTTTAAACAAAAACTATCACAGAAGCCATTAATATATGGCACATGGAAAAATCAACACCTGATAAAAAATTATATAGTAAATAAGCAAAACTGAATGCCATGTTTGAATAGTTAGTGCTCCTGCACCATATGACAGAAGCCTCAGATTCATGCCTCAATCCCAAGACCAAATACTTTGAGTGTTTCTGTAATTGCTCTCAGTCTATGGTGTGAGAGTACCTTAAAAAATACACCATGCCTGCTATTTACACAACCTTAATTCATTATTCACAATCCCACCACACATAACAAGCACAGTTGATTAGGTATAATCCACAAATCAATCACTATTACATAAAAAGATCTAACATTCAACCACAGCATGTGACAGGTATCAAATATGACATGAATAATTTAAAATGTAATTAGTTTAAATACAAGAACAGAATAGGATAAAACACAGTTTATTTCAATACCCATATCCTTCATTGAACTAACCCAAGGGTGCAAAACATGTTAAAATAAATACACCTGTCTCTGCATAATAACTATTCACAGTGTTAAAGTACTTATATCAGACACAAACATAAATCATGTTCAATATCTATTTAATGCTACAGCAACAGGACTTTTTTTTTTAACATGGAACTATTACCATCTTTCTTGCATACTTTTAAGACAATTTAGAATTATCATTTCAGGCAAATTCTTGTACACAGTAGAAATGATTTATGTACTTTATATTGCGATTTAAATGTTACTGAGTAGAGGAAGGTTACTGAATAACTTGGAGGAAAGTTACTGAATAACTAGATTTCAGGATGATAAATTATATTTTGATACTTACTGAGGACAGTTCTTGGAGCATGCTGTGCTTACATTGGGTATATATGAATTAGCCTGGAAACTTCCTTTGTTGTCTCCAACATATGTTAATACTGAGAGTAAGAATTCACTGGCAAAAGGAAGAAAATAAAACTTTGGAAATAATTCCCTACAAGTTACTTTCTTTAAGCACCTGCAGTTATTCTAACAATTTTTTTTTGAGTGTAAAATACCTTCCGGGTATCTGTTAAATTTTCCCAAATGATTATTCCATAGATTGTGATGGAATGAAAATCAGCCCCCCCCCCCCAAAAAAAATAGATTTCCTATTTTTATGGAAGCTCTGAATGTCCTCACTACACAGCATGCACCCCTTGATTTAGGGAACATATATTCAATGTGTGCTTTCAAATTTAAATTTGTGCTTTCCAATTTAAATTATATGACATAGAACAGTAAAGTTCTGGGACTCTGTCTACAGTAACAGAAAACGTGCATGAAATAAGAGGAACATGCTCTTTCCTTCAAATGTGACACACTTGTAATATCTTTCTAAAAATTCTACAAAACAGTTTTAGAGGTGTCCAAAGGAACTGAATTTATTGTAAGAGCTATATTCTTTCTGATGTCCTTGATATCTGCAAATTTTCTTCCTCTGAGGGCAGTTTTCACTTCAGGAAAACAAAAACGATGCCTAGTGTGAGGCCAAGTGTGTAAGCTGACTGGCTGATCTGCACCACAAAGTGATTTGCCAGGAAAGCCCTTCACTGTTGTGGCAGAATGAGCAAGGACACTGTCATGCAAAAGAAATCAACTGCTTTTCTCTCAGAACTGTGGCCTCACTCTTGAAGTCCACATCAATAACCTTTCCAGCAACTGTATATAAAATAAACTTATCACTGTTTATTTGTCAGCATTAATTCATTATGCACCACACCCTGTTTATATAAAGGTGATCAACATCATTTAGATCCTTGACTTTTGAAAGGAAAATTTTCGTGCCAAGATGAGGATTTTGTTCCTCATGCCATGCTAGAGAGGTCTCTTGCCAGATAGTATAGAAATACTAAGGATTCATCTCCAGTAACACTGTAATTGAGGGAGTGTATGTTGGTATGTTAGGCACAGATAAAGACTTCACATGTTGCAGCTGTGCTCCTTTCGTTCACCTGTAAAACTGTGTGGAACAAACTTTGCACGGATCTTCCTCTTTCAAAAATCTCCATAAAGAATCTTACATATAATATCTCAGTTAATGTGCCTTGATCCTCCATCAATTTTATGGTCATTCCACAATATTTGACCACCATTTCAAACTTCTGCATCTGTCCCCAAATTTTGAGGAGTTAACAGTTGACAAGTCCTTGGATAATCTTCAAGGTCATGTGCCTCTCCAATCTCTTAAACCATTCAAACACAAGCATACAAAATACACCTTCATTGCATAAACAGATTCAAGAATTTTGTGCTTTTCTGTGGCTGTTTTCCACAGTTTGAAACAGAACATGAAGTTCACTCACTCTTCCATGACAACAAACAACACATTTGATGCATGGGGCAGAAACAGATTATGCTAGAACTTTTTTTTCACTAACACTTGGCGGTTACAATGTAAACTAAAATAAATGGGCTAAAGCAGGTTCATGCACCAAAACATACTGGTATGTTAGCATCAGTCCTGGATCTTTATTGTTTGATGTTGTACTCAATTTGTAGACTATGAGATTCAGCTGTACCTGCTTCCTTAATTGTTGTATTAACATATCCTATGTTCAGATCAACAAAAGGGTTGTTGTTACTAGAAAATGTCAGAACTCAACGTACATTTATTGGCTTTAAACCACATGTTAGTGGACTGACAGACAGTAGTGGTGGGTGTGCAAACCATGCAGTTGCTTTCCATATTTTTAAAACCAGGAAAATACACTAACTAAAATACAATACAACAGATCACAAAACACACTTCATACCAGGTGCCAACTCCTACATGATTCAGCACCAAGGTACTATCATCAGGGAATTTTCCAGCCAACAAAGGTTCATAGGTCCGACAAGTATTCTAGGCACTATTCGCCCATACTTTCATCATAAAATTAAGAGTCTTAAAATGTTAAAACTCCAGATTACACATCACCAAGTATATTTCCACATTGCTACAACAACTATACCACACACCGATAAGCCTCTTCTGTTTCGCATTTATAGTGGTTTATACTTCCTGGGCTGTGCACACAAATATCCATATCAATATATGATCCAAAAGGGTCTCATCCAGCTGCAGTGTGCAATGTATCCCGTGTCAGTGTATATACGAGGGGCAGTCAATAAGTTTCCGGATTGAATTTTTCGCGCTTGTACGGAGCGTAGTAACCACACCAGCCGCTAGAGGTATTATCCCCAAGGTCTCATGAGCTAGTG
>Ga0209629_10002057_pt1 | contig 13375 bp, 14 predicted proteins | sample TergutCu122P5_FD_187286 | JGI IMG/M metagenome (GOLD analysis project Ga0209629, IMG submission 187286) | Cubitermes ugandensis P5 segment gut microbial communities from Kakamega Forest, Kenya - Cu122 P5 (SPAdes) (version 2) | ecosystem: Host-associated > Arthropoda: Insects > Digestive system... | reverse complement strand
TTAATTAAAAGAAAAGTTTTATGAAAAAAAAGGTAGTCATATTGTTATCATGCTTATTATACTTAAGCGTGGGATTAGCAATTGCACAAGACAAAAGGGTCTCGGGTACTGTTTTTGATGAAACCGGCGATCCGGTGATTGGAGCATCGGTGCTCGCTAAAGGGACAACAATCGGGACAGCAACCAGCATCGAGGGTGCATTTTCAATTTCAGTGCCGACTCAGGTAAATACATTGATTATCTCGTACCTCGGTTATAAAACGATTGAGGTAGCAGCCGGAACTAATTTAAGAGTGACGCTTTCTCCGGAAGAACGGGTACTTAACGAAGTAGTTGTTTCGGCTTTAGGAATTACGAGAGAGAAAAGAGCCTTAGGTTTTTCGGCAACGACTGTTACATCGGAGGATATTAACGCCACAGGAAACAGAAGTGCGATGAATGCATTACAAGGAAAAGTACCGGGCGTTGAAATCAACAGTGCATCAGGTTCTCCGGGCGCATCTACGCAGGTTGTGTTGAGAGGTATTTCTACACTCGGAGGCTCCGGGTCCATCCAACCTTTGTATGTTGTCGATGGAGTTCCTGTCAGTAACGGAGTGATGAACGACGATGATTTAAATGGAGGATATGATTTTGGAAATCGGGCCAACGATATTAATCCAAATGATATAGAATCCATGACTATATTAAAAGGAGCGGCAGCAACCGCTTTATACGGTTCGAGAGCAGCCGGCGGGGTTATAATGATAACAACAAAAACCGGTTCAAAATCAGGAGGTAAAGCAAAGGTAGAAATTACTTCTACGACTTCTTTCGAAAATCCGTTGAAATTACCTACTTTCCAAAACGAATTCGGACAAGGATGGTACGATGGAGATCTTGCATCAAATTTGATGGAAAATGGCAGCTGGGGTCCTCGTTTTGCAGGTAACGGACAAGTTCGTCCATGGGGTTTTGTGGTTGATAATCAACAACAAATCAAACCATACGTAGCGATGAAAAACAATGTAAGGGATTTCTTTGATACAGGTGTTACTACCAATAATAACATTTCCATTTCCAACGGAGATGGGGAGAAGAATTTTTATATTTCTTACGGAAATATTATGTCGGATGGGATTATGCCTTCGAAAAGCGATTCTTACAACAGGAATAATATCGCCGTAAAAGGATCGACCAAGTTTTTGAAGATTCTTTCTGCAAGCGGAGCTTTAAATTATGTTCGCAAAGATTCGAGATTTGTAATCACAGGACAAGACCAATCTGTGTTGGATGCTATCTGGCAAACGCCACGAGACATAAATATTGTCGATCTGAAAGATTATAAAAACAAATTTAACAACGTAGAAAATTATTATACGGTATATTCGCAAAATCCGTATTATGTATTAAACGAACATGGGACAAGGTATGGTGAAGATCGTATATATGGAAACGCCTCTTTGGATGCGCAAATCCTGCCTTGGTTAAAGGCGACTTTCAGAGCGGGAGGTGATTTTGCCAACAGTACGTTAAAAATGTGGAGAGCAATTACCATTAATAGCTGGGGATATAATGACGAAAAAGGTTTAGTATATGAAGGAGGATGGAGAACATCGGAAATAAATACCGATTTTATGTTGGACATTCATAAAAATTTTGATTTCGGCTTAACAGTAGATGCCGTATTAGGTCATAACTTCAACCAACGGGATGCACGTGCGCAATATGCAATGGTAAAAGTATTAGACATCCCGATGTATTATAACTTGTCGAATAGTTCTTCAGTTCCTTCTATCTACGAAGCTATCTCCAAACGCAGATTAGTAGGCGCTTATGCTTCTGTTGACTTAGGTTATAAAAACATGTTATACCTAAATATGACCGCTCGAAATGATTGGTCTTCTACGCTGCCTCTGAAAAATAAATCTTTTTTCTATCCCGGAGCAAGTTTAAGTTTTATTTTTACGGAACTTCTTCCTAAAAATAATATTCTTACGTTTGGCAAACTGAGAGCAGGTATTGCTCAAACGGGTAAAGACGCTGATCCTTATATGGTTTATCCGTATTTTATTCAGCCCAATATTGATAATGGGGCTATATCAGACGGATACATGACACAAACATTTCCATTGACAGGCGGAATTAATGGATTTACCCTTAGCAATTTGATTGGAAATGATAAGCTAAAGCCGGAACTCTCAACGGAAAAAGAATTAGGATTTGATTTGCGTTTCTTAAAAAACCGGATAGGTTTAGACATGGCTGTTTACAACAAGTCAACCACCAATTTGATTTGGCAAGCTCCGATTGCCGCTTCCACCGGTTATACTGCACAAACAATGAACTTAGGTAAAATAACCAATGATGGCGTTGAATTGTCAGCCAACTTCGTCCCTGTAGAAACCCGTGATTTCAAATGGGAAGTAAATGTGAATTATACGAAGAATAACAACAAATTGGTTTCACTGACCGAAGGTCTTGACCAGATTTCTATAAGCGGAACTTCTTCGTTAACTTTGGTTAGCCGTCCCGGATATTCCATCGGCTTATTCTATGCTACAGTTCCCGACAAAGATCCAAACGGTAACCCCATTGTGAATGCACAAGGTTTGCCTCTTTTTAAATCTGAAAAACAAATCGTCGGATCTATGCAAAATAAATACAGAATCGGTGGAGGGACTACTTTAACTTACAAGGGTTTATCTTTACGGGCTACAGTCGATTACCGGAATGGTGGGTTAATGTATTCGCGTGATGCTGAAATATTATATTTCACAGGGAATACGCCTTACACAACTTACAATGATAGACAACCGTTTATCATTCCTAATTCTGTTCAGAAGGTTGGTGATACATACGTAGAAAATACAACTCCTATTGCCGGTTTTGCAAATAATATGAATTTGTATTATAACCAACAATTCAATGCCGGAATTGGAGGCGCTTATGCTTTAATTTCCAAAACATTCTTCAAACTAAGGGAATTATCCATTAGTTATTCTCTTCCGAAATCCATACTTAGGAAGACGTTTATCGGTGGTGTAGATATTGCTTTGGTCGGGACAAATCTGTTTATCTGGACTCCTGATTCCAATTTATTCGGAGATCCGGAAGCAACTACTTTTGGAAATGAATTAGGTGCAGGCTATGGGAACTATGGCGCTACGCCAAGTACGCGTAGTCTTGGTTTCAATTTAAAATTAAGTTTCTAAATTTATTCATTCAAATTAAATACAAAAAAATATGAAACGGATTAAATATCTATATTCACTGTTATTTGCAGGGCTTTTAGTCTTTAACAGTTGTAGTGATTCCTTTTTTGATATAAACAGGAGCCCGAACGTTCCTTCGGATGCAACACCTGATTTTGTTTTACCGGCTGCGCTTACTTCAACCGCGTACGTCATGGGCGGTTGGTATCAAGCATTAGGTGGTTTTTGGTCTCAACATTACGCTCAAGCTCCTTCCGCATCCCAATGGGCAACATGGGAATCCTACAATTTAACGGAAACGGATTTTGACCGGCAATGGACATCTTTATATGCCGGATCGTTGCAGGATTATGAATATATCCGGACAGGTACGCTTAAAACTGAAAACTGGGCTTATTATTCCATTGCCACATTGATGCAGGCTTATACATTCGAAGTATTAGCCGATTTGTATGACCAAATTCCATTTTCGGAAGCTCTTCAAGGCGCTGCCAATTTGCAACCGCACTACGATCAGGGACAAGCTGTTTACGAAGAATTAATAAATAGAGTTACAAAGGCTATCTCCTATGATTTCAATATAAGCACTTCGGTGACTCCGGGTTCCGATGATTTAATTTTCAACGGAAACATGGATGATTGGATTAAGTTTGGAAATACGCTGAAGTTAAAACTCATGATGAGGTTTGTTAATGTAGATCCGAATAAATACAAAAATGACATTATCGCTTTATTAAATGAAAATAATTTCTTAGATAAAGATGCTATGGTTACGGCTTACCGGAATGACCAAACAGGCGCCAATCCATTTTATAATACATTTTTTGACAGGCTAAAAGGCAACGTTGTGGCCAATACGACTTTATTCGCTTTCTTGGATGAAAATTCAGATCCCCGGAAAGGAAAACTTTTCAAACCTTCGCAAACAGGTTCCGCGTATGCAAGCGTAGCGACAGGCGATTACAAGAATGTTACCGGTACTTATCAAAACTTTTCCTTGCCCATTATTACAGCAACAGATCCTGTCTATTTCTTTTCTCAGGAAGAAGTGTTGTTTTTGATTGCTGAAGCTCAACAACGCTATGGCAGTGCAGCGGATGCCGAAAATACTTTCATACAAGGAATTGAAACATCTTTGGTCAATTTAGGCTTGGATGCCGACGCTGTCACCTATTCCTATAACGGGTTACAATCAATTATGGAACAAAAGTGGGTGGCTGCAACCAACAAAAGAGCGATTGAGTCATTTTTTGATTTTGCCCGTACAGGTTATCCGAATTTCTTTATGACATCCAAAACTTCTGGGTTACAGGGTGATGCAAAGCCAAAAAGATTATTTTTCCCGCAATCCGAACAAAACAGGAATCCGAATACACCTAAACGAGTTGAGTTGACAGTACCGGTTTGGTGGGCTAAATAAAATATATTAACATCTAAAAAAAGAATTATATATGAAAAAAATATTTTTTATAATCACATTGATAGCCGCGGTAGGCTTGACTTCTTGTCAACAAGATACCGTAGGCGTATCAAAGGTAACAACGTATGCGACATTGACATTGAAGGATGGAAGTCCCGTATTTTGGCCGCTCAATACTCCATTTGTAGATCCTACAATTTATACAGCTATGGAAGGAGATAAAGACATAACAGACAAAGTGGTTATTTCTGGTAGTGTAAATGCACAAAAAGGCGGCGCCTATACCCTGACTTACAAGGCTCAAAACAGTGATGGCTTTTGGGCATCAACTTCCAGAACAGTATATGTTTACGACACGTCCGCTCCTCTGAATGGGTTCTTTTCTTCCACAATAGTAAGAAACAATAACGGAACTGTAGGGAAAAGAGGCCCCTTCTCAATCCTTGTTTTCGGCATTGGAAACGATCAGTATTGGATAGAAGATTTATTAGGTGGGTGGTATTATATTGGTAGCAATTACGGTGTTGCTTATGCCGGACGAGGTATTATCCAAATGAATGCCGATAATACAATCTCTGTCGTTTCAGCTGTAGCGCTCCCTTGGGGCTACCCTTGTAAGTTCTATGATACATCAACATTTGATCTTTCTACAAATACAATCAATTTAAAAGTAATCATGGCAGATCAAGTGAAGATGTTGTTTGATGTCACATTGTCAAATCCTACACCTCTAAAATAAATAGAAATATGAAAAAGAATATATTTAAAATATTTATAGCTTTGTGTTTAATCACATTTTTCGGATCATGCGAACCGAAATTTCAAAAAGAATACAGTTGGGCGTATCCTCTTGCAGGCGATTGGATGTTAAATGCTTATGTTGAAGGAGAATATATATATGGCCCTTTTGAAGTAATGTCATATAATCCAGCTTTTGGTCAGGATTCTATATGGTTTGACGACTATGATGGTAATTTTTGGGATATGAAATACAAAGTTGCAGTCGATATGAACGCCAAAACGTTTCAAACATCCGGTTCGGTAAATGCCATAAAAGGTTATCCCATCAATATTAAAGTGTCGAATGGAAAAGTGGTTAATAATGACAGTATCACTTTTGATATGGAATTTGAAGATGATCCGGGAACTATTTATACCTTGTCCGGCCATCGTACCACTTCTTATGAAGAGTACATGAGAGAATTTTAATTACAAAATAAACGCTCAAAACAAAAGGCTGTCTCAAAAGTTGCATTTGTCATTGCTTCGGCTGCTTCGTTCCTCGCAGTTCTCGCAATGACGTATAAAAAACTTTTGAGACAGCTTCTTTTTTTGTTTGAAAAGAAATAAATAATTATCTTTGTATTTTATTTCAAAAAAGTTAATCATTTATAAAAAAAAGTAAGCATGAAAACTATTCATTCTATTTTATTATTGTGTGTGGTTTCTTTAATTTTTACCTGCTCGGCGAAAAAAGAAAGTAAACCTAAGGCTGAAACTCCGCAAAAAAACATCGGTCTTCAGCTCTACTCCCTGCGTGATGCCATCAATGATCAAACTGTCGGTATCGATTCGGTTATTAAGGCTGTCGGTCAAATGGGTTACAAATATGTTGAAACAGCCGGTTATTCTGACGGAAAAATCTATGGCTTGTCTCCCGAAACATTTAAAGCGAAAGTAGATGCCGCAGGGATGTTTCCTCTTTCCTGTCATGTCCGTAGAGATATGGAACCTAAAATGGATCCGGTTTGGGCTTGGTGGAACCAATGCATTGACGTTCACAAAGCTGCCGGTATGAAGTACATAATAATGTCTTCAATGCCTAAGCCGCAAAATCTTATGCAATTGCAAGCCTATTGCGATTATTACAATCAAATCGGAGAAAAATGCAAGGCAGCCGGTTTACAATTCGGATACCACAATCACAGCGACGAATTTGAAACCCTGTTTCCTTCGGGAAAAGCTCCTTCCGATAGTATAACTTGGTATGATTACATGGTACAACATACCGATCCTTCCAAAATGTTCTACGAATTAGACGTTTATTGGTGTCAAAAAGGCGGTCGCCCGGCTACTGCATTGTTTAAACAATATCCCGGCCGTTTTACTGTGCTTCATATAAAGGATGAAAAAGAATTAGGCGCAAGCGGATATATGAATTTCAAGGATCTTTTCAACAATATCGATCCTGCTACAAAATATCTGATCGTAGAAGTTGAACGTTATAATCTTTTTCCTTCTATAAAAGTCAGTTTGGATTATCTCAAAAACGCTTCGTACGTGAAAACTGATTATTCGAAGTAAAGAAATAAATCAATTTTTATCCTCAACGCTTTCTTTATTCCATTTTTTTGATTATTTTTGCCCCCGAAATACTAACAAAATTTCGAGGTAAACTAAATCGAATGGGATTTAGGAAGCGTAGCTTTGGCTTATCGATTACAATTCATTTGAACAATAACTATTTGACATTTTCTTTTTAAACATGAAATCCATCAGGGAAGGCTGGTATGTTATTTATACTAAGCCCCGTCACGAAAAAAAAGTATTTGAAGACTTAAAACTTCGAAACTGTACTGCATACCTGCCCTTAATCAACCGGCGTTCGAGATGGAGCGATCGATGGAAAATGGTAGAAAAACCTCTTTTCTCTTCATACGTATTTGTATATCTTAATGATGTGGCAAGCTATCACCGTGTGCTACCGGTCGATGGATTTGTCATGTTCATCCGTTTCGACGGAAAGTTGGCGATGGTGAAGGATTCGGAAATCGAAACCATCAAGCAACTGATAGCCCATTGTCAGGATGTGGAACTTGTGCAATCGGATATCAAAATCGGAGAAAAGCGGAAGATAACATACGGTCCCTTATCCGGATACGATTGCGAAGCGGTGTCTTACAAGGGGAAGAATAAAGTTATCGTCAGGATTGAATCGTTGAGGCAAAATATTATGGCGGAAATAGCGGTAGATTGTTTGGTTGAAGAATCTATACTTTAAGATAAATGAATAAAATTGCAGTTATAGGATTAGGATACGTCGGATTACCCTTAGCAAGACTTTTTGCAACCAAATACCCGGTTGTGGGATTCGACATCAATCAAAAAAGAGTAAATGAATTGATGTCGGGAATCGACAATACCTTAGAAGTAGATGAAGCAACTCTTAAAAGCGTGTTATCTGCATGTCATTGCGGGCTTGACCCGCAATCCCCTCAAAAAACAGGTTTATTCTGCTCAAGCAATTTGGAAGATATCCGGAATTGTAACTATTATATCGTTACCGTCCCTACTCCGGTGGATAAAAACAACCGTCCTGATTTAACTCCTTTATACAAAGCCAGCGAAACCGTAGGAAAAGTAATCAAAAAAGGAGATATTGTCATTTACGAATCGACCGTTTATCCGGGAGTTACCGAAGATGAATGTGTTCCCGTAATAGAAAAAATATCGGGCTTGAAATTCAACATTGATTTTTTTGCCGGATACAGTCCCGAACGCATCAATCCGGGTGATAAACTGCATACGGTGGAAAAAATAAAAAAAGTAACTTCCGGTTCGACTCCCGAAACCGGCGCTAAAGTAAACGAATTATACGCTTCGGTGATTGCATCCGGAACGCATTTGGCGTCAAGCATTAAAGTAGCGGAAGCCGCTAAAGTTATTGAAAACTCCCAGCGTGACATCAACATCGCTTTTGTCAATGAATTATCAAAGATTTTCACGCGAATGGGCATCGACACTCAGGCGGTATTGGAAGCTGCAGGAACAAAATGGAATTTTCTTTCGTTCAAACCGGGATTAGTCGGTGGACATTGCATTGGCGTCGATCCTTATTATTTGGCTCAATGCGCGCAAAGTTACGGTTATCATCCCGAAATCATTCTTGCCGGACGGCGAATGAATGACGGCATGGGTGAATATGTGGCAAACCAAACAGTCAAACTGATGTTGAAAAAAGGCATTCAAGTGAAAGATTCAAAAATACTGATATTGGGATTCACATTCAAGGAAAATTGTCCGGACGTCCGCAATACAAAAGTGATCGACATCCTGAAAACGCTGAAAGACTATAAAGCAGATGTCACGATATATGATCCCTGGGCAAATCCGGCTGAAGTCAAGCATGAATACGGGATCGATTTACAGGATACGATGCCGGATGCAAAATTCGACGCAGTTATTTTAGCGGTTGCTCATGAAAAATTTATAGGATTTGATATCGAAAAGTTAGTGAATCCGAATCATGTGGTATATGATGTGAAAGGCTGCATCAATCCGGATATCATTGACGGGCGGTTATGAGATACGCTAAAAAATATAGATTGCTTCGTACTGCGTACTCGCAATGACGATGAAATAAGATGAACAATAAGAAGATATTAGTTACCGGAGGCGCCGGATTTATCGGTTCCAATCTTTGTGAAAAGCTATTGGAATTGAACAACCGGGTTGTTTGTCTGGATAATTTTTCGACAGGGAAAAGGGAAAATATTGCGCCTTTTCTGAAAAATCCTGATTTCCTTTTGATAGAAGGCGATATCCGCAATTTGGAAACTTGCCGTAAAGCGGTTGAAAATATGGATTATGTATTGCATGAAGCGGCTTTGGGTTCGGTGCCCCGCTCGATCCATGATCCTATAACTACCAACGAAGTCAATATTTCCGGATTTTTGAACATGCTGGTAGCTGCAAGGGATGCCAAAGTAAAGCGTTTTGTTTATGCGGCAAGTTCCTCTACTTATGGCGATTCACAAACTCTTCCCAAAGTGGAAGCGGTTATCGGCAAGCCGCTTTCGCCTTATGCCATCACCAAATATGTGAATGAACTTTATGCCGACGTTTTTGCAAGAACTTACGGAATGGAAACAATAGGCTTGCGGTATTTCAATGTTTTCGGCAGAAGGCAAGACCCTGACGGAGCTTATGCGGCGGTAATTCCCCTGTTCGTGAAAAAACTGATCAATCACGAAAGTCCTGTTATTAACGGAGACGGAGAATATTCGCGGGATTTCACATACATTGATAATGTCGTACAGATGAATTTGTTGGCATTGACTACAACGAATCCCGAAGCAGTTAATCAGGTTTACAATACGGCTTATGGCGAGCGGACAACATTGAATCAGTTGGCGGAGTATTTGAAGAAATTTTTGGCGGAACAAGATGCAGGAATTAGAGAAGTCCCCATAATACATGGGCCCAATCGTTTGGGAGATATCCCACATTCTTTGGCAAGCATCGAGAAAGCGAGGACTTTGCTTGGGTATAATCCGCAGTATTCGATGGAGGAGGGATTGAAAGAGGCGGTGAAATGGTATTTTGGAGAATTCAAAGCAAACGATACGGGAAGCTGTTATACAATTTCAGGAAACAAAATAAATTGAAAACGACTAATGTGGAATCATAAGTCGGTCAGATAAGGGGAATTGCTTTGTGCGTTGCAATGTTTAAGCTGAGAGATGGAATAGGTTGCGGTCGATGCATGGCTCTCGCTACACAATGTGTGAAGCGTAATGCATGGAGGTGGTAGCGAGAGGTACAGATGGTAGTTCGTATTAAAGAAAAATATAATTATTTGATTGACAAGGCTGGAGCCTTGATTTTTAGTTCGATATAGCATGGAAATAAAGTTTTTATTACCTTTGTGAAAAAAAACAAGAAAAAATTTTTATGGAAACTAAACTTACACTTAATATTGAGTCCGATTTAGTACAAATGGCAAAAAGTTATGCTAAGAAGAAAGGATATACGCTTTCTAATTTAGTGGAAAATTATTTTTTGTTGCTTGTAAAGAGTGAAGGAACAAACAAACCGACTATAACTGCTTCGGTGGCAAACGCTTTATTAGGTTCTTTGAGAGCGCCGGATAAAACAGATTACAAAGAAGAATTGACAAATTCTTTAACCGAAAAATATTTATAATGCAAGAAATATTTTTGGATACCAATATTGTGATAGATTATTTGATTAATCGAGAACCTTTTTCTCAGTCCGCATTGCGTTTGTTTTCTTTGGCTGAAAACAATAAAATACGATTGAATATTTCAGTTATATCTTATACAATGAACTGATATAAATCCCATTGTTCGACGTAGTCTCAGACCATTGCCGTCAGGTTAAGGAGTTAAACATGAAATATATGAGGACCTTAATCCCAGAGGGATTGTATGTTGGTAGAAAAAAGATATCCTTCTCAATCGTACGACCCGTAACGGGATCATTACCTCAGTACAACTAAATATTGTTTGTTGAATAATCAAATAATTATATTGCTTAATCGGAGGGCTATGCTGATACGCTTCTCCTAACAACTGGGACTTTTAAGACAGCGTAACGTGGATGTTACGCTGAGCTCGGGGATACTAATAGAATATTATAACTAAATGAATGAATTAAAGAAGACGATTATTAAGCCTAAAACCGGTCTCTTTGAGATTGATTTCCTTGAATTAATCCGGTACAAAGACCTTTGGCGGATGTTCGTTAAAAGGGATATTATTACACAATACAAGCAAACCATCTTAGGCCCTCTATGGTTTTTTATCAATCCGATTTTGACTACGGTTATGTACATGGTTGTATTTGGCGGCATTGCCCGGATTTCTACCGATGGATTGCCGCAGCCGTTGTTTTATCTGTCGGGAATCTGTATGTGGAATTATTTTTCTACTTGTGTGACTAAAACATCGACTACGTTTATCGACAACCAGAATATTTTCGGGAAAGTCTATTTCCCCCGTCTGATTATGCCGTTGAGTACTGTTACTTCGGCCTTGTTCATTTTTGGCGTTCAATTATTATTGTTCATAGTTGTTTACATTGTTTATATCATTAAGGGTGTTGCGGTTATGCCTAATATATACATCCTTTTATTTCCGGTTTTGTTAGTGATGTTGGCCGGATTGGCTTTGGGATTCGGGATTATTACCTCATCGCTCACTACTAAATACAGGGATTTAAGTATATTATTTACGTTCATCGTGCAATTGTGGATGTATGCCACGCCCATTATTTATCCTTTGAGCGCCATGTCGCCCCGAAAACAATGGATAGCCGCCCTGAATCCGGTAACTTCTATTATAGAAACTTTTAAGTATGGAGTTTTGGGAACCGGAACTTTCAACTGGTTTCAGTTGGGATATAGTTTTCTGTTTATGTGTGTTGTATTAGGAATAGGGATTGTAACTTTTAATAAGGTGCAACGCAGTTTTATGGATACAGTGTGATTTGTATGAGTGGTATAGCAATAAAATTCAATTAATACATGGGAAAAAGTCAAAACATCAATTCACATTTTTCTACTAATCTCTTTTGGGATGCAGATGTCAATGAGCTAAACATGGAAAAGCATGTTTCATATATTATAGGGCGAGTCCTTGATTATGGAAGATGGGAAGATTGGATATTTATATGTAACTATTACGGCTTAGATAAAATAAAAGAAATAGCAATGGGTATAAAAACGTTGTTCCCTGAATCATTATCATTTGTTGCAACAGTAACCCATACTCCTGAAAATCAATTTAGATGCTACGAACAAATACACTCGAAAAGTCCACATTGGATCTCTTGAAAAGATTACAAAAGATTCCTATCTTAAGTGAATTGCGGTTAGTCGGAGGAACTGCATTAGCGCTACAATTAGGACATCGACGGTCTGTTGATTTGGATTTTTTTGGACCTGTTGATGCTGAAGGATTACAAATTGTAGATGAAATGTACAATGCCGGACTTGAAGATATCGTAGTAATACGTGATACGCGAACCATAAAAATATTTATTGTCAATAAAGTTAAAGTTGATATAGTCAGTTACCGAGATTTTATAGACATTTTCTTTTTATTACAACAGTTTACTATAAAACAGATGATGAAATTATACGAACAAAAATTTACCGACGGCTCTATATTTAATGTAATAAGAAGTTTAACTTATTTTGAGGATGCAGAAAACGATATAATGCCGGAAATGTATATTCCTACCGGCTGGAATAAAGTGAAACAAACAATACGGGAGGCAGTTATACAATTTCAAGAATCATAATATAGTATAAATATGTCAACGATTACTTTAAAATACAACTCCCCAAATAGAATAGCGCGAGAAACTATCAGCTATATTCAGTCATTGGGTATTTTGAAAACCAAGGAGTTTGAGTCGCCTTTTGCAGAAATTGTAGAACTTTGGGTTAATTACTGTTATAGTTTAAAAATGTCTATCGCAACCAACAAAAAAATATAAAAACTGTTGGTTATAACCAACAAAATATTATCCTTGCAGCGACTAAAAAAGCAAAGAATTATGCAAGCGCTTAAAGGGTTCTTTACCGCAGTACAACTAAATAGTATTTGTTGAATAATCAAATAATCCCAAATTAGCTTTGTGATGGAAAAAGAAACCCAACACATAGAGTTTAAGCCGAATTTCAATGAAGACGTCATTGAAACAATATAAATCAACACCACGTAACAAAATCATTGCAAGTATATGCAAAGATATGCAGTTGATAGAGAAGTATGGTTCCGGTATAGGTCGTGTGCGAGACCATTTTAAAGCAGAAGGCTTGCCCGAACCCGATTTTGAAAATATTTCCGAAGGTTTTCAGGTTACGGCTTATGGTGATGAGTTTTTTAATGATGTGGGAATAGAGGAAGAAAAGACTACGGAAAAGATATTAGAATTAATAACTGATAATCCGCATATTTCACAATCAAAAATAGCTGAAATTGTAGGAATTACAACAGATGGCGTGTATTGG
>Ga0209629_10002056_pt1 | contig 13378 bp, 10 predicted proteins | sample TergutCu122P5_FD_187286 | JGI IMG/M metagenome (GOLD analysis project Ga0209629, IMG submission 187286) | Cubitermes ugandensis P5 segment gut microbial communities from Kakamega Forest, Kenya - Cu122 P5 (SPAdes) (version 2) | ecosystem: Host-associated > Arthropoda: Insects > Digestive system... | reverse complement strand
GAGAGAGAGAGAGAGAGAGAGAGAGAGAGAGAGAGAATTTCACACTTATATAAAACTTACAGATGAATGGTTGATTTTTTAACTTTCTGTATATATATTATGGATAAAAAGACCAAGAGTTCTGAACTGAGTAATTCGAAATTGTCCCCCAGATTTAATGTGCTCTTAATTTATGTGAATGAGGTTTGAACATAGCCACCTCTTCCAAGGATTTATGTGCCATGTTTCTGATGTGATTTTGTTCTGCATTCTGATGATGAGACATGAACATATTTCAAGTTTTCAGAGTTCTTGTGTGGGGTTTGTGATAGTGTAGTCAGTGTAATGAATAAGCTATGGGCTTGGCAACCAAAGAGTTGTGGTTTGATTCTTGTCACAAGCAGGCTGGCTTTGTGGTCCACCTAGGATTCTCTTCACTGGGAATGGGAGGGTAAGGTAGTAGTAAAGCAGGTGGGGTGTAAGGCTGATTGATCACTGGGGTCTAGTTCTGAGGTCAAGTATGATTAAAGCTGTACCTCCTTTCCCCCATAAATTATGGTGTGCACAGTGAATATTTCCCCCTTTTTTTTACCACGATGTGTATTGTTGAGGTTGTTTTCTGAGTTCTGACAAACTCTCTTGTATGAGGACACCAGTGTTGTGGAGGAATTTGCTGCCTCTTTCTTCGTGGTTGTTGGAAGTAGGCTGAGGAACATGGTCTGGTTATACAGGCAGGCTGCAAGGGTAGTGGCCAGACAGATCCATGAAAAGTGCATGCAAGGAAAAGTAGCAGGCTGTCCGTAGCAACAGGAGTGGTGAACAGGAAATAGGAAATTCAAGAAAAAATATTACATTTTTAGGGCTGTATTGAGTGGGAAGTGAGAAGAAGGTAATGCTCCCGATAGCAAACTGTCATCAAATCTGCATAAAATGTACCAACACCGAAGTACAGGTAAGAACTCCTGATGATGGGCAGAAAGACTGCCCGAAACATGTAGAGTCATAATACCAATAAAATTGGAATTAAGTACATCTGTTGGTTTTATTCACAAGAATTGTCACAATGCACGTTCATATGATCTTAAAATTTTTAGGGCTGTGTTGGATGGGAAGTGAGAAGAAGGTAATGTGGTTTATTGTCCCATGGCAGTGTGACCCACATCATTTCTGTGTTATGCCATGGCTGATAATTCATGTTGATGTGGTGGCACTTGGTGGTAGTTGTCATTAATTTGGTCTCATGTCCCCTATATGTGCCACATGCCTCTCCTGTCTCTTCTTTCTTGATTTGTTCACACGAATAATATTTAGTGCAGAGTAAAACCATAACGCTGCTCGTTATGTAGCCTTCTGCACTCCCTTGTTTCCTCACCCCTCTGATGCCAAACTATCTTCCCAAGCACCCCATTCTCGAAAACCCTTTGCCTTTATTCCTCTTTCAGTGTCGGGGACAAGTTTCAAACCCATACTAAACAACAGGCAGAATTATATTTCTGTATATTTTATTCTCCATATTATTGGATAACAAACTGGAAGACAAAAGATTCTGCACTGAATGATAGCAATCATTCCTTGAATTCACTCTGCTGTAAATTTTTTCTTGAATATAATTTTAATTTGTTAGTGTTGTTCCAAAATATTTAAACTATTATGCTCTTTCAAACAATTTATTTCTTAACTTAGTTTGTGAATTTCTCCTGCATGCTGATTTTGAGGCATGGCAATATAGTTATTTTTTCTCACTATTTATTTCTAGACCAATCTACTTACTAGCCACTAAGAATGCATCTGTGTTTTTATTGTATTATTTTCACTTACACCTGATAGATTAATATCATCAGATTAAACCAGAAGGTGTTAAGTACAGTTTCATTTCAGTCACTCCTGATCTACCTGAACCCTTCTATTCACATATTCTAAAGCAAAGTGTAAAAGCGTTGGTGATAAAGTATCTTCTTTTTTTGAACCATTCTTAATAGGAAATGTATCAGAAAAGTTTTTCCTATGTGGACTTTAGTACAGCTTTCATTTAAACATGTTTTTATTAAAATTAATAGTTTCATATTGATACCAAATCAATAAGAATATTATTCAAGACTTTACTCCTAAATAAATCATATGGTTTCTTGAAGTCTATAAATAGTTGGTGCACTCTCCCTTTGTAGTCTCACTTTTTCCCAAGTGTTTTATGAATTCAGACTATATGATCTTTCCCAGCTGTCGGCTTGAACCTATCTTCTCTCCTATATTTTGCTTTACAACATCCTAACAGAATTTGCATGTGGTACATAGTAAAGTGATCGAACACCTGCTCTAATTCCTCATAGAAATTGTCGTTTGAGTCACAATTTGTATTCACAGTTGGTGCATGCACAACCAGCAACATCTCATCAACATATGTGACATCCTATCACTAACAAACTCAACTCTCTTAACTGCTAATATTATACTATGATGTATAAAAATCCTGTCCTTAAAAGATAATTTATTTTTCCATAAAAAAGTGTAATCCTCTGCACAAACAGTGCCTCCCATAACCCATCCAACCTCATCTGTTTCATTTCCTACTTTCTTGTGAATATTAATTTGGAACAAAAATATACACATATAGATATTCACATATGATTCAGTACATTGTTTGGTGTATCCCTGTAGTCTTTCTTTTTCCACTCAAGAAGAGAGTGCACAATTTTGTGTGCGGCGTTTATATGTGTTGTAGGGTGTATTGTTACTAGGCAATCTTCCGAGATCGGTTGTATTTGTAGACAGTGTCGTATAGATGGCTGGAGCTTTCATGATTTCCTTGCGAATGCATCTATGAATACACATGTAAATGAAGTAACGCCGTCGTCTGTAGTTTTGTTTATTTCTGGCATTTTCATTAATTCCGTCATAAAGTCCGCCATATATTGTTCATGTAGTTCTTTTGGTATGCGATCGAGGAATGGGTTGACTCCTTTCAAGGCATCTGACAAAAAAAATATCATATTAGTAAACGGATCAGCTACCACATAGCTTGTCTCATGACAGTACCTGGCCATTCGAACGTAGCAAGGGGTGTAACTCAGTGATACAGTGTCTGCTTCGCTGCAGAAAATTCTGTAGTCAAATCTCATCCTGTCAATTTTTTATAACTTATTTTGTAAGTTGTTGTCATACGTGTTATAATTTAACCTACTGTGGCTCACAAACTTTTTTTTTCTAGACGTGTTTGCATGGTTAGCTCAGTCAAGTCTTCCAGGGGATGGATTTCCCTGAAATATATTGAAAACTTTTATGGAAAATGGCGATAAATTTTTTTTTTTTCCGAGCAGGATCAGGATGGAACTCCATCCTGGTTCTGCTCGAAAGCTGTCTACAAACCTGTATGACATATACCATTGCTGAGTGTACAGTGAATAAATTCCTGATGTTGGACAGAGGAATTTTCCGCAACATGTAGAGTTCCATACCAAAAGAACTTTGTGAAATTAGTGCATCTAGTTGGTTTTATTGTAAAGAAATTTTTTACGATGCACGGTCAAACGAACGTAAAAAAAATTACGTACAAATCTTAACACACCGCGTAAAATTCCAAATACCACTCGAAATATCGCGGGAAATTTGTCCGCCAGTTGGCAGTACGGGAATAATCTCTGTGGGTTTCCAACTGCCTCCTTTCTGCTTCTGTAAACGTTTACAAAGGTGTGTCTCGGGAAATTAAAAATTGTTTTGGGGGTTCATGCGTGGACGAAATGGTGGGAAACACTGACTTAGAGGCATACATATTACTGCTCTAGTTTTATCGAAGTAGGTAATGTTAAGTAAAAGAGAAGGAACGTTAAAATGATGTACTCGCAAGATGGGGTGTCACTGTACCATGAAAAGGACAAAACTCGGCTGGTCATCACACGTAGTTCCAGGCAAATAGGTGACCCGCTTTAACAACTGTATCTTGAGGCGAAGGCATGCAAATATAAGAGAAAACAACTATTTTATACACGAGGATTCTAATTAAAAAGGAGAATGCGATTTCAGTCTTGCAGATAGTCGTATCGTTTTTCTATATTCTCCGAAAATTATACACGCAGAAACAGTTTTACATAATTATATCACCGTCTACACAACTTAGTGTACATGTTAATTTGTATAGACTGTGATATAATTACCTGAAACTCTTGAACTCCAAACACAACCGGATGCACAACACCAGAGTCTCCTTGTCAATTAATTGTGCTTTTTTTCTGTCACATTTTATGCCTGTGCTTGATAATCGCTTTATGGAAGTGCCGAAACATGTAGCACATTCTGGATAACAAGAGATATTGTCCGAAATTATAACCGTCATTGACGGCCCAACTGTTTTTTGTTCTATTCATGTATCATAGCGGTGGGTCTCATCCACAGACGCGGTTATGTCATTGACTGTGCTGGTCGGGGCAAACCGTATAGTCTCGAGCGCATAATACGGGTCCTACATGGCGGCGCTTTCTTCGCTTCTCTTCACGCGTGTCGCTGCAGTCGAGCGTTTCACCTTTTCCATGTAACAGGCAATATTCCGTTCACTCATTTTGCCGTGTTTTGAATAAAGTACCCACGCGGCTTCTCGGCGACGCTATTTACATTCTGTGGTTGTGCCCTTTTGCTTGTGCATCTTGGTTGCCGGCGACGGTGTATATTCAGGCTGTCCTTGTGTGGGTTAGTTATACCGTCTCTTGTGTTTCCAGGTTTTGTGTCTTTTCGATCTTGTGTGCCTGTATCGGTTACTTATTTCGTACCTGTGCTTTGGGAACAGAAAATGGTTCAGCGTCTACAAAAAATTGTTGCTGACTATGAGGAGCGTATGCGGGAGATGCAGTTGGTGCCGAGGTTGTCCTACGGACTAAGTAGACTAACACGTGTAGAAAAAGCAGTCAAAAAACACAACTATAATTGTAATATACAAGGTGTTAATGTATATACAAATGTCTCAGCCAACTACATGTTTCGGCCTCTTCTAGTTAGGCCATCTTCAGGTTAGATACCTTAGTCAGAGAAAATATACAATAGTGCTATACAACCATTGAAGTCAGGGGAGAAGAGATCTCTTTTACAAAATGGGGCGTGTGTACAAGTAATTGGTATAAATATATGCATTTTTTATATTAGTCTGTGGAACATATTTGTCCATTATTGGTAGGCTAGTGGGGGTCCTGGGAGGCTCGGGGCTCCTGCATTATTTGGTCGGGTGGCTGGGTATCACAGCGGTCCGCTGTTATGGCCGTCTGTTCTTTCTAAGTTGTATTCGGTGGCCGCTGCAGGTATATTGTTGTGGAGGAGGGGTTCGTTTGTGGTGCTGGTATGTGAGGAGGGTGTCTGGCTTCTGTGGTGTAATTGGGATATATTTAATGTAGTCCACAGTCGGTGCTGTTGTCCGTTGTATCACGTAATCACACTTGACCGTCACTGTGTGTGTTGTACTGCGTCTACTTGCATCCAGTTTAGAGGTGTAGACATATCTGCTGTGAGGTTGCTATGTTAAGTGTGGACGTCAGGTTTCGTGTCGTGTACGTGCACTAATCACTGGCGTAAACTATGTTATTCCAGGTTAAACGAGAATTATGAAGACGGACGTCGGTTGCTACGGAGAGACGGTTCACCCAACAGGATACTTTTCTCGTTCCTTTTAGTCGCCACGAACTGGCGATTCAATTCCTGAAGGACCGGGGCCTCATCCCGAGTAAGGTGCAGTGTAACATCTGCGAACGAGATATGACGTGGACCGCAGACCCCCATCGTACTGATGGATTTAGATGGTGATGTCGAAGGAGTATTGCTAGGGTCAGGGGTCGCGACTCCGCCCACCAAATCGAAAATGAACTTAACCTCAGTGACCATACGGTCGCTGAATGGGGCATGTTCTGCAGGGAAACTATGCTCGATTTCTTGGAGGGCAGCTCTCAAAATATCGGTGGTCCTAATAAGATCATCGAAATTGACGAGAGCAAGATTGGTCGGCGAAAATACAATAGAGGGCACCCTGTTCAGGGTCAGGCAGTTTTTGGCGGTGTCGAACTTCCTCCTCCGACCTCGCCACGTGATTCTCTTCACGTTCTCTGCATCTCCGCAAACAAGTATGGTGCCGCAAAATAATCTTCATATTTCGGTTAGAGGTTTAAACTATTTTTTTAATGACCTGAAATTACTAATCACACTAAATCTCTCCCTAGCTTCACCTACTACACACCGTACAACTTCGTATTCAACCACCTTTTTCACGCCAGCTCAACTGTCGTCAGCTACACCGTCGTTTTCGTTGAGTCACCCTCACTCCTCATATCGTCACGGAAATAACGCTGTCGCGGATGACAGTTTTACTGGCGGGTGGCAGCCATGTCGGCCACCATTATGCGCTCGCTCCGTATCTTTCTGTATACTGTTATGTTATTGTGTTGACATGCCTGAATATTGCCTAAGTATAAGCCAAAACTTGTAGCATATATTCGATAGGCAATTAAATTGATTGAATAAACGTGTGTTGTGTTAGTCTGAACAAATGTGTTGTGTTTAATAGCAAACACAATGGGATGGCTTCCATCAAGATTATTTTTAAAGTTAAATTTATGTATATTCCACAGTCACCTCTAAGGCAGATGTGAGTTTCGAAGGAGAATTCACCGTCTCTGCACTCGCAATCGATAACTTCGAAACCCGTGTCGTGCAGCAGTTTGCTGAATTCTTCACCAGGATCTGACGAGTGTTCGTAGGGCGATACGAACTGATGGGCGTCCTAAAATGTTGGAAATGTGAGATTAACCTTTTGAAGACCAGATGTAACTGACATTATATATAAATATTCAGTTCGTACCTCACAGGGAATTCATTGTGCTTCAGTTAAAAAGACTAATCGATGAATACCGTACAAGAAAGATTGTCGCTGTTTATTGTTAGAACCGTATGGAACACGTAAATACACTGTGTGGGCAAAATGCAAAGTCTTTTAGTGTCAAACCTGCAGTTCGCAATTGTGTATGTGTTCAGAGGAAATAAAGGTGGTCAAAGATTGTTAGCATTGCAGGGGACACATAGATGATTTGGCTGTTCAGATGGAGTTTTCACTTGTTTCATAGACGGTTAAATTATCCATATTTCATTGTTTGGACCTTTGGTAGGAGAATTTGTTGCTGGTGCTTTTGTTCTCTTTAAGTGGGCTAATGTAAAAGTCACAGTAATAAAAAGACATAGGTTATGTGTCCTTTGATTTACTAATATTAAGCTGTAATTAATTCAGTTTTAGTATGAAATTTTAAATTATTGAACTGTAAGGTAAAGAAGTTAATATTAGACGTAAGACAAAAGATCTCCAACGTGTTCTAAGAACGTATGAAGAGCTGTATTTTGTTACTAATTTAATTATATGATATTTTAGTAATCGTGTGCTATTTATATAAATTAAAAAATATAATCTAAATTTGTGTGCTGACGGTGTATGGTACTATACAAAAGAATGTTGATCGATATTGTCAAGAATTATAACTTTTTTTAGATATTATTGTGTAGTGTCTATTTAACGAATGACGAGGAATTTGTCGGCTGTGCGGTCTAATATCTGTAGTTTTGTTCAGTGCCATCGCTAAAACGCTGCACCTGTATGGTTGATCACACCCGTCAAAGTTAGAGACGTATATGCAGTAGATAAGTAAACATGAATAGAAGTGGACATCCTTGATCCTCAAAATGAAGTTGGTCCCTCCATCTTTTCTTCGGACTAGCAGTGTTCCTTCGTCACGGATCAGGGAACAGGAAACACGCCTAACCCTTCATGAACATGATGATGATGATGATGATGATGATGATGAGAGGTGAACATAAAAATATACAAATTTTGCAAAACCGTACCAAAAACTGGCATGAGAGTTTTACCACTTTTGTCGTAGCATAGGATTTTTTTTATTGTGTTGACTGATGAAACATTGTGAACACTATGTTATCACAATCTACCAAAAAGACAACCCATATATAATATGATTAGCCCGAAATATATTGTATTTAAAAATTCAGTCCGTACCGCGCAGTAAACAAAATCCCTCTCGGTTATAAAAACGAACCTATTAATGTTGGACAGGAAAATAGTGACTGCTTGTTGTGAGATCCATACAAAACAAATAAATACATTATGTACGAAGAATGTAGAATTTTTGAAGGATAAATTTAGTGGTACATGTATTGAACATTGGGCTTTAGTGTATTCATGGATATATTAACCACCTGTACGAATGAAATTAAAACAAACCTTTACGAAATTTAAGGTTTCTGTGTGCAGTGACTATGAAGATTGCCGTCTGCGTGGATATGACGCCGTCTGGAATGGTATAAATTTACTGACGTGTAGGAGGAAAGTACTGTATACGTATCATACACCCGAAAGGTCAGTTAATTTTTACCACACTGCACGACGTCACGTCACAGCAGATTTTAACTTTAACAATCCTTCGTTTGTTTTTCATATGATTTTTGGTAAATTTATGGCTGCTGTTAACTATACAAAGTTACTAAATGTGGAAGTCTCACCTTCAGGTAAGGTTGCCACTCTGGTTTCCGGGACTGGATCTGGAATACTTTGAACACTGGCTGTCTTGCCGCAAATACAAGCAGTGTTTCACCGCCAGGTCGCAGCAAACTGTGTACATTTCTCAGAGCTTTCCTGGTAGTTAGACAGAAATCATTTATTAATGTTACGATGGTATAACATCATGAAGACCTGTGATGTGTGCCATTGTTTTTAGACAGATTAAACTACGATCATGTCAGAAAATAAGTTGGTATGTTTTAGTGCCTGTAATAATTAAAGTGGATGTTTCAATGCCTCTGGAAGTACCAGTGGATGTTTCAGCACATCTTGTACTAAAAAATTGTTTTTTCAGTACCTTTAGAACTACAAGTGTGTGTTTCAGTACCTCTTGAATTGAAAATGGATGTTGCAGTACCTACAGAACTACAAGTGGATGTTTCACCACATAATGCAATGTACAACAAATTCTGCACTAAGAACAAAATGTTTCGAAACCGCAATGTGTTTTTTTTAATCTATTTAAATTTTTTGTACTTTTTATTCACAAATATATGTGCTTGTGCATTTTGGGACAGATTTGTAATGTCCGAAATTATTAATTTACATGTAGCCAATAAATGCCCGATCGTCACATACGCCTACGCAATTTACCGAATTCGGACAGACAAATTCCATTAATAGGGATCAGGAAATAAAAACTTATTTCAAAATAATTAATTAAAAAATAATTATTTTCATCAAAATTCACGCTTAAGTCATTTATCCAGCTTCGTCTTCATGTTTAAGATGGACACTTCTGTAATTTCTTGGTTTTTACTGCTTGCATATATTCTAGCAATTTACATTGAACTGTGCTTTTATTCAACCTAAGAATGTGCTAAATCCAGCTGATTCTACAGCTGATGTAAACTATGCTTTTGCATGAGAGTGTGCTGCCATTCATTCATATTTCCTATGCACCATTTCCAATACTACAGTTCACAACTGCTCTTAATTTATAGCGCGTGTCATCAAATTTCGCTCAGCATCTTCCCTGCTTGTTGTGCTGTAGGCAGTATCAACATTAGCAGCTATTTTTATTGTTATCCTTCAAATTTCACTTGCATTGCTTTAGAGGTTCCTTTGCCTTTGCTAAAAAGCCGAAAGTTATGTATAAATTTGGTATGGCTGCAATAAAGTTTTAATTTCGACCGAATATTGTTATAACGAAACTTTTGTAAAATACGAAGATGTATCACAGTGCAATATTTCAGGATAGTAAACAGGGACATTATTTTATGTGAACAATACATTTTGACAATTGCTGCCGACTGGCTAATCGCATGAACTGTAGTCACTAAGCTACTCACCCACACGATCGTTGCTGTATCGACGGGAATTTATAGAAGATAGTTGTCAAAAAAAAAAAAAGACCTTATATTAAGTTACTGTAGTGTCATTTCCACCTCTAAAATTCGCCGTACGTATGTGTTCTGTTAATAATTACTGAATGAGGGAAGAATATTTGCGATTACAAACGTAATGTGATGTGTATTGACTGGATACTGGTAACGGAGTTTTGTGAAATTTCCGCTAGTTTGTTAAGACATGAATAGAGGGGGACCGGAGGTGGTGTAACTGTCTGTTTGAGGGGTCGAGGGGTAGTACATTCAAGGAGAGTTCAGTGAAAAACCGTCAGCTTTCTTGTAATATTAACTTGTAGTACGAACACCAAAACACCAGCCCGGTACATTCATCGTTTCGCCAGATGTCGACAACGACTCTCACGTCTGTAAGATGTATTCCTCTTCTACCTTATGCAGTTTTCTTAAATTGTATTGAATTTAATTCTTAATACTTGAAATAAGCCGTGATAATTTTGATACTGAAACTAGAAACCACGTTCCAAGTGGTCGGTCATGTTAACTTTCGTGTTGTGCGTAAGATACTAAGAGATTAGGGTCAAGAGTTTCGTCCTGTGTCCAGTAATCGAATTTTGGGATGGATTTTTACCTCCTCTTGCAAATAGTTCGGACACCAGTAAGGATAATGTCAAACTAACGCGTATGATGTGAGATTTGAAGTTCCACAGCGGTACTTATGATAATCGATCTCTTGTGGAAAGTTACGCCGTTCTTAGTGGTAAATACTTGCTGACGTTTCGGAGGTTCTACCTTTCCTCGAAATGTCGGAAACTATTTAAGCGTGTGTGTTAATATCGTAAATATATCGTTCAGTAACACACAAGAAAAGTATATTAAGAATGAAATCCTGGTTTTATAGCCAAGTAATACCTCAGATCAGGAATCCAGTGCAGACAGAAGAAAGAGAATATCTTGTCGTAATCCGATGGCCGCAGTTGTGAGGTGTTTCCTATGTCTTTGGCGAGGTCGAACTGTGTAAACCTCAGTTTGGGGTGCGTATACGTTTCGCTGGCATATTGAATCATGTTAGCTGACTTGTCTGCTCCTACCAGTAGACCGAAATCCTCTGGCAGGCGAGGCATTAACACTTGCGTGGTCATTCTCCCCGGACCACAGCCCAAGTCAAGCACTCGGTCTCCTGTTTTCCAACTCATTGAATTTATGTACTTCGATAGCACTTTTGTGACGGCTCTTGCCGTATAGTCATGGCACGTGTCGGCGTATAATTTCGGGTCATTCATCACCTGAAACCGGGAAAAAAATTTCAGGAATGAATTTGAATCAATCGGAATATCTGCTTTTGCAGAATTAAGCACACATGATAATGATTTTCTATTAAGGTGTTGTTGTTGCTGTTGAACGGAATACATATTGGATTTCGACGATTGAATGATAAGTTGAGACTGCCACTGACCAAGAAAGTAAGTACTGTGGCCGGCAACAGTCTGATGCAATTCTTTTGACAGATGGTTGTGGTAGTTTTGGGTGAAGCATATTTGTGCTGAAAATATATAGCCATTTCAGGGAATGTACTGAAATTAATATAGGTAAAAACCCTCGTGGCAGTAATGTATGTCATTCCTTTAATATTTTAACCAACATAATGAACAAATTAAAATAAACTAAAACATCATAAAAGACACTTCATATTAGGTACCAATTCCTACACGTTTCGGCACCAAGGTTCCATCTTCAACGAGTGTATTAAAACAAAGGATCGTAAGTCCAACCCGCATTTCAAGTGCTAGTCTCCCTAACTTTAATCATTAACCTTTTAAAAAGCCAAATGCTTACGTGATGCAACGACAGGTTTAACATTCAAGGATTTCAGACTCTACCCACATTGTATTTATGTGTGTTATATTTATCTGAGAACACACAGCGACTTGCGTCACTTACACCTTAGATTGATTTGTTTTATAAAGTCGTTGAGAAGTGTTTACTGCGCGGTACGGACTGGGTCTTTAAATAAAGCAGTCTGCGCTTCGTCTTCAAAGGGTTAAAAACTGAAAGTCTTAAAATGTTAAAAACATAGCCACACATGTTAACAATTACAAGTACAACTAGACTGCCTGAAAACGCCACCTTAGTGCCGAAACATGTAGGAGTCGCTACTTAATATGAAGCGCGTATTATGATGTTTTATTTTATTTTAATTATTGCATTATGTCGATTAAAATATGGAATGTAAGAAAATGCACGGCATGAATATAAAGAAAATATTAAAATGTGTGGCTTTGTTGGTAAAATAAATAACCGTGATGGGAATTAGATTTTATGGCATATTCTGACCAGTGGTGTAGCCATCAAATTTTAAACTTGTATATATGTACGTCGTAAGCCTAATTTATAATTAGAATTAATGTTAATCACTTAGGAAGTGATTCTGCAGTAACTACTTTAATACTATAATTTTATTTATCCTATGTCTAATGTCTAACTCTCACTTGAAGGAGGAAGCTCTAGATCGCACTTTGTGGAGAGCTTGCTTTGGAAGAGGCTTTGAACCTGTAATAAGACAGAATGCTAAATGAATGAATGTTTAATTGCTTGCAAACCGTCCCGAATTTACTGCGCACAGTGCGCTGTCGCTCTGCTGTTCGTTAAGACTGGTCTTTATTCTTACTTACATTTGTAGCCAGCAATCAACAAGACAGGCAATGTACGTATCACGTAAACTGAGGCTCGTTCGTGCATCCATTGATTAGGTGGAAAAGCTGTAATTATTGCATATGCTGACGTGTGCGTTTGTAGTCTTATGTATCCAGCATGCAATACGCATGCGCCATATTGTCATCTGTGGCCTGTCCGGTTCTTCCATATTTTTCCACTTTATTTCACGATTTTCGAAAAAAAAAAGTATTGAACATGAGATGTGTCTTTTGATTTTCTCTGTAACGTTTGTCTGAAACATTTCTTATTATTAGAAGAAATGAGCGAGATATATTTAAATAATGCATATCGGTATTTATGTATAGTGGCTGTCATTCTTGTTAGATTACGATTATACTTGAATTTTCTCGACATATTTTCGAAAAATATTCAAATATTCAATTCCACGAAAATCCCTTCAATGGGAACCGAGTTGTCCCATGCCAACAGACGGACGTACGAACAGACAGAAATGACATAACTAAAAGTTTCTTTTCGCAGTTTATGAACGCGCCTAAAAAGCGAAAACAACTTCCGTACAAACGTCACTGTCTGCAATATTCCATATGATCTCTATATAATCTTCACTAATCCAAATTTAATTGTTAATAACGCGAAGAATCAGACGTCAGAATACGACTGCAGCTGTGGGGACTAGAACCCTGGACTCCCTAAAATGTTATTCGCTGACTAGTTGAAAACTTACATACACTATATTCTGAGTAGGCAATGATTTATGTGGATACTGTCCTGAAGATACTGAACTGTAGAAATGGAGGGAAAACAACAAAATGTTTCAATCGGAATATCGGGG
>Ga0209629_10002052_pt1 | contig 13391 bp, 7 predicted proteins | sample TergutCu122P5_FD_187286 | JGI IMG/M metagenome (GOLD analysis project Ga0209629, IMG submission 187286) | Cubitermes ugandensis P5 segment gut microbial communities from Kakamega Forest, Kenya - Cu122 P5 (SPAdes) (version 2) | ecosystem: Host-associated > Arthropoda: Insects > Digestive system >... | reverse complement strand
TACCTGACAACACACAACACTCACAACAGACAAACATCCATGCCCCGGGTGGGATTCAAACCCACAATCTCAGCAGGCGAGCGGCCAAAGACCTACGCCTTAGACCGCGCGGCCACTGGGACCGGCATGGTAGTGATATTAGCCAGTATTATTAAGTACTATATATGATTCCATATTGTTACAATAACTACTATGTAAGCATTGGGGATCCCACAGTGCACTTTACTACCTTGTAAAATTGGATCTGTAGTCTTTGAGGGCCTGAAGATGACTTGATAGAGTCGAAACATGTAGCCCATGTATCTATGGTTGTAGATATACCAATAAACTGTAGTGTTAGACTGTTACACTTAGTACCCTATATTGTATATGAATGAGCCTCTCCACTTTCTTACACAACACAAACTATGAGTTTGCTCCCAATAACAGATTTATAACTGATCATACTGAAGTTTCAGAACTGTTGCTAATAAAACTTTGTGTGAGGAGCAACAGTGAAGAGCGAAGCTGTAAGTCACTTTATTAAAACAAAACAAACTTCTTACCAATACAACTAAACCCATTACACAATTCCTTCTCTTTCTTACATGGGTTGATGGGTAGGCCTACATACACTGGGATACTTGTGCAGAAACGCAAGCAGGTCTTTATGTAGTGTCAATTACATCTGTCTAAATTTATTCAAAACTAATATGGCCCAACAATTTACCAACCTTCATACAAATCTCTTCAGCAGTTCCAGACAATAAAATGTACCTAAAACAAAAGAGTGACCCCCGTGCCTAAGCACCATGCTACGAAGCACTACAGAATGCCCGACAGGTAAATCACGTATTCTAAGCGTCACAATGGATCAAGAAGAGTGGACTGCTTCATATTTGGCCACGCCATAAGTCAGCCATACATTTTTAAAGATGCAGAATATATTACGGTCAGTGCTCTTCAGAACACCATAATGATGTAACCTTCCCATTCAGCACGCCATTCCAACTTCCTTGCGCTGCTACACACATTTTATATACGCAAACCACACATGATGCCATCTTGTATATGCTACATAACACACCTAGTGGTACAGCAGGCCACTGTACAGATCAATGCTCATAACTTTTCTAGTTTACATGAATAACAAGACATTCATTCATTCAATCCATTATATGTGATATATGAGTGCCCAAAGCTACAGAGAGAGAGAAGTCCTAATACAAAACATAGCAAAACAAGATACCTGGCCGAAGGAAAAAAGTGAACTAATGAATAAATATTTAAAGTACTTTACGCAGTTTACAAATTCAATAGACTTTGATAAGTTATGACAGGGACCGTTATAATCATGTGTAATTAAAGTAACCGAAACAATAGAACTGTAAATGATAAAACAAGCATGTAGTATTGCATATCAATGTAATGGAGCATGCTGGAAATAAATTATTATATTAAAAAAAATCCATTGGCATGTGCAGCATGTGACAATTACTTGCCGTTCTCAGGAGCTTCTTCCATTCCCCTCTGTTATATACCCCTTCCTTCCATCCTTTTTCACCAACTGATCTTCCATCCGCCCTCACGTCATCTTGCCATCTATTTCTTGGTCTACCTCTCAGCCTTGTTGCTTCCAAATTCATATACAATACTTTTTTGGGAATTCTATTTTCTTCTATTCTTGGAACACATGCCCAAACCAACGTAATCTATTTAACCTTACATACTGTTTAAATTAAAAAACAGCACCATGGACCAAGCAGGCTAGATTAGCTACATGACGTATTTTTCAGAATATACACAGTTTGCATCTCACATGATATTTTAGCTCTCTTGCCCTTTTCCTCCATTTCTCTGGGTGACTGCCAGATATTACACTAAATTATGCCATTATCATCCCCTCTGAAACTCCTTTAAATTCACCATAAACATCGTCCCATTTCATCCAATGCCACATTTAACCTTGTAATTTAAACAGCATTATTAAAAAACCTACAGATCTCTCTCTGATATTTATTGTACTTATTTGTGGTTTATTTAAAGACAATGTCACTTGCTCTGACCACGAAGTTAAATTGCAGAATTGGTAAATAAGTATCCTTTAAACAACCCATAAACACATATACCACCACAGTAAAAAAAAACATACCTTGGAACTCATTTTATATATTTAGGTAACAAGGAAATTTACTGTGTTCTTAAAACAAGCACCATAACCTGTTTTATTACCCATAAAATGCCATTTATTTCACAATTTTATCTTTTTATGTTCACATAACACATTTTTCAAAAACCATGCAACAAAATCTAAATATCAATTTGGTCATTTAAAGGTTAACCGAGATCAATATGAAGGAAAAGGAGCTGCAGTCCAATTTAAAACAATACCCTGGTATCTGCCTGAAAAGACCACCAATCAGAATAGCTTTGGCTGAGAAACAAACCAGGCACCTCAGAAACACAAGTCAGATCACTTATCACCCAAGACAATTTTCTCAGTTACCAGTGCTATGAACATTCCTACTAATAAGCACTTCAAACCAGCATGTTAAAACATCACACCCTCCTCACCACAGGCAAAATGCAAACCAACAATCTACCAATCCACAACAGATGGGATTGGTTTCCCAGCATGAAGATAAGACCCTTCTAACCACTACCAACACATTCAAAATAGTTCATTCAATCTTCCTTTCAAACAGGTTCTAGTCAAGGCTGGGAGCCAGATTAGTTCAGTACAGGTACTAGATTACAGGCTGGTCAAACAGTGAATAAGGAAATCGGGCGCAAAGATTTTTCTCTTATGCAACATCAAGTACATCTCTGGACCCTAACCATCCTATGATACAATGGGTACTGTGGAATATTTCTCTGGAAGTTAAGCAGGCAGAGCATGAAGACGACCATTCACTTCCGTCCACCGACACATTAAACACTGGAGCTACATCATCACGGGGCAGCCTACGCTCACAGTGGGATGTAGCACAAAACCTTTACCTTTCAAACGTGACACAGATAAAGAAAGAAAATTCAAATTGAGGTTTCCAATAAAGACTTAATGTGAAAAGCAAATAAACATTGCAAGTGCTCCTACAACAAACTCTATCCCAGTATACAAGGCCAACCCACGTCACTGTTTGGTCACTCTAATTAAATACATTCCATAAAAACTTAAAAGTGACCTAATGTTCAAATATTACTAAAAATACGGACCATGCTAGAAATATAAGTTCTAGAACCTGTAAAACATACAATTATCTCATCTACGAAATATGAGGAAGTCAACGTGGTGCATGTCAACGCTTAGTTTCAACCTCAGGACAAATAAAAACAATTTACAGCATATCTGCATACAAACTACTGGAAGAGCAACCATTTCAACTTACAGTGTCCCACTTAAGGCATACCTAAGCCTAGCAGTTGTCAGAGGATGTCCCAGCCGAAGCGAGCTTTCCACGCAAGAAAGCTACAATAAAAGGGACACCTTATATAATAAATCACTACATCAGAAACAAACTGGACTGACACTTACCTTCTGATGTTAGTTTAGTTAACACAAATATTAAGTAGTTGTTGAAATCTGGAAATTTGTTCAATTCCTCCAATTTCTGTCACAAAGTTAAGGCAAATAAAAAAATGAAGTAATGAAAAATTTCTTTGCCCCTAATCATCATGCCATGTGAGGCATATACTCAGCGGGTCTTCGTTCTATCATGGAGTGACATAACCCTGGACTAGCAGCTTTATCCTGAGAGCAGATCCAACATTTTCAGAAAATATGCAACTCCAGAATCAGAGGAATATAAGATCTGAAACTTTCAAGGCAACTAAATGAACTAAAACCTTCCTGGCCAATGAGCTGCATGAAAGAAATGTTAAAAACTGATGCTTCAGACGCCTTCCGATCTCCGAACTGTAGATTACCTACAGCTGAACAGTCTGATTCTTATCTGGGGTAAGGACATATCACTTCACAACATATGGACAAGCTCCAACACCCAGTGTTCTGTCCCATAGGTATTACAGATGTTTTCTTCAGGCATAAAGTGGTCTGAGCATATGCTAACCACTCACCTTCATCTTGATCAAATGCATCTGCTGAGTTCACATGCTGTGATACTTAACCACAGCAACATTACAATTTGTTCACAAAATTCATCCTGGAAAAACAAAGAAACCTTCCTCTGTAGACTCCCGAGATTTGGCTCTTGGCTTGGGCTGCTTGGCCAATGCACAGCACCATTATCAGGAAATTAAAAACTGCCTTCTCTCTTGCCCTCCCTTCTTCTCTTCCCACTCCTTTTTTACTTTTAAAAATGATACTTTTAATCACCTACACATTTTTATTTTCATACTAGCCACATGTCCGTCATATTACAGGCTACGGGAATATTCAAGTCCCATCCCACAGTCTGTTATCTATTCTGGTTTCATAATGATTTATTAGCTCATTACACTGACGCAAAAGTGCACAAAGTTTCTGAAAATCCAGAACACACCTCAAAATTCTAGGCACCAGAACAGTGGCATGTATAAAGTTTCATACTGTACCAACAAGTAATATGTGCCACCATACAAAATTTAGTAGACTGGGCAACCTGACATTTGGGCACTCTGCACTAATGGTATTCAATTATTATTCACTTCTCCACAAAACTGTCCTTTCCAAGTTCACACCTCTGTTACCAATATTTCTTCACTCTGAGTGCATGCTGGTCCTCCAGCCTCCTCTCTCTCCTTCACCCTCATACCTTGTTTCCCTTCCATTCCACAAAATTTATGCATGTTCATATACTCACTTTTACTCATTCCACTTATAAAACAATTTTCCCTACACTTTTTGTCAATGCATCCTATTAAGTTAACAATTTCCTTCACTGCTCTCTCATTCTTTCCAGTAAGTCCCCCTTCTCTGGACTCCAGCCTGTTTTGTTTGCCTGTATTCCCACTCCAACTTTATTGGCTTGGTCAGAGCTCCTGCATAACTTTTGTGCTCACAACCTTTCCATCCACCGTGATGATGGAGGATGTAGGTTCCTCTGAAGTATCAGTCCATATTTACCCAAATGTGCCTCAGGTAACAGGTACATTCACAGCAACAACTGTCAGGAGAACTCCAAATAAAAGACAACAGCAATTTCATCAATAATCGGCACATCTAAATACTTTTGCACCTTTATTACCATGTTGTCTCCTTTAATGAAATACAGGATTAAGCAGTGTACCATATGAACACAAGGCCATGATGAAGAAACCATAATTTATTCAGCACTTTGATCATTGTTTTTCCATACAGTTAAAATCTAACAGCATTCAAATGTACACTTACTCCAAAACTCTGAATCCTCAGACCTTTCGCCCACACAGCACAACTCAAACTTTCAAGATTGTCTAAACTAATATCCTGAACATCATCATCATACCAGCACTTTAAGGAACTTGAAACCTGATTAACGTAATATCGAAATAATCAAATAATACATCATTCAGACTTTTCGCACAATACTAAAAAAATCGTAAGATTCTATGGTACAGGGGAAAGTTGTACTATGAACCATGTAGGTTTCCTTCCAGTGTTGTTCTTATAAATGTTTTCAATGTGACAATTACCACAGGTCACCTTACAATTTACTTCAACTGATTTTGTAAACCTATTCTGAATACCGGCACCACATTTTTCAACCGACTAACACGTTTTTTGATCAGTGATACAATAGCCACTGCAGACACCCAGTCACACACATTAAATCTTTTATAACTAGGCCTAATCTAAATATAAATACAATCAGAACTGTTTATAAGTGGTAACTCCATATCATGCATTACAGCTGGATGCGCATATCACAGCTCTATTTTAAGTGCTATTTCGTAACAGCAAGGATGTCAATAACATAGGCCAAAGCCGCCTACCACGTAAGCCAATATCTGTAACTCTAAAAGAGACGATTGACACATGAAATATAAAGGATACTTGTTGAACAGCTCTTTGTGTTGCTGTATCAGGAGACTGCGACTCTTTCAGAAGTTTCAATATCTGCCTCAAACCTTCCTCTTGCGGTTGCCACGCCATTTTCATTCTCGGCTGCCCTATCACACCTGAAAAGCGGAAGTGTAATTGTAACACGGAAGTCAATTCATATCCTAGATCAAAAGTCTCCTTATTTAAAAGCTAAATATTATAACATAATTGATTCATAAATCACTAAAATTCCTACGCGCTTAATTAAGAAGTAAATAGTTTTAAAAAATCTCTTAAACTTTCGTTGGGTCACTAGAAATGGGAAAGTTGGGTGACTCTACTTCCTATACACTGCAGCAGTGCCAAATGTAAGCAACGATAACATCGATCGGGCGGTGGTTAGTTTTCAGGCTAACGTAATGCAGTCGTGCCAAAGTTAAATATTGTATTAAGGGTATCGACATTTCACCGAAATTGGCAACCAGCAGAAGCGTTATGGCTTAAGTTCTTACAGTACAATGATCATGACACTTTTATGACAAAAAGAAAACAGCAGACTTCAATATTTTCCTGTCTAAGTATAGATTAATAAATTTTCGTCCTCAGTTTCCCCCACTCCGGTTATTCCGATCGTGCAATGTATGGAATGCTGATTGGTTGTTCCTGTTACAACTCAGACTGGTGCCGCGTACTATTAAACAGATGTACTGAGTGATTGGTCGTATGAGCTTGTTCTTGAGTCCCTACTTACCCAGAAATGTTACCCAAAAATTGGCCCCTAACTTCCAAGACTGAACCACTACATTTTTATGTGGGGTTACAAGTGCAATCTCGAATGCAAGCAAAAATAGAAATCATGAGACACATTAGTGTGGCCTGTCCAAATACTGCAACAACATACAGAAAAATACCAAGACACACTTGGTTCCCAGGCATGTCATGACATGTTTATTTTATTTATGTCATTACATTCCAGAGATCCATAATTGGTAGCAAAACCAATGGACATAGAATTTGTCATCACACAAAAAATAATGGTTCTATATTAACATTTTTATAGAACTAGTCATCATGTGTAGATAGGATTAGATTTCATATTAAAACATTCACATACTGTTCCATAAAAGTACTAATTTAATGTGCTTAACAAAATAATGCATACATTAAAAATACATGTATGGAACCAACAACAACAAAGAATGTATGCATGATTTGAATAAAGTGGATAATAAAAGAACCAAGACTATTAAATTTTATTATAGTTGAAATATTCATCTTGTATTATCAAGTGCAATATTGAATATAAGGAGTATATGAAGATTGGTTCAGGTCTTATTTTAACTAACAGAAGACAAATTTGAAGTAAAATCACCTAGTAAAAGTTAAAGGTAAAGCACTCCCATTACAGGCCTGGAGTGACCCAGATGGTTCCAGGAAGTTAAGGTTCCCAGATTTCATGACAACGGCATAGGATGGTGGTAAGGTTGTCAGCCTTACGCACCGGCCACCTTTACCCCCAGGAAATACACCTGGTACTCGTTTCTATTAAAGGCTGGGTCGACCCCAGGGTTATAATGCCCATAACTCCGTAACCGTCCAAAATCGGACACATGTTTATTTGAACTTTTTTGAACACAAAGACCTAGGAAATCACCTCCTGCAGTAATGTCCACAAGTCGTGAAACACCCTGTATAATGCTTACAAACAAAAATTATCATATTTACAGGTGCTTGTACCATACAGATAATACCAGCATTCTGATAACTAGATACCTCTGGGATCAAGGTGATAGTTCATCTTGTGAGGGGCAAGTGTTATGGTTGGAACCTTGTTACTCTATATGTACTTCTGGCAAATGGCTGCAACATTGTACAAGCAATACATGGTGAATGGTTGGGATGAGGTCTATTTCTTTGCCTTTAAGGACCTTCCAGTACCACTGAAAATTACAGGAACTTCTTCCTCCAAAAACTTTCCAGTTCTGATATTGTCCTACATGTTAAATAGGTGCAGGTACACATATTTATTGTAATGGATGGCATGCAAGTTATTCTGAACTGAAACAAAAGTTTTCTAAATTTATATCACTAAGAATGTTGGCACTTCATCCTATTTTGGAAGCCAGCAATATATACACATTCCCAAATACAGTATTTACCAGTCAACATGAAATAACATACAAGATTATACAGCACGGCAAATGTTAAATATCAGAAGATGCAAATATTCAGCAGCAGCATTGTGAGAACCTCAAATCATGTACGTGTATGATACCTTTTCAGTAATCTATGGCATTAATAGACAACTTCTGAAACCAATCAAATTGCCATGGTTCACTGAGTGATAGGGCCAGGATAGCGTAGTACGTATAGCAACTTGCTACAGGCTGGAAGGTCTGGGTATCGAATCCCGGTGGGGGTGAGATTTTTCGCACCTATCCAGACCGGCCCTGGGGCCCGTCCAGCCTCCCGTACAATGGGTACTGGGTCTTTCCCGGGGGTAAAGGCGGCCGGGGCGTGACGTTGACCACCCACCACCATCTAGTGCCGAGGTCGTGAAAGAGTACAGCTATACCTCTAATCCCCCTCTGGGCCAATGTGGCCTGCTACAGGATCAAGCCTTACCTTATAACACTTAAGTGATATACACATCTCATTGAAGAATGACTATACGTTGTGTGGGAATGATAAGTGCAAGCTCGACAGGTTTTCAGGTACTGAACTTCATTTACGAGTAATATCTTAGATTCACAAGCAGATGCTGTGTTTGGCAGTGGGTGATTAATAATTCAATGTAAATAAGTTAAACCATAATTTATTAAATGAACACAAAAATAAAAAAGTTATAAATTACAATAAATTAATAGGAGCTAACATTACAAATGTTACAAAATAATCCAGTATAATACAAAATCAATACCATAAAATGTACATTGAGCACAAGCATTTTATTGTCTCACAAACATTTCCTGCATAGACTTTTTTCAAGTTACCAACTTAATGCACACTTCCTTCATTCTATAACAATATATATGTTACGTTATAAACCTCAACATGTTTCAAGCAGTACCTTGCTCATCTTCAGGAGGACAAATTGTATTATTACAGCCTCTGGTATCATCACTCTCTGTAAACGGCCGTACAGTATGCCGGTTGAGAGCGGACTGCAGTCCGCTCTCAACCTGCATACTCAGCCTACGTTCCTCCCTCAATGTCAGCGACCAAGTTTCACACCCATACAGAACAATGGGCAGTATTATAGTTCTGTACATCTTGATGAATTGCGTTCTTAGATTTTAATAATTATAATGCACTGATGTTTTGTACACATATGGACATCATGATGTCAGCCCAATAGTAATACTATTTCCACGTCACGTATAAGTATGCCACGAAGATGTCCAAAGTCAGCCTACACATGTAGGAAACATTCATACGACAGTACAATCTTGATTATGCTCAGTGTACATTTGATGGTTCTGATTTGATATCATTGATAATGCATACACGCTAAACAATGAATATGATTAAGACCAGCTTATATGTTACCATTAAAAAGTATTTCTTAAAACTGTTGTCTTTGAATCAGTGGCAGTAAGGCTCTCTGGTTATAGCTCTAAAAACTCTGAACAGCACAAAAGCATACAGCAGAACCACCTCATTAGTGGGTTCCTGCATCACAATTTCATTCACTTATTCACTTAATAATTACAGTGGCAACTCTCATGCATTACAGTATAGTTTCCTCACATATTCATAGTTGCACTTGGACAGTAGTACACAGGAGGCTGCATCTGCCACCCATCTTACTAAGTAGCTTCTTCTTCTTCTTCTTCATAAGCAGGGCCCAAGGCATACACCTCGGATGCACCGCAGCCTAGAGGCTTATTGTGCAACCCTGGGTCCCCCCCTAATTTAGACGTTCCCACTTCTGTCACCAGTTGCCCCCCCAAGTCTACACAACGCAAGAGACCCCTAGTAGCGAAAGGAGGAACTCTATGGGCGAGAAATGTCCGGTAATTTTGCCTAAATGTCGACTTCCACACTACATTTAGGGATTTTTTCCATGCCGCAAATCTACGACATGGGACCGACGGCTTTACTTCCGCTCCAAAGGAAGGCGTGCAGAGGATTTTTTCGCCTTTAAAAATCCGACAGCTTCGGCCGGGTTTGAACCCGTGAACTTGGGTACTAAGGGCCAACACGCTTACCCCTAGACCACCGAAGCCGCTTACTAAGTAGCTACTTCTATATCATTCAATACAGAAAGTACTAGATGGTGTTAATTTCCAGTTTTCACCGTGCATTCTTACAGTCAATCACTTTTATTATCCGACTAATGCACTCAATTATATAAAACTTAGAGGTTAAAATCTACGTTGTATAAATTTTAAAAGACAATTAAAAATCACTCCAACATGTTTCAGATCATGCGCGATCCATCATCAGGGAGTACTGAGCTGTGTTTGACTGAAATTACTTGTGGTGGCTCTCAGATATTTTTCATGTACTTGGTCGGTGTTTGGCAGCGTAATTTTGAACCTGTGGTGTGTGTGCACGGTATGATGGGCTGTAAACTAGTAGTTCCCAGCCCATTGTATCGTGCACACACACCGCAAGTTCAAAATTACACTGTCAAACACCGACAAAGCACACGAAAAATATCTGTGAGCCACCACAAGTAATTTCAGTCAAGCACAGCTCAGTACTCCCTGATGACGGATCGCGCATGATTCGAAACATGTTGGAGTGATTTTTAATTGTCTTTTAAAATTTATACAATGTAGATTTTAATAGTCGGCTAATAAAAGTGATTTACTAGATGGTATGTTCCATAATTTTTAGAACTAACTGTCCTCATGTGATGTATGTGCTGATGATGGGCCTAAGGAAAACAAGCAAATGCATGTGATGTGTCTTTTAGAGAAAGCAGGGACATTGGATAAGTTGGACAAGAAAATTAGAATTTCTGTGGTTCTGTGTCATTACGGTATAATTGAAATCAACGATTCATTTCATTGTTACAAGTCACAGTATGAGCTTCATCTGACAAAGAAGCTCAAAAATACTGACATGAATGGGTTAGAGTGCTCTGTTACCAGTTCAAGGTAATGCCCTACTTGCAACACTTGTAACTCTTAAATGACAGTGAAGAAAATACAGGAAGATATCATCTGATATTTATAATACTGTAATATTTCATGGAGTGACTGAGAAAAACCATGTATAGTTTCTGTCAGGATAGGTAAACACAAGATTAAATACAAAGATGTTGCTGAGATTCAAAATCACGTGACTGTAGGGGGCAGCAAGTGTACAATGCACACAGTTTAGCAACAGAATTAGAAGAGAACAGAATAACATGGGTTTGAGTATTAAAAATATTGGACAAAAGGGCAATAAAATTAAAATTTAAAGGAAGGTACCCCATTTGTTGACAGATCAAGATGGTTCAGCCATATAATGGCTAACTTCATGAAGACATGAAACAGACAGAAAAATGGCAAGAATGTGGTAAAAAAGAAGAGAGTGACTTTTCACCTCCATCTGTAGCAAAACAGAGAGAGAGAAAGAGAGAGAGAGAGAGAGGGAGATGATGATGGTGATGATTAAGATTATGATGACAAGGAGGAAAGAAGTGAGTAATTTAAGAGATTCTCTGGAAATTCAATGTAGATAACGCAATGTCACTGCACTACTGAAACTATTTTTCTCCACAGTCACTGTAGAGACTGAGACACTTATATCTGTATGGAATGAGATTTTCTACGCCACTTCCATACAAGCTAGTGCCCAGCCAATTCCACGTTCTCACGAGTTTTGGCCTCCCATAAAAATCTTCATCTGTTCCTGCCTCTCAAGGTAATGTCTGTAAGGAAATGGATACCATCAATATGGAGAGAAAACAAAAAGTCAACTGGAGATTTAACTTTTACACGCAGGGGAAAACAAGCATATTCAGATGATAACTGCGTCAGGATTGACGAAGATTGTAACAGAAGAAGTAATTTACATAATTATGTTCTATTATCCACATTTAAGACCGAATGTATCACTTCTGTAGGCCGGGTAGCATAGTCGGTACAGTGACTGCCTATGGGTCCTGGGATCGAATCCAGATGGGGGCGAGATTTTCTGCACCTGTCCAGACCGTTCCTGAGGCCCACCCAGCCCCCTGTACAATGGGTACTGGGTCCTTCCGGGGGGTAAGTTGCGGCCGGGGCGTGACGCTGACCCCTCACCCCCTTCTAGTGCTGAGGTCAAAAATAGAGTACGGCTATACCTCTACTCTCCCTAAGGGCCTTCGTGGCCTATGGGAGGGTGAAACCCACCTACGTATCACTTCCAAGTGTGTGCCTTGTACACTTCTGCACTAAAACCTGATCACATTTCACATAGTTGGAACTAAAATGTTCAAAAATTCTAGACAAGAAAACCAACATCACAAAATTCCCAACAGATGCCAGAGATTCAGAAGGTTATGAGACATATCATATTTCCTAGGACAGCTGTATGCCTTTGTAGAAATAATTTATGGCTTGATTCATACACCAAGTTATTCTCAAGAGACATTCCATGCTTAATTTCGCCATTGTGGGAAACAATGAGTATCTGCCCAGTGTCAGAAACAAGAAAAGATCAGTAATACAATTGCTTTCTTTATGAGCATCAAATCACCATATATATATATATATATATATATATATATTCATTCATTCAGTATTCTGTCTGACGACAGGTCCAAAGCCTCCTCCAAAACAATGCCTCCACATAGTGCGATCCACAGCCTCCTCCTTCAAATGAGAATATCCTCTCCTGTCCTTAAGGCATCCAGTAGCTTCTTACGTCTTCTTCCTCGTCTTCTTGCCACTTCCATCTCCCCCTTTATATATATATATTTATTTATTTTAAAAAAACTTAAAGGTTTTGCCAATTTTAATATTGCACTCTAATTTCCAAACAAAACAATAACAACACAAAGCCAGCTGTAGTATTAATGGGTCATATTCAGGCAAAGTTCCATGAAAATTATACAAAATAAATTAAAATCAAGAGGATCACTAAATCATTGATGTGTGACAACTGTGCCCAGCTATATTACAACCAATTAAGAGAAGCTTGCTACCAATATTAATACAATTCTAGCAGGATTAATAAACTTTCTCTCATCACATTTCATCACGTGTACCACTGAAGGGCAAACTATAACAAAATATTGAACACTTTTTTATTACCAACTGACGCACATAACGTTAAAAAATGTGGAGTTATTAAAACTTTCTAAAACAAGTAAAAACGCTCCAACATGTTTCGGTTTACAGGGAAACCATCTTCAGGGAGCTAAAGTCAGTACTTGGCTAAAAGCTACACGTTTGGTTAACAGTAGATACGTAAAAGATGTGCAGGGCGTCGTCAGTGTTATGGCTGCATATTGTGACCTGTGAGGCGT
>Ga0209629_10002051_pt1 | contig 13391 bp, 11 predicted proteins | sample TergutCu122P5_FD_187286 | JGI IMG/M metagenome (GOLD analysis project Ga0209629, IMG submission 187286) | Cubitermes ugandensis P5 segment gut microbial communities from Kakamega Forest, Kenya - Cu122 P5 (SPAdes) (version 2) | ecosystem: Host-associated > Arthropoda: Insects > Digestive system... | reverse complement strand
GGGAGGGTGGAGGTTGTGGCTTCACTCTCTCAAGGTCGCACAGCTGCTGCGCAGTGCGGCTTGTTTACATACAAATCAGTCCCGGTCATATTTGAACCACCTTGTAAATTGCATTCGACTTATGCTTCGGCACTGCGACTGCCAAACGTTAAGACGGAGCAGGTTGGGTAAAACTGAAACTTTCTAGGATAAAAAAACTCCAAGTACGATTGTATGAAACATAATTAGTGGCGCAGTGAGCCTGTCAGAGACAAAAGGATAGTAACGATATAGGTCTATCAGGCTTTCACACCCGTGTACTTCAGAAGATGGTCTTACGGGTTTGGACACCAAGTACGTTCATAGGCTGACACCTACGTTTCGGAGAGAAGTGTTACCTCCATCTTCAGGGTGCCAGAAACGTTATTTTCCTCCGAAACGTTCCTGTCAACTTGCAGACCTACACGGGGTCAAGCCCCAAAAGTCTGGCATGTAAAAAACACTAGCGATATACTGCAGGACGGAAACACAGAAACGCTTCGATAACGTTAGCAACGCATTGAGCTCTGCAGACAATCTTCTTTGTGGAACTGATTCTATAAAATAACCATCCAAGTTTCTGTCGCACACATAAGCTTACATTGCGACACAAGCCTCTACAACCTACGGAACTGGTTCGCCGTTCTTTCATCGTCCACGCGTACGCCTACTCCGCCTGCTGGTTTAGACTACATGCCATACTGCCGTGGCAAAGAATCTGCCTCGGGTATGCACGCTCTGAGCGCTGGACGTTGCGGCCGGTCATGCTGGCGGACTCAATACCAGAGCTCCATGCGCCGCACAAATGATGAAACTTCCAAAAGATTTTAAACAACACGTCGTTTGGACAGAATAGCACAACACAAACGTACTTACAACGTACAATTTTACTATTTCATATTACGCAAATCCTGTCCCTTTGACGTTCTTCTTACGAACGGGATAATAGTCAAATGACAATGACTAGACGAATACAACACATGCAGCGACAATGAGCTGTGTCCTTCACCAGTCTCAGACGGTTAACAAAACAGCATACAAAATCTTAAAATTTCTAGCCCTGACGTCACTGCAAACTGCCAACGATATGCCAGATGTCGTCACTTACGTAGGTCTACCTCAATTTTACGCCCCAGCAACCATACAGGATTGCAATTTGTCGCTGCGCCTAAAGCATCACGTCATGATGACGTAAAAAGAAGGTGGAGATAAGGCTTCCCCGCATTCCTAATCTCAGGACTCGGCGTGAAGTCAGTTTTGCGCTGAGACCGCTTTAGACGGCTCTCTCACCCCACCAAGTTTCACAGAGGGCAAGAGGCACCGTATCAATTGTAGTGGTCCATGTGGGACCCAAAGATGGTCGGAGCTCAGTGACGGCAAAGGGAAAAGCCCCTGCACTTGCAGAAATCCAAAACTGAAGACAGCAAGAGTATTATTTGCTAGAGTAGTTGGTTTGCGAATAGATCCACATACAATGCCCAATAACAGCAAATGCACGAAACTGTCTAAATGTTTAAAGACCAGCTTCCTCTGGGAAGCTTCTGGAACTTAGAACTGGAAAGAGAGTAGATACAATCCCAGAATCATTATGCAGAGCAGCACAGCAGTATATTCGTGAAGGCATTTCAGCTGGTAACATCGAAGCCTTATAGGAAAGTTTAGTCAGGCCGCCCTCTCACAGGACAATACTTGCGATGCGATTGCAATGCGATGCCAGTGCGATGATGACACGATACACACGGACCTCGCACATTGAACGAGGTCTACTAAGACGATTTGCACCACGCGCTGCTTCAGTACAAGAGAATCATTATTCCAGTACTCATGAAAGTAAGCATACATAACTTTTTATAATCTATTAGAGTATATTCAACAATAAATTATGTTAATTGATTCATTAAATTCTTTCCCGATGTCTTCACACACTGGTCCATTTTTTTTCGTTCCTTGAATAACCAATATCGCTCCAGCCATAAAAAACGGGATATTCCTCAACAAGCTCTACAAGTTTAATATTCGATTCCTCACTTATGCTTACATAACCTAACACAGCACGCTAAAGCCCCTAGTACTGCCGCCTTCTGTGACAGAGACCATACATCTGTGACTATTTACGACTGAGCGATAGACGACACAGCATGCTGCGTCGTAATCGCATTTTATCGGTCCCTCGTGAATATACAGTTATAGCGTCACCTTCAATGTGCACGATCCCGTTTGAAGGGTACAGTCGTATCGTAGGCTAGTCGAATCGCTATCGCGTCCAAGTATTGTCCAGTGTGAGCCCCTTAGGTAAAACACGGCCAATGATGGCACCCGTAAAGTCTAGCGTGATTGCAAGTTACTTCATTAAACGGCAACAAAATTAATAACAAGTTTAAGGCTAAAACACAGGTAACATTAATTAGGACCGTCCGGGGATCGAATCCCCGTAGGAGCGACATTTTCCGCACCCGTCCAGACCGGCCCTGGGACCCACTCAGCCTCCAATACAATGGGTACCGGTTCATTCTCGAGGGTAAAACGGCCGAGGCGTGACGTTAACCACCCAAGCCATCTAGTGCCGAGGTTAAAGAAAAAGTATATATACCTCTACTTCCGCTCTGGGAATTCGTGGCCTGTTATAGGGCAAACAAAAGAAAGCTAACACATATAAGAGATTACTGGCCATTTCCATGTATGACCACGATGATGATGATGATGATGATGACGACGACGACGACGACGGTGTGGTAGTGGTGGTGGTGCTGGTGCTGGCGGCGGCTGCCGTGGTGGAGGTGCTCGTCATCTTCCAGAGCCACCGATTTTATTTTTGTGTGTATACAATTTAAAATCCCCACAGCTGCAAGAGAGTTTTCTCTCCTTCAAACCTTCCAGCTTCCTGTTCAATGAATAAAGGCAGCTGATTCCCCACGGGCAAAGCGGCCGAGGCGTCAGGCTGACCACTCGTTTCCATCCAATGCCGAGGTTAAGAATAGCAAAGCTATACTTGCACTCCCTCTATATGCCTTCCAGGCGTATAAAGGGATAGCTTTACCTTTAAAGTTTAAAAACCGCAGACACAACCAAATGCACATTTGTTAGAAGTAGATACAAATGTAGAAGCGTGGATAGGATACGTGAAATACGCAGTTGGCTACGTATTTCTGTAGATAATTTTAAACGTGTAATCTGTTTATTTCGATGGCCCTGGGGTCGACTCAGCCTCTAACAGAAATGAGTACCAGGTGTATTTCCTGGGGGCAAAGGCGGCCGGTGTGTAAGGCTGACAACCTTACCAACATCCTGTGCCGTTGTCATGAAATCTGGGAACCTTAACTTCCTGGAACCCTCTGGGCCACTCCAGGCCTGTAACGGGACTGCTTTTAATCTGTTTATTTCGTCCGTTAAGCTCTCTCTGTGTCCAGAACCAGCTGATTTAGAAAACTGCCGAGTTCTTCATACCTTCTACGAATTACCTGTTCTCATTAATTTCACGAAATTTATTTCAAGCTCCATAACTGTAAGCGTTTAAAAACAAACTGCATTACTCATCATCGCAGCCCTTACACGCTTACGAATACGAGTCACCATTAACTCTGCAGTGTCGGTCGTTTTCACGTATTCCTATGAATACCCACGTGCCCTTAGTACCTATGTGTATGTGCCACTGTTAATGTAAGTGTTCCAACAAGGGTTATTACCAACAAAAAATTATTCTTCATCGCTATGTACACATTCCGCAGTCACACGCTCCAACAATTTTAAAGCAGTATCCCTCATAACGTGACTAGGATGTCACGCCGCTGATGGCGTATCTGAAGAACCCATAACAACATGTTTGGACATGTAAGAGTACGAATGCCTTGGCAATGTCGGCACGTTCGCTCTCTTTCATCCAGTTACACTAAAAACCAAACGACTTATAGACAGATGCACTTAACATGTGCATCTTTTCTCCTCAAATTTTTTTCGGAATATTTTCCCTATGATAAATAATGGACGACTTATACTCGATATGCGCAAAGAAATGTGTGTACGTCTTTACTTACAACGGTCGCTGTTCTTGTCCAGTTTTGACCAACGTTTCAATTTACGGGCAAATTCTATACAACTCCCATGTAAGTTACTATATTCAATGCAAATTCATTCAACGCCATCGTGTTTTGCATGCTGACAGACGGACACACAAGACAGGTGAAACTAACAGGTGTATTTTTGCAACTATTCGTTGAAAACGCGCCAAAAACAGCACTTCATTACACAAATACTGCGCCACTTCGTGAGTGTTGAGCTCGGTAACTCTTATGCATAAGAAACACACCACCCTTAGGCCTACTATACGAGTATATTTATCTATTTGTAACCCACGTAGCCTACAACGACAGTGGTGCCTCCCACATAACATTAAGCAGCTTCTACTTTGTACTGTGGCTGTCTGGGTTATGATTCCGTGTCGTCTGCAGGTACTTAAAACAGGTGGGTGATATGTGGATATTTATTTATTTATTCATTCATTCATTCATTCATTCTGTTGTCTTACGACAGGTCCATAACCTCTTCCAAAGCGATTTCTCTACACAATGCGATCTAGCGCCTCCTCTTTCAATTTCCAGTATCTTCTCTTTTCCTTGCGATCATTAAGTAGCTGCTTACGCCTTCTTCCCCGTCTTCCTGTAACTTCTATTCTACCCTCTATCTTCCCTTCAGTAACGTGTTTCAGAAGGCAGTTGCGAGGTACGATATGACCAATCCAGTTCGCATTCCTTCTTCTTATTGTTTGTAGAATATTCCTCTCCTCATTGACTCTTTGTAACACTTCTTCATTTCTCACATGATTGATCCAACTAAACTTCTCCATCCTTATCGAGCACCACATTTCAAAAATTTCAGGCATTTCCGATCTACTTTCCGAAATGTCCATTACACAGCAATATCCCAAATGTAGAAATTCACTAGTTTCTTACTTAAATTGAAGTCCAATTTGCTGGTGACAAGAGTCTTCCGCTTGTTGAATGCTGCTTTTTGCCATGGCAAGCCTGGATTTAAATTCACGTGTACATCGCGCAACATTTGATAACATGCTACCCAACAGTTGAAATATTCCACATTTCCGGCTGCTTGTGATCTATCATAATCTGTACTGGGGATGGCTGCCTCGAGATTCTCATCGCCTTAGTTTTTTCCATGTTCACTTCCATTCCATAATATCTTCCAACTTCAGTCAGTTTTTCAATCATGCCCTGTAGCACCGCTACTTCCTTAGCCAGCAGCACTACGTCATCTGCAAAAATCACATTTCGAGTTACTTGTCCTCCTATACTGTAGTCTCCAAACCCTTCAAGAGCTTCCTCGGTAAGGTATTCGCTCTACAAGTTGAATAGAATCGGCGACGAATAGCGCCCTTGTTCTAATTTCTCTTCCATTCTTCACACCTCTTCTCTCCCCCTGGTCCATTTTTAGTTTAACACTCTGATCCATGTACAATTACATGGAAAGCAGCGACTTTAACTCGATATTCTCAGTCGGTGTCAGTTACTCGATATCTGAAGTAGCGGTGATTCAAATGACTCTGGCCTGCCCGAAAGCGGTGCGCGTTGGATGTAAGACTGGAAATTGCCATGTAGTCGTGACTACAGTCACTGTTGCAGTTGCTACCCAACAATCGCACAAGGCCTGGGGCGATCGGTAACGCTCCCGAAACTGATAGACTTATCAGCATTAAAACGGAAGGTCTTCTCTCCATTTCCCTTCTACTTTTCAAAGTTCTCTTTTCTCTCCCGCCTTGTTTTTGTGAATTGGACTTTTGTGTGAATAATTACGTCACTTCTCTGTTTCTACTATGCTTCTAAGCTGACACACACATCATACGAGGGTTGATACTTTAATAGTGGCAACTATTTATTTACAACTTATACAAAATAGATACATGTTTCGAAGTTTTACTGTCCTTCACTGTAGTCACCAGCATTGTGTACAACCCTGGTGACTACATTGAAAGACAGTAAAACTTCGAAACATGTATCTATTTTGTATCAGTTGTAAATAAATAGTTGCCACTATTAAAGTTCCAACCCTCGTATATCGAACCTTTCCCATCGTCTTATTTCTAGTTTAAAACATACGAGATTTCGGAAGCTGGCTGTTCTCCCGTCATCGGGATACTCCAACGGACCAAAGAGCGCAGGTTTCATTTCATAATGTTTTTGTTTTGACATGATGACGGAAGTAAAGCCAAATTCCGAAACGTTGTGTGATGCTAATTATAAACAGGACGATGGAAACAGTCCAAAATGTATCATCTCAATAACTTTCGTCACAAGCCTCCAGACTTATCTTCAAACTTTCACTTCATCCACAAGCTGCGATAATTACAATTTGCTGCTTTCGACAAAATCTGTTACATTATTTTAGTACACTACGTCTATTTTAATGTTGGTTAAAATTTCAGGAATGATCAGCGTGCGATCGTCTCAGTGGACGTGGCTTAACTTAGAAACGTTATGAAATAAAGTGCGTTATGAACTTTCTCTGCTTCTATCGCTGTTATTAAGTACATAACTAAAATAATATGCACACACAGGACTATATAAACTCGTTAACACATCAGCCAAAGCGACAAGCACAGTCGGGGCAACGTAGTCGGTACAGTCACTAGGTTACGGGCAGGTGCAAGAGATTTCTTCTCTTCTCCACAGTGCCAAGACCGGCCCTGGGAACCGCCGAGCCTCCTATTCAGAGCAGCAGTGGCCCCTTCCCCGGGAGTAACGCGATGAACAGTTCTCTCGCCATGGATAATACTGGGGACTGCAATTTCCACCTCACCTTTAACCAGCTTGTGAGGCTGCAAAGGAAGCTGGTTACCTACCACTGATCACGGTCACTCCTTACTGTCACCGCTACCCACACTTAACGTTCATTGGACTCGCTGTGTGCAAGTTCCTGGATCGCTCGTCCTACAGAAACATTTTGCCTCCATGAACATAGTATGCATCTTCACATACCCCAGAATATGAGGTGCTAACCACCTCATATTCTGGGGTATGTATCCGCCAAAACGGACGAAACCAGACTAGACCAGACGAGATCAGACCGATGTGTGTGTTCGAAACTGTGGTTAACGTACTTTACTTTAAATGCCGGCATTCCACTGACACAGGGCTGGACAACTTCAATCCACAGGAAGGATACATAATTTGTAAAAGATTCGCCATAAGGCCACACGTGTGTATACATATACCAAAAGGGGGACTGAATTAATCAGAAGGCCGATATTTACAAACACAAAGTTACGCTAAACGAACGGTTCAATGACAAGGTAATATGCCAAACTAAACTCGGTAAAACACAAAGGATGATTGGTATATGGTGTATTGCCTTAAGAGTGACGAGTTAGAGTTTTTACACATTTTCTCTGCTAATAAATTTGCCATATTATGTTCTGTAGACCTACCATATTCAGTTGAATCGTATTACTGAAACTCCTAAGATGCCCAACGGCCGCAAATACTGTACGTTCCTCGAGGGTCGCATGCGGCCCACCAGCCCCGCACTGAAATAAGCCGCGGGCAGACACGACAAGTGTGCCACTCTTTGCCACTCAGGAAAGCAGCTGAACAGAAAATATGTCCCATTTGGACACTACTTAGTGACGGATAAATGATTCCTGTATGATGTAAAGGGCAGAAAGCACACAACACGGACATTGTCCTGAAGGCGAGGCAAAAAGTAGAGAAAGATGGAATGTGAAGGTAATCAAAGATGTCAAATCGGTGCCGCTGACAATCCAAGTCTTCAGGGAAGTTACGCCACACAGAATGGTAAACGGTTACACATGGCTCGGAGGAGCGAAGTGCTCGCAAGTGGTGTGGTCAAACAGCTGATACAGTGTAACATCCCAGAAGACTATCTTCATCAACGCCACCGTAAGCACCTCAAATCTAACATGGTAAACATTTAAAGACGTTTCAGAGGCGCGCACTGCCGCCATCTTCAGGGTCTAGAACCAAAGGATGAGTCTGTGAAGATGCTGTTTATGAAAAATAATTGGCACTTATCATTAGAATCGTATGAAATACATAAATACAATAAGTGGGTAAGATTCAGAGTTGCGTAATGTTACAGCAGGTGGTACATACACTTGCTACTGGGTTTTAAAGTGTTAAAAACAGCTGTAAAGGCATTGTGGTAGCTACATCCACTGTTCATAATTTCTGTCAAAAATATCTGCACATGCAGCAAATGAACACAAAGACGGAGTAACCACAGAACGCATTTGTATCTAAAGCCGCATCTCAATCAACAGTGACATACCACGCGAAAAACAGACCCCCCCCCCCCCCCCCCCACTCCGCCCAGAAAAAGTTGAAAAATGTGCGTATCAGCGTCACCATTTTTTTTTGTGTGTGTACGTCTGTTTGCCCGCTTGTAAAGCCTCCAGAACCACTTTACGCTCGGGCGTGCAGAACTTTTATGGTAAACGGCCCGTTATCGTGGGCTGGTTCGCCTAAACTATTCTGTAATTATTATAGTACATACATTAACTTAAAAATGTTGCCGCTGGCCGCATAATACAACCTGGCGGACCGCAAGTTGGAGACCCATGATTTAACAGATATGCATTAAATTTTACACTGAGAAACGTCATTAAAATTTGTCAACACATTCCGGTTACTTTTAATTGGACAACGAGATGTACTTTACATAACATCTACACCAGTTTTTTGCGTGTATCTCTTAACTTCATCCGCGCCTAACCTGCCAAATATTTATTCCACCGAGACATGTTTCAGAACAAAGTTGTAGGGACAAGCGAAATACATATTTTATGTGGAATAAACTTTTACTGTAGGTCTTGCGGTTTTCGACATAATTAAACAAAAGCTGGCGAAGGCGCCATAAATGTTATGCTGTACGTATTGCTGGCTACAAGAATTTCGTAACTTGTCTGAGTCACAGTTTGCAGCTTATGATAAGGTAGGTGGCAACAGCTAGCACTCCAGGGAAACCGCATAGCGATGCTTGTGGTGTGGAGCTTGGAATTAATTATCGTACAAAACATGGGATGCAATGGGGGATTGTAACAAGACTCCAAACACATCTGAAAAACAGCAAACAGCAGGAGTCGAGAAACCTCATTTAAATTATTCTTGACCAACCGTTATCCAATTTCTTCCTACACAACCCAAAATCTAAAGACACACCGGCCTTGCCACCCAGTAACAGTAGGTATTCAAAACCCAACTTAAGCCATCAAAGTCACCTGCTTATTTTGGGAGTATAGGGCCCACCAGAAGGTTATATCGACCCAAACTCGCACCTTAACACTGGGTTTAAGATCCCATGTCTAGGCTACAGAATCCTACAAACTATTATTAGAATTCTTGACCTTGAAGATGGGACAGATAGGTTATCCCGAAACGTCGGTAAGGAATTAACACTACTCGCTACGTAACAGCCCAGAGGAGCGCAATTCTCTTTTCTTATTATTAGGTAATTCAGTTATCGCGTTTACACATTATTTAAAAGTTCGAAGGCGTAGTTAGTATCAGACAAAGTGTGACACTGAACAGCAGCCGGTCGCAGGCTATCATGCCGTTTATGCGTTAATGGCACAGAACTAAAAAAAAATGAACGCGCAATAGGGATAAATCCACATGTTTCAGCTCACTAACCATTCAGTATGTGTCGATTCCTACTAAAGGATTACGCCCACCCCTCCACACACACACACACAGTAAATGAAGACTCAGCTCGCACACTATGCTCCTTCTTCAGAGCGCATCGCCGAATAAGAATCACAATAGCCCATTTAAAGAATATCGAGATGGCGCTTACTTCCAGTAAGCTAATGGTACCTAGAAAAATAAAAAAATATTTTTAAAAAGTTTTTTACTCGAACTGTGGGAAATTCTCTAAATACTGTTTGACACCTCATATCATCTAATCTTCACACGTTTCTATATGCATACCAAAGCTCATTTCCAGCTGCGTGTAATCTAATCCTCCATGATGATGAATGACGAAGAGTGGCATTCACCGGGTGAAACGCTCGTTCAGAAACAGACACCCACTTTACCCACGTAAATGGGGCTGGAAAAGTCTTACACAAGTCTACAAAGCTCAAAACCGGGGGATAAAAAATTGTAAATTACCCTGCGCGATGGGGCTGGGAAGGATACGCGATAATAAATCATGCTGTAACAGCTTTCTTGTCGGTCCGCACCGCTAGTCTGATATTCACCTACACAACTGCTTATGTACATTTATTACGCATAGTCACGAAAAGGGCCTATTACCTTCATGCCCGTCCGTCCGTCCGTCAGTCTCTCTGAATGTATCAGTGAGGCTCCTACTGGCCTGATTTACGTTAAATCTGATATTGTGGACTTCATGAAAATTTGTCGATATATTCCACACTTGGTTAAAATACAGCAAAAATATCGGGCACATTACATGAAGACCTACGTACGTTTTATTGTTTCCGGCGACATGAAATTGCCTTCACAGCGCTCCCTCTCAGTGAAACAGTATCAGGCAGTTAGTTTGTCCGTCCGTCCGCATGTATAAGGGCGTCTCTCACTGGACGCATTTACTTGAAATCTGATACTGATGATTAATTAAAAAATCTTTCGAGAAATTTGAAATTCGGTTAAAATCGATCGAAATTATCGGGCACTTTACACGAAACCCCAAATAAGTCCCACTGTTGTTTACATTAAATAGCCTTCAATGCGCTCTCTGCGACTGAAAAGTCATCAAAATGTTACGATAGCTAAGGAGGCATAAATATTATGCGAACGCGTTACAATGTTACGTTATACGTACACTGCCAATCTTGTTTACTGTTTATACCGATTATTCGGTTATTAACAAACTGATGATGTATAAAATAACCGAATGACAATTATACATATATAAATCTTTAAGGAGGTCATCCCATTGTGTTAGTTAACCAAACAGATAAATTAAGTCAAACACAACATGTTTATTGTTAAGTAAAACGTTACTTATGTAATTCCGATACATGTTGCAGCGTGTAAAAGGGCCATCTTCAAGCGACACAGTACAACAATGTACACAAAGGAAGGCAACGGCTGAGGTTGGACCTGTTACGGGCTGCAACATGTAGCGAACTTACGTAGGTAATATGTTACTTACACAACAAACGTGCTGTGTTTGACTACGTGTCTGTACATATACACTTACACTGCACCCATTAATTTTCCACTTCGAACTCACTTGATGAAGCATTGTAACTAGCGATTACTGGTCTATATTTCTGATTTACAGAAATTAATCCTGATCGCAATGTCCGAATCAATTCCAGTTGAGGTAAAGACAATGCAACACTGGAGGCTCTCACGGCACTTTTTCTGAATATTAAATTCTTCTGTGATGTTACACCATATCGAATGTTTGACTCAGAACATGAAGAAACTATGATCCTTCATAACCTCGGTAGCGGTCCGGTCCTGACTTTCCCGTTTAGACATTTATGTGCAATGGAGAAAGGAGTTGCATATTTCACATTAGGAACGCTTCTTTCCCAGTAGAAGGAACAGACGTGTCAGCCTAAATAGTTGAGCAGTTATACAAGAACGAACAAATATCCGTCGAACACAACACGTATCTAGAGAACCAACAGCTACATGTTGCGGCTTTTAACTAAGCCATCATTAGGCCGTAGATGCTAGTTCTTTATAACAAATATGCTTTTTCCAAGGATATTTTCCAGGTTTTAGATGTGTCTGTGGACATAAATAAATAAATATATATATAAATAAACACATACATACACATATATGTATATATATAGGGGGAAAGCAATGGCAAGCTACCCGTAAGAAATTGCCCAGGATGCAGCGTACCAGAGCCATACCAGTCGCCTGACTGAACTCTGGTCTCTGCCCAGACCGGCCCAAAGGCTGAATACCAATAAAAACTATATATATATATATGGTACTAAAATATTTTCCTCAGCATCGTGTTCTGAAACATCCAGTGTTCTATGCCCTTTCCTAATTACCAGCGACAAAGTTCCACACGCACAAAAAAAAACTGAAAGTTACGGTTTTGTTATGTTTTGATATTTACGTTTCTATGAAACATGGCAGATGGGGAGACAAAAGATTATCCACATTCTTGGCCTAGTTAGACAGGCTCAGAAATAGGGCGGCGCGAAGAATCGGTTAAAATGTCGTGCTCTGTTTCCATCAAAGAGAGTGCAGGTCTGTTACACTTGAAGACTCGGTGTCTCCAGAAGATATTCGTTCTGTGCCGCCGCAATAAAACGGCTACAAAACACAACACACATTGTGCACTTTATGATACTGGATGTCCTCTAAACCAACAAAGTCGAGTAAAGACTAACAAGCAAAAGTTTACAAGATTGTCATTCTGTAGCCATGTTGCAAGTACATTGCTTCAGGGAACGTAATTCGTAGAACCGAGGATGCTGAAAAGTGATGGGGTCAAAGTTCACGCAGTGTTCGAGTGACACGTTACACGAAATAAAATAAAAACATTTGTCATTCTAAATAGTTTTTTTATACTTTTTCCACCTCCTGGCTTTATTTCATCGTGGCTTTGGCGTCTCCTGTTTCCACAGTAACCTACTTCCCCAGCATCCGTTCTCCAAACCTCAATCCTCCATTACGTGTCTTACCACCAACGGAATATACACTCGTATATCTCCTTCGTGATGCTACCAGTGCAACCCATATTTCGGTAAACTCCCCCCCCCCCCCCCCCCCCAACCATTTGTCCGAAATAGCCATACTAACTCAAGAGTTCTGTTTTATAGGTTTCTTATGACAGGTGAAGTAATGTCCATTTACCCCATAATTTTAATTCGCAGCCCTTTCCAGCGCGTTATTAAATGACGCAATCATTTACGAATATTATATAGCACCGATAATATATGAGTGATTCAACAAGCGGCATTCGTGGAATGCCGACGGAAAAATCCGAGGCACTCCACTACACACACACACACACACACACACACACACACACACACACACACACACACACACACACACACACACACTGACCTGCGGGTTGAACCCGGACCTTCACAATGAGAAGTCGGTGATTAAGGTCCGTCTTCTATTTCTCCTCGTCATCGCTTGTAACCCAAAAGAACTGTTGCTCAATTACATATTCTTGCTTTTATCAGACTGTTGTAGGAATCGTGAGACTAGCAGGTGGATTGTTGATGACCGTACAGAAAGCACAGTGAAACCCCGCTGCAGCGCCACTCTTTGTGTCACCACAATTTGTGGCGGTATAAAGTACTGCTGTAAATCGAAGTACTGTACGACACGGAACTTGTATTCACAAACTTCCATAGACGCTATACGAGGGCGACGCTACAAGGCAGGGCGGGGGGG
>Ga0209629_10002050_pt1 | contig 13393 bp, 9 predicted proteins | sample TergutCu122P5_FD_187286 | JGI IMG/M metagenome (GOLD analysis project Ga0209629, IMG submission 187286) | Cubitermes ugandensis P5 segment gut microbial communities from Kakamega Forest, Kenya - Cu122 P5 (SPAdes) (version 2) | ecosystem: Host-associated > Arthropoda: Insects > Digestive system >... | reverse complement strand
AACATAATGAAGTAAGGAAGATGTACCAACTTGATGCAAACAATTTTACTATGATTTTTTCTCATAAATAGCCTCTACATGTTTCGGACATTTACATGTTCATCTTCAGGAGTTCTTATATATAAGTTGTTTCACTGCCGCATGTGGTGTTATGCCATAGGTGTTGAGGCTGTGGTCCTGCGGAGTTGGTGTGTAGTCTTGTGAACTGTTTGTCAGTTAGAGGCCATTTATGAGAAAAAATCATAGTAAAATTGTTTGCATCAAGTTGGTACATCTTCCTTACTTATATATATGATGCACGGTCACACTTACAACAAAAAAGAACATAATGAAATTCGCTCCCAGTAATCGTTTACATACAGAGTTTAAAATTATGCATCAAGATAAATTACTAAAGGAAATTAATCATACTAAATTTTTGGGATTGGAATTAGACAAAAACATAAACTGGAAAAACCACATTCAAAAAATTTTACCAAAGCTAAGTAGCGCCTGTTACCTAATTAGAAGAATGAGTCCTATTTGCAACTTAACTACTCTAAAAATGATTTACTTTGCATAGTTTCACTCGATAATTGAATTTGGTATTATATTTTGGGGAATTTCAGTAGAAAGCAAAAAATTTTGATTCAACAAAAAAGGATAATTAGAGCTATGACAGGAACCAACTTAAGGACCTCATGTAGAAATTTATTCCGTAAACTGGAGATATTGACTTTACCTTCACAGTTCATTTATTCCACGATGAAATTCCTATCACCCAATTTGGATCAATTCATATTTAACTCTACAGTGCACACCATCAACACAAGACTTAGGCTGAAACTGCATAAACCTATAGTAAAACTTAAAATGTGCCAATGTAGTTCCTACAACAACTGCATAAACATCTATAATAAACTCCCTGATGACCTGGCCTATTTAATAACAAAAAAGAAGCAGTTTTTACTAGAACTAAAAAAATATTTAGTAACCAAGCCTTACTACTCCTTGGAAGAATTCTTAAATACAGAACAGATCTGAAATGAGTACCAATGCAATTATAGAACAAGTCAGGCGACTGTATAATCTAAGACTGAATGAAATGGAATTGTTTTTAAATCTTAGTGATTATAATCTCTCCCCAATCATTTATGTAAAGACTTTATCGCAAATTAATAATTTTAGAGTGCCACAGAAAGGGTCTAATTGAAGGATTCTGTACAAAAAGGACCCTGAAAATTTTGTGAACTTTCCTAATAACAGTAGTTATTATATAACTAATGGGTACCGTTATTTGCTTATAACTTGTAATCTTTGTTATGTGATATTCTGATGTTTTATTTTTTCTCTGTTATTTGTGTCATATGTCTTTTAATTTGTCCACTGACAGGTTCCTATTTTAGTAACCACTTGTTTATTTTTGAGTCTGTTGTTTACCCTGCTTTGTTGGTGTACTTGTTTCTCTCCTCTTGACAATTATCATGTCTAACTGTTCTTTTAAAAACAGACTCTATGGACCTACCGAATGATATGATATGTATGTATGTATGTATTGCTAGGTAGTAGAGAGGTGTTTCACAGTCTGTCAGCTGTGCAGACACCCACACACTTATCTTACGGTATAATATTCTAAGCTAAATTGCGCTGCTAATGTTAGGACCCTATCTTCCTTGCACAAAAGAAAGACATTGGCATTACCTCTGATCATATCAAGAAGGAAGTGGTGGATGGGACATGGCATTTACAGAAGAGAACATAAATGCATACAAGGTTCTAGTGGATAAACCTGAAGATAAAAGACGACTTGGAAGACTAGGTGCAGGGAGATGATATTAAAATGTATCTTACAGGAATGTGTTGGGAGAGCATGAAGTGAATGCATCTGGCTCGGTACATGAACAAGTGACAGGCTTCTTTAACACAGTAATGGACCTTCAGCTTTTATAAACTGCAAGGAATTTCTTGTACTAGCTGAAAAACTAGTAGCTTCTCAAGAAGTACTCTACTCCATGGAGTAAGTTTGTCACTAGAAGCACATCAGATGCACAGGGAGTTACTGATAAAGTTACATATACAGTATAGCCGAGTTTCGACACTATCATAGGGACTGAATAATTTGTGTTGCTATGAGCAAGTGTTGTTCCATGCAAAGAGTATGTTATTATCATAACACTGAAGAAAAAATATTGCATGACAAACTACAGGGATGTAGGTATATTACTTAAATTTTTGGGCAGTGATTTGATTGAGATTTAAAATATAATTCTGTTTGTTGTCTGTTTGTTTACTGGTCTGCTGGTAACTGCAAGGGTACAAAAGTTGATGGAACTTTATACCACAAAGTGAAGAACTGTTAATATTGTCATTCTGCAGGTCTCGAATGTGTATACCTACCTGAATGGGCAGAGGGATTTACCTTCTCAAGGACACAGGTGGCTGAACTCTCAAAATGATTTTGGTCTTCGGAACTTATGTTTGAACCATGATTGGCATGGCATTGTTAGAAGGTTGGTGCTCACATGTCTGTCACATTGAGCAAGACAGTATGACATGTGCCTTCTGAGGAATTAATTGGCACATCAGGATGCTTGGCACTGTAGATGAGGTGTCGCATATGCTGGTGTTGTTGTAACAGAGTTCAGTTGTACACACTGCCTTTAGTGACTGTGTATCAGCACTAAAAGCATTTATCACTGAGAATGCATAGATATGTGCACACATAATGTTGACAGACCAGTAGCAAATCTTACTCTCTGTCAGAAGGGAGTTCACTTTGCTGGGATAAAACTACATAGCAGTCTCACCTTTAAGATTAAATGGTTGTTCACTAATAGTAAACAATTAAAAATAACACTGAAAGAGTTCTGTATGAATGACTTTTTTTATGCTTCTGTACAATCTGTATGTACTAGGAAATGACTGACTGATTACAATCAAGGTCAGACTCTTAATTCTGTACACATATTTATGTTATACATATGTGTGTATACAGTTACATGTGCACGTGTATATTTGTGTATAGATAAGTTGCTGTACAGACATAGGTATGCTCTTATACACTTTGTTTATTGTACGATGTTCCTTGTTATATGTTCTTTGACTTGAATAAGGAGTGTCTCCTTTAAAGTGTGTTTCATACTCTCTTTTTTCCTGACACAAATTACTAGGGTCTGTGTTATGCATATTTTTGTATCTGCGTATATTTCTGTCTGGCCATCGATCAGTGATAAAAAGAGGTGGCCAAACAGTCAATCATGGTCACTTTTTGGTCTCTATCAAAATTCATTTCCATCTCAGTATGACAAATAGCTCTTCATATGACAACATTTGGTGAATCAACTTGCCTCTGTGAAGAAGTCTTCTCCCAGGTGAAGATACTTAAATCAAGATACTGAAGCCATCTGACCAATGAACATTTAAAATACTGCCTTCAATTTGATTGAAAAACCTGGAAAAAAGATACCACTTACATGCCCTAGGTGTAGATGGGACCATAGAATTAAAGTGCAACATAAAGGGAGAGATTGGATTTGTCTAGTTTAGGACAGGGAGAGTGGCGGGCTGTTGTGAGCAGAGCCATAAATCTTCGGTTTCCATAAAATGTGGGGAATTTATTGACTAGCTGAGGACCAATCAGCTTCTCAAGGACTCTCCTTTATTGAGTTAGTTTATTTAGCATACATATATTTCAAGGATTTCAGCCTATAAGTCTATGTATATTTTGTGGTCGTTATGATACCACAAACGCTCCATCTCACCTTCCGTTTTGAAACTGCAAAGGCAAGACTATATTTATGATCTGTGGACAAGACGGAGATCAAAACGGGGCCAAGCCAAGCCAAGCCAAGCCAAAGTTCTAACTGGGGGCGGAGGCTTGCGTGAAGCGCAAGTCGACGTCCCCCTGTCTGTTAGCCATGCCTGCGTTTGATCGCGTTGCTGGGCTCAATAACAGACACCTTAACTATAACAGGGAAATATGCTTACGCTAACGATTTTGAAGTCCGGCTGAGGGCCTAGACTGATAAAACAAAAGATTAGTGCTTATGAGGCACTGTTCTTATTTGGGGGAGAGTTCCTACTTTGGTTGGTTGGCTGTCTGGGGTTTGAACCCAGACTGGCGTTCTGAGTGAAAATTCAGGCGCTTAGGTGAGGCCTCCGTGTGTGGCAGCCTTATTTAAACGACACAGCAAACAGCAGTACCAATCTTTGAATCGCAAATTTAACAGTAGCTGACAACGTATTTGGGAAGAAGTGTGATGGCGCCCATATGTTTATGTTGGACAGTGCCAGGCCGTCTGATATTTGTTACGATCGCCTTCAGTTACATTCAGATGTTTTACATTTCTTACTGAGAACTCACGATTGTTCTGTGGCAAATAATGATCTGCAGTTAGACCATAGAATCAGCTTTAATAAAAGCAGTTTGTGGCAGTATGTAATCCTTACTGTTAGCACCCAAATATTTTTACATTTTTTATTTCGTTAATGTTTAAAATTCGGTCATTTTTCACTTGTTCTGTTGTTTAATCCAGATTTCACAGTGTTGATCGGAATCCATATGGTTGGGATTTGGAGGGTTTTTTTAACTAGTCATTTTCAAGGAATCTTGTAGTTTAGTGTACGTAGTTTTGTGTGGTGAGCTAGCTGTTAAAGAGCAGTTAGTACCGTTAGTGTGTACAAACGTATATTGAAACGGTTGTGGAACTGTAGTCGGTTTTTACTTATCTGACGTTTCCACTTTGGCATTTATTTGTAATCGGTATTTAGTAAAGCAGGAATATACGCATGGTATCTTATCACAACTTATGAATGTGTGGTAAGTTTCTAACCTAGACAACAACAAATCGGGCACTTCAAATGTGCTGTCGTAACTAATAAATAATAATCATATGATGCCGTTATCTAACGTTAAAACGTTGGGCAGAACCATTGTGAAACATAAGAAACTGCAAAGATGCATGACTGGGATTAGTGTGCATATACTGCAGTCCAGTTTCAGATTAAAGTGATTTGTGTTTCAGCTGATAACAGTGATATGGGGCTATAATAATAAATGTATAGCTATTTTTAGGTATAGCTATTTTTAGCAATCTTATGAGCTTGACTCAATATAACACATACAATTTTAACTTTACAGTTTGTGGTTATGTCCAAAATTGATGTGTTGCGTAAACTTGGAGTGGGTCGCAGGGAGCCTTTTGACCCATTCTTTGCTGAGGGTGATGCTGTGTGCAAAGCATACAGACGTGAAGGCATTGTGGATATTGATGAAGAAGATTTGTGCCATGAAGTGTAAGATATGCTGCAGTTAACTATTTCAGTCTTATGTCTTGAGTTTAGAAATTGTATTTATTGTTATAAATGTGCCTTTACTGGAATGGCAGGGACATTTCAATTTAAATAGTTTCTGTGTGAAGTTATGTGTAAGCTGGGTAATTGGCAACCAGCCACTGTTACTCTGCTCACCAATGTTTACATTTCTTGTTCACCCGTATACTGACTTGAAGAAGTGCCATTTGTGCATATCTTCTATGGTTTTCAGTAACTTCATTGCAAATCACATCATGTTACGTAACCCAGTCATTGACCATGACGAATACTACTTGCCCATGGATGATACACACACATATTTTCTTTCACCCCGAGTGACTGGAGAATAATATTTGCAAGGTTCTCTGAGAAGTAGGAAATGTATTACAGAAATCAAACATTGGCCTGCCAGCTGCCAGAGTTCATATAAAGACAGTAAACCTATTCCAGGTTGTGTTTAAGGACCAGTTTTATGTGAGGAAAGTGTGTACATGGTAAAAATGGTTCAATAAACTGACAGAAAATTTTACCCCCCATTATGATAAAGGAACTTATTTTAAAATAGTTTCAGAACTTTCTTCAGCCTTTCTCTGGTATAAAATTAATCATACAACTTAAGTTGCTACAGTTGAACAGGTTTCACAACTTGGTATTGTGTTTGTCATGTTAGACCAGTCTATCAGAATTGGCTGCATTGTTGTCATTCTGTTACTAATAGCTATCCCATTACAAGCCCATAGCATTACAGGGGTTGAGGCTCCCAGAATTTCTAGACAATCGGCACATGAAGGTGGTAAGGTTGTCAGCCCTTTGCACTGGCTGCCTTTACCCCCAGGAGATACCCCTGGTACTCATTTCTGTTAGTGACTGAATTGGCCCTGAGGCCATAGTCCATCCAGAATTCAGTCATTGAAAAATCCTAATGACCCAATCAGGAATCAAACCCACGACATTCAAGCTTGTAACACATTGTGTCAACCAACTGTGCCACCACATACCGTCCATTCTGTTGCTAAGAATCGTGTAATTATGAAGGGTTTAGGTCTTTTGGGATGTGACATGTGTCTCTGGGTTAGGGTTCTTGAATACCTCAGGCAATGGAGATGAAGGGACTACATTCCTTTCCCCCAATCCAGCAACACTGCGCCACATTGCAGATGGTACGTGTCCTCAGTAAACTTCAAATCTCCATTGTAATTGGCAGTCAAAACAGTGTAACATCCCAGAAGACTTGATTGTTGTGAAACCTGCAGTGAGAACAGTATTGATTTATTTTTAAGGTAAAAAGTAGTTTATTTTCAAAGGTAATATTGGGGCAACAAATATAAATTTTGTTTACTACCAAGAATTGTATACACATACATTTAGAGTTAATGTGTGCATGTACTGTCAGCATGTCTCCTTATTTATTCGTAGTTATTACACTGTTACATGTTTCAAGGCATGCGGTGGCGCAGCTGGTTGAGGCACTGTGTTACAAGCAGAAAGATCACAGGTTTGATTTCCAATGATGTCACTGGACTTCTTCCTTCTCATAATCGTCCTTACTGTTGCCCTGGGGTCGACTCAGCCTCTAACAGAAATGAGTACCAGGAATATTTCCTAGGGGGGTAAAGGCAGCTGGGGCATTGGGCTGACAACCTTACCACCTTCATGTTTCAATTGTTTTGAAATCTGGTCATCCCAACCTCCTGTAACCCTCAGGGCTGTACAGGAATTGCTTTACTGCTTGCCTTCATGTCTTATTATATGTATTCAGTTTCTGCTGTACATAGTACTTGAAAGCTGATAAAGCACTAAATGGAGGTGAGTAGTCAGCTTCATGCCCTGGCCACTTTACCCCCAAGGAAAACCCTGCCAGTACCCATTGAATAGGATAGGTCCCAGCTGTGCCGCTGCCAGGAAGCGACCCTTTTGTCCAGTCCTTAGCATAGTCACTCTACTGGCTGAACTAACCTAAATCCTTTATTATACAATAAGAAGGAAAAATAATGAAACCTTGTTATCAGTTATTTGAAATATGAATGTTGAGAAACAGTTGCTTCGGCCGCCTGTTAACAACAAGAATTCACCATTGAAGAGCCCAGCATTTTCATTCTATTGCTGCTGCTGCTGCAAATGAATACAGTAAAGAAACTGTTCAGTTTCAAAGATGAAGTTTCTTGTCTGTGAAGGCTGGAGTGAATTTCAACAGTTGTTCAAACTTTGTGTTTCTGATGAGTATTTTCATGCTTGCCAGCCATCCACTCCAAGACTGCTTTGTCCTGAGGTTAAAGGCATTATGATCTTTGTTCATTACTGCTGGCATCTTGTTTTGCTGTGCAATGCGTTAGTTAATGGAAGTGGTTTCTTATCTGCACAACAATAGTTTTATTGCCTTATGTTGTTATATGACGGCTTGACACAGGAACAACTCACCAGTCACACAGCATCACATCCCTGAAGACTGGAATCTTCAGTAACACTGCTGTCAGAGTCTCAAATGTCTCATCTCTTGTGTCCTCCCATGCAATTTTATTAATCATGTTGCCTGCAGAGCACACATATCACATATGTTGTGGTGTCTGAAACATCAAACACCACACTCCCAGTCACACAGCGTCTCAACCCAGAAGACTGGGGTTATAAATGTACTGGTGCACACATTTTGTGAAGGACTTATGCAAGGTATAATCGCTGCAAATCCAGACATGGAGAACATTTTGGTGTTGCCATTTAATTTAAACCATTTAGTAGTAACAATCTCATTCATTTCTGTGTCATGTTACATGGTAAAGGTGTTGCTGAGATTGGACTGTGGATAGGCAATGAGACATGGGTGCACTATTTTACTGCTCAGACAAAACAAGCAGGTACGCATTTTGGTTGCTGAAGCAATGCTTGGGAGGTTGTTGACTGAACAATAATAAGGAAGTGGAAGTGGCTGTTTGTGAATGGTTACAAATGCTAGAGCCCTGTTTCTACCGTGATGGAATTTTTACTCTCATTCCAAGATTAGATAAATGCATCAATGTGTTTGGGAATTATTTTGAAAAATAATGTAGCTGTAGTAGAGTTAGTGAGCTGTATGTAATGTTGTAATGATGTCTTGTTTGACATAAATAAATAAAATCAATATCAGTCACACCACAACTCAGTTTCTTAAATAGTACAGTTTGTTTGTCTAAATGAAAAACGTGACTGACATGTTTCAACCTGGACTAGGTCATCTTCACACTCTTATACTGTGTTATTCATTTAGACAAACAGACTGTATTGTCTAATAAATAGAGTTATGGTGTGACTCCTATGGATTTTATTTATTTATGTCAGCAACACACAACAGAACATGTAAAAATTAAAAAAAAAAGGACCTAGCAAAACCTTAATTGAAAATGCTTTACAAAACAGATGTTCCAGAAGTACTGTAATTGTGAAACAGTGCATGGTAGCAGTAAACTGTATGATCAGTAAACCTACACATAACCCAATTCAAGAGAAATGGTGAATGTGTGTTTGTGTTGGTATAAAATGAACTGATTTGCCATTTTTGTCCACAGTGTTGCCAAGTTTCCATGCCACGTGATGGGGTGTATGCTTAAGTTTGACTCATTGCTGCAGTATGAGTTGCATTACAATTCATCACATCGTTACTATTGCAATGAATGCAGCAAGCAACTTCCTTCACCACATTTGTTGGACTTGCATATTTCAGAAACCCACGATTCATTTTTCTTGGCTCAGGCACAGAGGAAGCCAATGGTAAGCCATGTTATACAGTGTCATGTGTCACTTGTTGGCTTGTCTATCGTATGAACTGAGTGCCACACCGACATGTGTGTCACAGTCTTCGCAGTAAATGACAAATGATATTGCTGAGATATAGTAATGTCCTCATACAAACCTGGTACATTGCATGATTCTGTGCTGTATGTTCAGAAAGAAGTCTCATTTCTGCTACTTGGGGCATGGCCATTTCTGTCTGCTGTTTTGTTCCACTCTCCAGTTCCCTGTTCCATGCCAACCGGCCAAAGCATTAGTCTGTAATAAAAGTGACTGGTACCAACAATATTCATGCCAACGGAATGGCTGAATGACTGTAAGGGAAGAGGAAATAAGCTGGAGGTAAGAATAAGGTTGTCCTTGTGCTTAAAAACCTCCTGGAACCCTCTGGGCCACACCAGGCCTGTTATGGGACCCGTTTACCTTTATTTTGTGCTTAATTGAGCACCATACCATGCAGATGTATGGGGGAGTACAAGTACAACTCCACAGATTCTTAACCTCATCACAAGATGAAGGGGAGTGATTTGCTTCATGCCTCAACTGCCTTGTCCTCGGGGATAGAGCTGAGTGGGTTGCAAAGCAGAAGACAGAAAGCCCATGCCTCGGCTGGGAATAGTAGGATGAATGGGAAAGGATGTGGAAGGAAGCAGGCGTCATATAATTTGTGGTACTTTCCTAGCATTTAACTGGAGGGACTGAGGAAAACCATGGCAATGTTCAGTCAGTATGGGCATTCACTGAGCTGAATTTTGAACTGTAGATGTCTGAGATACAGGATAGGAATGCTAGCTGCTGAGCCATTCTTTGCATGCATAAGAATCCTTGAGATGTTGTTAGTGTCTCAGCTAGTCAAATTCCCTTTGTATTTGATTCATTGCATAATTTGTCTTGTGACAGGTCCATAGCCTGTTCAAAAGCAAGTTCTCCAGATTGTGTGATCTAGTGCTTTGTCTTTCAATTTACAGTACTTCTCTTTGCTTTGAAGTCACCCAGTAGCTGTTTACATCTTCTTCTTCATCTTTTCATCCCTACTATCTTTCCTTGAAGAACACATTTCAGAAGGCAGTTTTTATGCAAGATTTGACCAATCCAGGTAGTCATTTTTCACATGATTGGTGCATCTGATCTTCTCAGTCCTTCTCTAGTGTATGATGGAACACAAATATCCAGTGCTGTTAAGTTCCAGCTAGTTGTCGTCGTCGTCATGAACCAGGTGAATCACGCCTATTTCTTTAAGCTTCATCTTAATATTAAACATCCCACCTAGGCCTAGGTCTTCCAGGTGGTCTCATTCCATCAGTTTTGTATACATAAATCATGTTTACATTTCTCTTCGCTCCTGACATGGGAGTTTGTTCAGTCATTTCACGGTATATATGATGGTTATCATTATGAGCTGTGATGGACTGTACGTTGCTTGAAGATAACATGTTCGGCCCACTGCTTGTGCAAAGCCAGCTTTAGTTTCTGGATGTGCTGTACTTGTCAAAAGTGGATGTTTGTTAGTGATTTTATGTAGCTCACTTTCTTACCCATAAGTACAGCGTCAAGGATTCGGGTTTTCTGGGATGTGATGCTGTCTTGCAGGGTTTGTGTGTCACAACATTCCTTCAGAATGCCAATAAGGCCATTTGACCCTTCACAATGAAGGTGCTGTGGTCCTTCACTCAGCATTAGTTCTGATGTCAGACCGCAAATAAAACACAGGAAGTTTTATTCATGTAGAATCACACTCTGCATCTCATCTATGGGCGTACAATACCGTTTATAGAACAGAGTTACAAAATTTGCCATAAGCTGTTAATGCTTTGTTAGTGATGCTTTCTGCAGCTGTACAAATTGGTGTGGCTTTTCTTGATGAGTCTGTACAGTGCTGTTCACAGTGCAGTGTGGATACTGAAATTTTTAAATATTACCCTTAATGTATAATATGTTAAGCATTTCTGAAAAGGTAAAGGTTATGCTGACCCTGTCCACGGTGTGAAAATTTAGAGGGCAGTATGAGATACAGCTCCACTAATTAAGCTGGGCATTAGATGGCACTCAGTGGTCAACTTTCTTCCCCTTCTGCTTTACCCCTACAGAAGTTAACTCTCACTGCATATTGAATAGTAGTCTGGGTGGGCACCAGAGACCATCTGGATGATTGGAGAAGTGAAGATTCTCTTTTCCTAGAGAAATACTGAGCACCAGACTGTCCAGACCATAGCTAGTCACTATACTTCCTTAGCTATCCTACATGCTGAGTATTTCTTATCTACATGTAATGAAATTAGATCCCTGATGTATGATCAGATTACCCTAGTGGTAATGCATCTGACATATTCAGGACTATGTGCTTTAAAATCTGAGGTAGAACATCCAAACTCTGACTATTGTCAGTGTGGCCAGGCACCAGGATAGTACAGTAGTTCTTGATTAATTGGGACTGATAAAACTGTCATGAACACTGGAATCCTTCTCATTGTAGCACACCTATGTGATTCCAAGAACTCATGTAATGCCAGTAATAAAATCATAAAATAACATCAGCATGCATATACATATTATGGTTTATACTGAAATACAAACACTTGTTGGAAGTATCATATACATTAAATGCTAGAAAGAGAGTCTCATTCCATAAGGCACAGTACAACACAGTGAAATGTTGTTTGTCATATAAGTACACAGAAATAGCTTTGCTGTTACACTGGGGTTCAAGTGAAACAGTCAGATGGTTAAAGCACTGATTGGGTCTTGTGTTAATATTGTTTTTATAATCTGTAATGTGTAATATGCAAGACAGGCATTCTTTTCATATTTATTTGCAGTTAATTCAGTACTTCAATTGTACATTATTCACAATTTATGTAATAAATATAGAGTCAAGTCAATTGCAGTCCCTCCATTTCTGAGCATGTGGCCTCCGTGAAACAAATCCACCAGTCTCCATTTCCAGCTTTTGCCTTGACATCTTTCCAAGTTTTTTCCATTCTTCCATCTTCTTCCACTGTTGTTCTTCTCCATTCCTTTTCTTTGCTATTCCTCTTTCACATTGTTTTTGGGGGTTCCAACTCAAAACTTATTTTGTATGGCAGAGGAATCCTTCCTTCATGTATGTCCGATCCACTGCTATTTCCACAGTTTTATTTTCATCATCACTGTTTTCTCTTGTGCATATCTCTACGGTCTTCATCAGAGATAACATTAGCCCAAAAGATCTTAAAAATTTTCCTTACTCACCTCTTTATGAATGTTTACAGGTCTCTTGTGATTCGTTGTGGAACCTTTCATGTACAGGCTTGACATTATTTCAAAAAATTCACCACCATATTGATTAAATGTAGAAGCCACCAGAATGTTGAGTTACAAGATTTGATTAGCTTGTTTACTGTACTGTTGGCATTTAGTTTAAATGTTGGTCATGCATTTCTTGCTGTAAAAAGGGTGGGTAGGCAAGTCAGTGAGCAGTAACACAGGGCAGTTCAGAAAACGTCTGTGGGTGCAATCAGTGGTGTTTCTAAATCGAGTAGGAAGCATTTTTTGCACGGCTAATAAGTCTGCATGACAGCCGAGATGAATCGACCTGTGATGTCCAGGTTTTCTGCCATTGACATTAAGTACTACACAGTACAAGAATTGAGAAATGCCATGCAGTGTTGCTGAAGATTCAAGTCTTGGGATGCTGTGCCATTGGGCCAGTGGTAGTAGCAGCAGTCCAAAAGGACTACTTTACCCTCAAGATGGAGGCTGTATGATCCTTCAGAACATCCAGTACTGCTGACACAGAACCACATCTGCAGGTGCTGTGCTGTACATTAATGGCAATGAATGATGTGCAGAGTATACAGTACATACTGCATTCTGTGCAGACTCAAGAGACCTACTGCATACCAAAGTACCAAATATTATCAAGTGGGTATCTCTGCTTCCAATCTTGGAGTCCTGGGTTCATATCTCAGACCAGAGACCAGCTACCGTGATTGAGGTTGTTATGGTTTTATTCAGCCCCTCTGGGTAGATGTTATTATCATCTTAAAGTAGGCCATGACTGCTTCCCATAATGTCCTTTACATGTCATTATTCATTAATCATTATATCATTTCAACCCTTTGTAGCCTGAGATGTTGAAGGGTTGTTAAAATGGCCCAGGGATAAAATCATTTAATCTTGCTTCAAGTCCTGGTCACTAAATATATTCTTTGTAAGGCAAACTAACTAAGTGACTGACTGGATGACTAATTCCATGGAGCAAGGTCCTTCTTGAGAAGGTAACAGATCTGTAGCTAGTCAAGGTGTTCCCACACTATGAAAACTGCACGCTCATTACCATGTTCATGAAACACCACCACTT
>Ga0209629_10002049_pt1 | contig 13393 bp, 9 predicted proteins | sample TergutCu122P5_FD_187286 | JGI IMG/M metagenome (GOLD analysis project Ga0209629, IMG submission 187286) | Cubitermes ugandensis P5 segment gut microbial communities from Kakamega Forest, Kenya - Cu122 P5 (SPAdes) (version 2) | ecosystem: Host-associated > Arthropoda: Insects > Digestive system >... | reverse complement strand
TATCTTTCAACAAAAATGCAACATTTCGTAAAGAGTGTGTTTCGACTTGGGCAGATGCTTACTAATGCTTCATGCCAAAAATGGTAGTTTAAGAAGTAACCGTCCGTACCGGCTACAAAAAAAGAAACCCCCTGATTATGAGTCAGAGGGTTTGATTCCAGAATCAGCAAACTATTCAAACGGATTTTGCCGTTTCATCGCTGCTCGCTTGGAAATCGCTTCATCGGCATGGTTGTAACCCATCGTCACATCAAGCGATTTCTGACCCGCAACCGCACGGGCTTCATCCAGCCCAGCCGTTTTGGTCATTTGGGTAATCGCAGTGTGTCGAATTTGGTATGGATACCAATGCGGAATCTGCTTATCGATTGGAAGCCGTTTATTAGCCGATTTTATCGCACTTTCGATAGCATTGCCGTACACATCGGACGTGTAATAATCCCGGAACTTGCGTTTCTGATTTTTGTCGCATTTTTCCTTGCGTGCCTGTTGACTTGCCTGAACCGGCGTCTTGCGGTTGGCGGCAAGCCGTTCCCAATGTTCACGCATAGCCTCTGCCGGAGTGAATACGTACTGCCCCGGTTCCTTACCTGCCATTCGCCGCTCAAGAATTTCCTGCTCCGGTTGCCCAAAGAAGATGATTCGCTTATGTCCCCGCCATTTATTCTTGTGTACCGGCGGTTCGTACTTCCAAGCCTTCCCTGTGCGGTCAATTTCCCTGACTTTCATCCGGCAGACCTCACTCGGTCTCATCGTGGCAAGACGCTGGAGAATCACCATATCAGCGTGTGTCGGTAGGAGATAAGGCAAAGTCGCTTTGACAACTTCATCGGGTACGTCCTCGCGTGATGGATTGTCATGTGCCTGTTTCCGATGAACTGACTTAACAAGTTTCAAGGCACCAGCCACCTCTTGCGTCACAAATTCATATTCAATTCCCCATACGAACATCGCACGCACGAACCCAACCAATTTGTTACAATACTTGCGAGAGTAACCTTTTGCGACGAAACTATCCCGCACAATACATAACGCTCTTGAGCCAAAATCCTTCACTAACGTACCGGAATAGATTTCCAGCGTCATGTTGATGGCAGTCCTGTAGTTGCCATAATCCGACTTGCCGTACACACCTTTAGCCCATTTGAGGAAGCTCACGGCAAGCTCATCGATTAAATACGATTTCTTTTTGTGGGGATCGGCAGCGTCACCGATGGCAGCCCATTCCGCAATAAAACGGAGATAATTCTTTTGGGCGTCCTCGGTTCCCGCTAGACCTAACCTGATTTTCTTGCCGCCTGAATACACAACGGCATACTTTCCGTCCCGTCCGAGTTTCGGGGGACGCACATTCAACTTTGGCATGATTCAATTCCTTTTTTTCTGCAAACCTCCATTTTGGAGGTTTACCGATTGAAAAAATGAGAACCATGCGACAAATCAATGGTTGCATTCCCTTGATTTTATTATACTTACATAAACACGCCCGACAGGACTTGAACCTGTAACCTACGGATTAGAAATCCGTTGCTCTATCCGATTGAGCTACGAGCGCGCACAGAATGACATGTCGGTGGAATAAAAAACCACCGGAGAATACATCATTGTACTGTTTGGCGGCAAAAATTCAATATTGTCCCGAACAGAGTTCTTGACACAAAAGCAAGCTCCCTTCCGAGGGAACAGACTTGGTCATTATTGAAGCGACTGCTATAATTATACCGTAGCCAGTCTATATGGTAATGGACGCAAATGTTTGGAGCGATTCTGACCGCACTGGCCACGAAGACCGCGGCTTCCTTACATTCGGCCGGTCGCTGCTGTCAAACTTTTATGTCCGGGCAATATAACAAACAATCCAATTCTTTGAAAATGGGGTCAATGATGCAATATCGAACGCTGGGAACAACGGAAATCAAAACATCGGCAATTGGTTTGGGGGCGTGGGCCATCGGAGGTTGGATGTGGGGCGGCACGGAAGAAAATGACGCCATGCGCGCCATCGACGCCGCCATTGATCACGGCATCAACCTGATCGACACCGCGCCGATGTACGGTTACGGTCGTTCCGAGGAGATCATCGGCAAAACAATCGGTTCGAAACGGGAAAAAGTTGTGTTGGCAACCAAATGCGGCTTGCGTTGGGACGACAAAGACTGGCCGAAAGGGGAAGGTGTCCTGCATTTTTACGGCGACGACAAAGGGGTTTCAAGCGGTAATACGGGCAACCGCATTTACAAGTATTTGCGTCCGGATTCGATTCGCTGGGAAGTCGAGCAGTCGCTCAAACGCCTCAAAACCGATCACCTCGACCTGTTACAAACGCATTGGCAGGACGAAACGACGCCGATTGCGGTCACGATGGAAATGCTGCTCCGCTTGAAAGACGAAGGGAAAATCCGGGCAATCGGGGTCTCCAATGTCACCGTTGATCAACTGAAAGAGTATCTTGCCGTCGGGCCGGTCGATGTCGCGCAGGAACGTTACAATCTGCTTCATCGCAACATCGAAGACAACGGCCTGCTCGACCTTTGCAAGTCGAACGGCATTTCGCTGCTGGCTTATTCCCCGATGGCCAACGGACTTTTGACGGGGAAAATTTCGCCGGACCGTCATTTCAACGAAGGGGACCTGCGGCGGAACAATCCGCGATTTTCGCCGGAAAACATCAGGAACGTCAACCGGATGCTCGACGAGCTTTCGCCGGTCGGGAGCAAATACGGTTTGACGCCGGGACAGGTTGTGGTTGCCTGGACGGCGTGCCGTTATGAAAAAATGTACGTTCTTTGCGGAGCACGCACCGCCGACCAGGTCGCACAAAATGCCGTCCCCGGCGACGTGACGCTCACCGACGATGAAATGCAATTCATCAGTGAAAAGTTAAAAACTAAAAACTGAAAGTTATAAGTTGAAAGTTATAAACTCTGATCCCAATTTTTCACTTTTCACTTTTTCACTTACTCGTGTCTTTTCTGGTTGTTTCGAATTTGACGCTGGAGATTGAAAAACGCCGTTTGCTTGATGGCGTGAGTTTCGGCGTTTTACCCGGAGAGTACGTGGCGGTGATCGGTCCGAACGGGGCGGGAAAGACGACGTTGCTCCGTGCGATCGACATGATTTTTACAAACTGGTCGGGCGAAATCCTGTTGTACTCAAACCGGTTGGAAATTCCAGGAGCTGGATACGTAAGCCCTGCAACGCAGGGCGGTTGCGCGGGGCCGAAGGCTACCGCCCATACCGGCTGCGGTATCGGCAAGTCAATCCGGCATGACAGTCGAAAACGAATCGCTCAAAAAATCGCGTTCGTGCAGCAGTTGAGCACGTCGACTTTTACGTTCACCGTCCGCCAGATGGTTGAGATGGGGCGTTATCCCCATTTGAATCCGCTCGCGCCGCTTGACGAAACGGATCACGAAATCGTCCGGCAGGCGATGCACGATATGGCGGTGACCGAATTTGCCGACCGGCCGGTCGAAACGCTCAGCGGCGGCGAACGCCAGCGGGTGTTGCTTGCCGCCGCACTGGCCCAGGAACCGGAGCTGCTGTTGCTTGACGAGCCGACGACGTATCTCGACTATCGGCACCAGCAGGAATTGAGCCGTTACCTGCGAAAAATCAATCGCGAACGCGGCACGACCATCATCGAAGTGACACACGATGTCAACCGCACCATGAGTGACGTCGACCACGTGATTGCACTCGCGGGCGGTCGCGTTGCGTTCGACGGCACACCGGAACAGTTGCTGCAAAACGACCGGCTGAAAAATATTTACGGCATCGAGTTTCATCTGTTGCCGCACCCCGACCGCCCGTTCCCGGTTTTGTTCCCGGTCGACCGTGATTAGTCTGACAACACAATTTTTTTTATACGAAACAACGCAACAGACGAACGCTCTAAAGAAATGAGGGACACATGTCAACTGACCCCGCCGAAAGTCGTGCAGACCGATGCGAAGAATCATCGTTTGATTTTGCCGAAACGGCCGCATCGCGGACGGAGACTTTTTTGTCAAAAAGTTCATTTTCCAATAATGATTCGCCGCAACAAACACCGTTTCAGAATGTCACGTCATCCGGAAGTACCTTGCCTCCGGTCGGTTGGCGTGAGATTTTCGCCGTTTTGCTTGCCGTCGTCCTAGTCGATACAACATTGTATCACGGGGCGGGCTTTGCAGGTCTGGCCGTGTTTGTGATCGGGTTGCCCCTGCTCCTGCTGCTTGGAATGCCTTTTGCTAAAGTGTCGGATGTCAAAATGCCGACAGAGATTCCCAAACGCCGGCGTCTGTTTCTGCTCTTTTTGTTTTTTACGTTGACACTGGTCACGTCGTGGAAACTGTTGTGGTGCGGTTTCTGGGATACTTATGTCATCGGATTGTTTCTCGTTTTTGGAACCGGCGTCCTGTTGGCCGGACAAAAACCCCGTTTTGTTTCCATCCTCTGGTACGCCGTTCAAGCCATATTCACCGGCGGTGTGCGACTCGTCTCTTATGAACATTCCGTCAAACGGTTGCGATGGTTCCCGACTGCAACAGGAACGCTTGCCATCGTCATTCCGCTGTTCGCCCTGGTCGTGTTCGGCACGATTTTTATTTTCGCCAATCCGAATCTCCTGCAACTCTCTTGGGAGTGGTTGCAGGAGAGTTTTCAATGGCTTCATGACCACCTGACAAACTGGTTCCCGTCCTTTTGGGAAGTTCTTCTTTGGGGATGCGCCGTTTGGTTCATGGCCGGTTATCTGCGACCTTTGACTTTTGACCGTCTTCGTGATCCCGGTTTTTCAGAACAAGATGCCTGGCAAACGAACTTGCCGGGCTTGCAGGCCGGGTATTATGCGTCGTATCGCAACACATTGATGACGGTCATTGTTCTTTTTGCGGTTTATCTTGTTTTCGAGTTTCAAACGTTGTGGTTGCATCCGATTCCTGAAAAATTCGATTATGTCGGTTATGCACACCTCGGTGCCGCGTGGTTGACACTTGCCCTTGCCATCAGCACGGTCATTTTGTCGACGGTTTTTCAGCAAAATGTTTATGCCGACAAACGGGTTTCATTCCTGAAAACGCTTGCCTGGATATGGTCGGCGGAAAACATCATTCTTGCCGTTGCCGTTTATCACCGGCTGATGATTTACATCGGTTACAACGGCATGACACGGATGCGTATGGTAGGTCTGCTCGGCATAACAGCGGTGTTGACCGGCTTCATTTTCGTGATGGTCAAAATCGCCAAACGACGAAGTTTCCCCTGGCTTTTGCAGCGATATTTCTGGACCGTACTTGTCATGGTGTTTCTTTACGGAGTGTTACCGGTTGACATGATCGCCCATTCTTACAATACACATCGCGCCCTTGACGGTTATTATCCGCCGACGGTGCAAATGTGCGTCCACCCCAACAGTTCGGAAGGTTACTTGACCATGATTCCGCTGATGGATTGTCCCGATGAAGTCATTCGCGAAGGGGTGCGCGCCCAGTTGGCCAAAGAGTGGGACCGCCTCCGCCTGGAAAACAGGGATTCCAGTCCTCTCGATAAAAACAAGTATCTCTGGACGAAATACCAGGTTGCCGACGCGATTTTATCCCAGCGGCTGGCCGCCCGGCAGGAGGAACTCAAACTGTACCTCGATTCCCCCAAAATAGGAAATGAAGCCATTAAAAGATTTTACGATTACACCTATTCCAAATGGTATTAGTGCGACAGCACAATATCAAGAACAACAACCCGGAACGTAAGCGACGGGTTAAGACCGGTCGCTTACGCTCCCGGCGGCTGTTCTTGTTCCATTATTACACGAAAAAGGAGTCCAAAAGATGAAAGCATCGGAAACCGCCGTCATTTTTATCGAATTTCAAAACGATTTTTGCAAGGAAGGGGGCAAGCTGCATGATCTTGTCAAAGAGGAAGCGGCCCGTGTCGGGACGATCAAAAACGCGCAAAGGCTCCTCGCCGCGGCACGGGAAAAAGGATGCACCGTGATTCATTGTCCGTTTTCGCTCGACGTGACCTGGGTCGATCATTGCACGATTTGCGGACTGATCGCCAATGTGCGTCAGGGTGCCGTTTTTGAGCCGGGAAGTTACGGTCACCAGATCATCGATGAACTCAAACCGCGCGACAATGAAATCATGCTGGCGAACAAGCGTGCTTTGAGCGGCTTTGCCAACACGCGACTGAACGACATTTTGAAGACCGCGAACATCAAAAACGTAGTTATCGCCGGATTTTTGACCAACGTCTGTGCGCAAGCGACGGCGTGGTCGGCTTATGATCTCGGTTATCAGGTTCGCATGGCGATCGACGCCTGCGCCGCGACCAGCCGACAGAATCACGAATACGTCGAAAATGAAATCTGCCCGATCCTCGGAGGCAAAACCACCGTCGATGAATTGATCCGCATCATTCAATAAGGACAAAACAGACATGCGAACAACTTTTTTTTTCCTTCTCCTCATTCTTCTGTTTCCGGTTTGCTGTTTCGGTGAATCGGTTTATGTTGAACTTTCCAACGTTCCGGAGGATGGTTTTATTGTTAGTCCGCTCGACATGACGCCGGCGGCCAATTGGCTGGCCGCATCCAATATGGAATTGTCCGAATTTTATTACGGCGAACAAAAAATTGATGCCATATTCGTTCCCGATCCGGGCAACACTCCGAATCGCGGCACTTTTGTCGCCGTATTGCCGAGTGATGTACCGCGAGGCAAACCGTGCCGGTTACGGCTTGAAAACAAATATGGTGGTTTTGAACTGTTACGCAAGCAGATGGCTTTCATGCGTCCCTTCACCGCCACTGCCGCCTCAACGAAAATCACCTTCGACAAGGACAAGCAAGGCGGTCTGCCGTCCACCATATCGTTTGCCAATGGTACGACACTTGAAACAATGAATTGGCTCGACCGCTTGCATGATCCCAGCGTCGGTTCATGCAATATTATGAGTTTTGCACACAGTTCCCCTGTTGTGATTGAAGAAAAACCATTCCTGCAAGTCGTACCTGCATCTACGGAGTTTATGTCTCCTGACAGCTCAAGGCCGGCAAGAGTGGAATACCAATGGTTCATCTTTCCCCAACGGGAACTCATCTACATTATTGTCTCTATGCAAAAAATCGAGGCAAGGGAGTGGAAGGAAAAGCACCTGCTTGAACTGCACATCCCGGACGGGTCATTTGGAAAGTGGTTCGGGGACGACAAATCAGGCACCTTTACCGGGACGAAGCAATCTCAAACGTTCAACCGATTTGCCGGTTTTCTTGACGATTCCAACAATGTCATCGCGGCCATCGCGCCGGGAACGGTCGTTTACGACGGCCTACACGATTTCGGACCGTATCTCCTGCCGCACGGCAGCGACGCCTGGCAACCGTGGTCGGACACGAAGTACCGTTCCGCAACGTGGTTCTGGATCGGCAACGCGCCGAAGCCTGGCAAGACATTGCAAGCGGCTTATGAAACCGTGCGAGCCATGCCACAGGCAAGCATCGTGATCCCGGAATTCGAGCAACCTGTCAAGGATTGGAAAACCGCCGCGCTGAACGATTTGTTCCTTTCCGGCAAAATTGCGTCCAAGCAGGAACTCGAACAACTGCGTATCGCCGAAAATTTGCCGGAAAACTGGCTCGATTACGAAAGCGGTGGTCTCGGCATGATCCTTGAAATCACGGACAATCAAGAAAGAGGCATGGGACTTCGGCTTCTTTCGCTGGTGGATAAGCAAACGAACACGGTACTTTCCGCGAGGGAGTCTGTGCCATTTTTTACGACGGAGGTTCTCGATACTGAAACCGGCAAGAAGTTTACCCTGACCTCCGACGAAGGATGGGGAAAAGTTGAACGAGATGGGAAAGTTGTTTACCTGTCAAATCCAACCGGATTACCGGAAGCCGAATCACTGAAAATTATGATCAGGCGTGCGGATACGATGCAATCACTGATGGCACCACTCAGCGAGAAGGAAATGTATTGGTTTTGGGAAATCAAGCGATCCTGGAGTATCAATGAATATGAGCGTTACAAGTTTCGCAAGGTTTCATTCCCGCAAATTGCGCTGCGGAATCTCGGTCCGACAATGAAGGCGTTTTACCCACATGCTTCCGGTGTTGTTACGCAAAACCCCGTCGGCAAAGAGCTTCGTTGGCAGGGTACATATCCGAGCGGCTGGTGTTCAATGCAGTTCACGGCGGCTTATGATGAAACGCGCAACGTCGGTTTGTATGTCGCAACACACGATGGTGGTGGTGCCGTTAAAGACATTCGTGTCAATGCAGATGCGACATCTGATTCACTGGTCGTTCGATTTGAACATCCATTGACATTCCCTGAACAAGTCAGAAGCTTCTTGATGCCTTTCCAAGGTGACTGGTACGATGCCGCCCAAATATACAGAAATTATGTGCGAAATTCCGCTCAATGGTACACACAAGCAAAACTCGGCACTGACGGTCGCACCGATACGCCGCAATGGATGAAGGAACTTTGCGTTTGGGCACAGTGCAGCGATTCGCCGCAGCAGATGCCGGAGACGATGCGCAAATTCACCGAAGCGTTTGGCGTCCCCACGGCGGTCCATTGGTACAACTGGCACCAAAATCCGTTCGACAACGATTATCCGCACTTTTTCCCGGCAAAGGACGGTTTCAAGGAAGCCGTTGCGGAGATTCAAAAGAACGGTGATTGTTACGTTATGCCGTACATCAACGGGCATCTTTGGGACACGCGCGACAAGGGGCTGGAGGATTTTCAATTTTCCTCGGTCGCCTTGCCCGCCACGGCGAAAAAGGAGGACGGCAAGCCGTACATCGAAACATACGGCAGCAAGGAATCGGACGGTTCGCCGGTCGAACTCGCCGCAATGTGCCCGGCGACTGATGTCTGGAAGGACAAAGTCGCGGAAAATATTTCCCGTCTGATCAACGAATGCGGCGTTGCCGGCGTGTATGTCGATCAGGTTGCGGCGGCACAGCCGAATTTGTGCTTTGACAAATCGCACGGTCACCCGCTTGGAGGCGGCTATTGGTGGAACCAGGCGTACTGGGACATGTTCGGCAAAATCCGCAGCAAACTGCCCGAAGACAAAATGCTGACCACCGAATGCAACGCTGAGCCGTACATCAACATCTTCGATGGCTATTTGACCTGGCATTTTCAGTATCAGGATCAGGTTCCGGCCTTCGCGGCGGTTTACGGCGGTACGGTGCAGATGTTCGGCAGGGCGTATCGCGGCGGGCCGAGCCAGGTGCTTGCCGACCGGATGAAGGCTGCCCAGCAACTCGTCTTCGGCGAACAGATCGGCTGGTTCGATCCGCGAATTGTCGATGATACACGACTCTTTCCGTTCCTCAGGGAAATTGTTCAAACGCGGTACAAGTATCGCGACTATTTTTACAAAGGGGAAATGATCCGACCGCCGAAATTACTGGACAAAATCCCGACCGTCACCGCCGATTGGCAATGGTACGGCGAAACGCCCATCACGACCGATGCCGTTTTGACGGGTGCGTGGCGAAAAAGGGACGAACAGGGCAAAACCGTTTCGGCGGTTTTCTTTTTTGTGAACGTCTCGGATGAGCCGGTCACAAGCCGTGTCGCGGTCCGGCTCGACGAAATCGGTATCGAATCAAAAGCGTTTGATTCCCCGTTGACGTTTGCACCGGGTGTTCCGTTGACAATCGAGCTGTGGCCGTAGTCTTGCCCATCGCATAACAATTGGGATCAATCAGAGCACGTAGCGTAAGCAAGTGCCCCGGAGTTGTGTTTACATGTTGATTTTGGCACTCGCTGACGCTTCGTGCTCTGATTTCCGGTGTCTCATCTTTTCTGTGACGGGCAACAATGTATTGGCATGGACACAAAAGTTGAACCGCCACCTGATTTTTTTGGCCACAAAGACCGCAGCTTCCGTTGGTCGCTGCTATCCAACTCTTATGTCCAGGTCAATATTGTGATTGTTTTGACTTGCTGTACAATAAAATGACCTAACGAAAATGTCAGGGCGAACGGCGTCCGGCATGACACGCTCAAATCACATAAAATCAAGGAAATACTCATGACTCGCAGCTTTTTGACGCTCCTGGCACTGATCGGTCTGTTCTGTCATTCGTCCGTGTTGACGGCACAGGAAAAATACACGATCACACCCCGCTTTGAACCGGGGAAATATGTTCAAACGCTGGTGGTGAACACCGACGCGGTGACGCGTGCCGGTGCCGGAGACCTGGACTCCAAAGGCGGCATTCCCATGAAGCAGGCGCAGACTCAGAAACAATTTCTGGAAGTTTCCCCGCCTGACGACCAGGGAATCCAAAAGATGAAAGTGACGTTTTCGGAAATCAAAATGGACCAGACCGTGATGGGCATGAAAATGGTCTATGACAGTATGGACAAAGACCGGCAGGACCCGAAGCTGGCTCCCGCGCTCCAGGCCATGCTTGGAACCGAGATCACGTTCGACCTGACCAAAGACGGAAAGAAGGAAAACGTAAAAGGGTTTGACGAGCTTTGGGAAAAGATGGCCAAAAGCATGCCGGGGAACATCCCCGCTGAAATGTTCAAGTCCATGAAAGAGAACATGAGCGATGAAAAAATGTCCAATATGCTCGGAGGCTTTGAAAACAACTTTGGCCGGGAACCAAGGGCGGTCGGCGAACAGTGGGTCGAAACGCAGTCACAAATCATTCCTTTCTTCGGAAAATCGGAAATCGAATCGACGCACACCCTCAAGTCCGTTCAGGATGATGTTGCCGTCATTGCCACCGAAGGAAAGATCAAAACGCAGGGGGGCAAAGCGATCGAAATGGGGCCGGTTAAAATGAATGTTGAAAAGGGCGACATGAGTATCGTCACGACGACGAGCGTCAACATCAAAACCGGTTTGGCTTTTGAAACCAGGAGCGAAATCAACATGGACATGACCGCAACAATGGATATGCCGCGAGTGAAACCTTCTGCAAATCGCGCGGATGAAACCAAAGAGGACACGCCCGTCAAAAACGCACCGCCAATGAAAATGCATATTACGTCCAAAGGTGATTCGACCGTGACGATTGAGAAAGTCGAATATTGACCTGGACATAAGAGTTGAATAGCAGCGACCAACGGAAGCTGCGGTCTTCGTGGCCAAAAAATCAGGTGGCGGTTCAACTTTTGTGTCCATACCAATAGATTCAAGCCGTCAATCCGCTTCGACGAGAATCACGCGGGCAATGTCACGTCCGACGGCGATTCGTGTTTCGCCGACCGCAACCAGGAGCGGCTTGAAAAGACTTTGCGCCCCTTGCAGAACTTCAATTTTCGCTCCGGCGGTCAGTCCCATTCCCATCAAGCGGCCTTGAAGATCGTTCGAGGTGTTAAGTGCCACAATCGTTGCAGTTTTTGCACGGCACAATAAGTCCAAAGAAAAAATTCGCGGGGATTTCAGAGCAAAATTGGAGTTGGTTTGGACTTCCGCAGCCTTGATCATGATGGTGTGTGTTGTTTGACGGTATTTTTTCGCGACGCGATCTGTTCGGCAACAAAATCGGCAAACCGATCGACAATTTCCGGAGGAATCGCATGTTCCAACCGGCAAGCGGTTTTTTCAGCCAGATCGTTTTCAATATCAAGGACATTCCGCAAAAAACGATAAAAAATCCGGTGACGGCGGATCACCGACTCCGCATGTTGAAACCCGTTCTCCGTAAGATGCACTTCCTGATAGGGGGAATAACGAATCAATTTCAAGGCATCCAGGTGACGAAGCGCGATCGTCACCGTCGATTTGTGAACGCCAAGTCTCGCTGAAATCAGTCCCGGACGCACCCCGCCCCCTTGTTCCCGGGAAATGTGGTAGATCGCCTCCAAGTAGTCCCCCATCGCTTCACTGATACCGCAACCGGCGGGAGCGACAGCTTTTTTGGGTCTTGCGCAACTCTCCTGCGTCATCTGGTTTCCGCATCCCGCTTCAGGGGTTTCCAACCGGTTTGAAGATAAATCTCGTTTACGTGTCATCGTCCGAAAATCTGTTTGATACATCCAACATTTTATTATCGTTGCGTGGTACAAAATGTCAAGCGGCAGGAAGTAAGACAATAATCAATCCATATTAAATCATTCTAAAATCAAAATAATTGTTGAATTAGTGGTATAATGAAAAATGTTTCTTTTTTTATCGTCTATTAATATGCTATATTATCTAAATTAACTAAAATGCGTAATATTTTTTACGGTACGTCTGTCAGGTGGTTGCATGAGTATGCCGAGTGAAAAAACAGAATATTATATTGGCATTGACCTTGGGGCGACCCATGTCGTGGCGATTGCGATCACTCAACATGGCGAAATCGTGTTTGAGTCGCGGTGTGATTACAACAAACAGAAAATTGTCGCAAATAAAGAACGTTTGGAACAGGCTCCGGAAGAATGGTGGTCGTGTACATGTTATGCGTTGGGATATTTGATGTCGCAGCTTCGGGACAACGGGATTGCGCCGACTCAATTGCAAGGCGTTTCCGTCTCGGGGCCGACCAATGACATTGCCGTGATCGATCGTGCCGGACATGTTCTTCATCCGGCGATTTTGGGCGATGATCCGCGTGCCGTGGATCAGGTGATCAAGCTCAATTCGATCGGTTTTGAACATGTTCGCAAACTTGGGACACCATTTCGGCTGGAAGACGCGATTGCAAAAATCGTTTGGATCAAAGACAATTTGCCGGATATTTACGAAAACGGAATTTTCGCACATCCATCCGATTATGTTTTGGGGATGCTCAAAGGAACGGTGAACGTGACGGACGCATCGGTGTCGATCACGACCGGCCACGATCCGATCGATAACTGTTGGCCGGATTGGCTCGATTATGACATGCACCTGAGCGTTCGTGAGAGATTGCCTCAATTGGGCGAATTGGGGCAAGTCGCCGGCGAGGTGACAAGGAAAGCTTCCGAAGCGACCGGCTTGCCGATCGGCTTGCCCGTTGTGCTGGGTTGCAGTTCGCAAACGGCGTCGTTTATTGCGTCCGGAGCACGACAAAAAGGGGACTTTTTTACTGTCTTCGGGGAAAGGATGTCGGTGAGCGGTATTTCCCAGCGAATGCTTCGATACCCCCACAATATCGTGAAAATGAACCGATTGCCCGGATGCGAATGGTTTTTTTCGACACGAAGCAATACCGGAACCGAATGGATCAATGTTTGGTTCAGTGAACAACAGGCAAAGGAGTATCTTGCCTCCATTGAATCGATGTTACCGTCGAAATACATGGCATATCCGAACGTGAAACGGGGCGAAACATTCCCCTTCACGACCAATTCCGCGGAAGGATTCATTTCTCCGGCCACCGACAACCGCCCGGTTCAATTTGCCGCATGTGTCCAGGGAACGGCGATGCTCGAACGCCTGATTTATCAAACAATCG
>Ga0209629_10002047_pt1 | contig 13400 bp, 13 predicted proteins | sample TergutCu122P5_FD_187286 | JGI IMG/M metagenome (GOLD analysis project Ga0209629, IMG submission 187286) | Cubitermes ugandensis P5 segment gut microbial communities from Kakamega Forest, Kenya - Cu122 P5 (SPAdes) (version 2) | ecosystem: Host-associated > Arthropoda: Insects > Digestive system... | reverse complement strand
CACGAACCGTGTCCGAAACATGTAGAGTGATAATAAACCAAGTGAAACAAAAGCTGCATCTCGTTGGTTGTTTACTTATACGATATGAACTGACTTCTTTCCGTCAAGCAATGTCATAAAATTACATATGTATGAAGTATACATGCAGTGAAATTCTCTACAAATTCTTGCTGCATCTGCACAAAAATTCTGGTAGTAAATTAAAAGGCAGTGAAAAAATGATGTGCCACAGTATGATGCCATGGATGCAACTGGAGGGGCTGGTTGACAGAATAAACAATGTGTCAAACTCTCAACTCTGGTCCAAGGCTTGAACATTTCTGATGATGGTGTAGAACCATCTTCTGACTGGTATTTTGCACATTGTCCACCATAACAATTTTCTAAAACCATAACAATGTGAAAAGTGGTTATGTCTTCATCATGTAGCAGGAGAGAGTGGGATATTCTGCTCGGTTTGGACCAGAGGGGGAGTGTGGGGAGTTGGGGAAGTGATGCAGCCGCCCTGGGCAGCAGAGACAAAGGGGTGGCAAATTGGATGACAAAATAAACATTTTAAATGAAGCAATGGTATTCTGCATTCAACATATTTTAAATTGCTAAGCTGATAATTATGATTTAATTTCTGTTAGGGGCAGCCTGTGACTATAAACCTAGATACATTTCTGGTTTTGAACCTTGGCTCATCAAACGTCAAACTCAAGGTAGAAAATCAATTGTTTGAAATATAAAAATGGACCCAATGAAGTACGATTCTTTAACATATTCTGACAAAAAAAAACAGAATCACTTTCCAAAGCACTGTAATCTTAAAATTGGAATGATGAATGACATCCAAAATGTCAATATAAAAGATATCCAGCTTTGAAGTTTAGAATGTTGTTAGTTTTTATATCCATACAGCAAGTTTGGAAGATTACAGAGCAACAAAACTGGAGCATCCTTTTTAAACTAGTATGTGCATATCTTCAAATACTAATAAATTCTTACAAAACAGAAAATAAATAATCTTACAACCATGGTCAAAGAAGAAGTTGGAGAAATATTTATTTTATGATATTCTAAGCTACTGATGCTTCACAAAAGTGTTTCATAAATTTAACAACCACTTTACTTTTATGTTAAGACCTATATATAATCATTCCACAATTTGGGGTAAAACCCGGCCAAACATTTCCAATTCTGCTGCATGTTAACCCACAGTAGTGCCTTATTAAGATATGATACAGATATATGCAGACAGTTTCTACCATGCTCAACTGTAGCACCATTTCCAAAGTACTAAAACTCAAAACTATATGGAACACCTGATTTCTTTATTGGCATACAGGTTAGTGTGCAATGATGGGAGGTGATGTTAAAGTACTGTTATTCATAATTCTTTCCTGTTGTGTCTATACTGTATGTTAACCGTTACAATACTATTATGAATTTAGGCTATAGACAACATCCATGATACAAAACAGTGGTGGACATACTTTGCTTTATATATTAGGTCTAATACTTCATACTCGTATTGTTTCCTAGCCGTTACCGAGTACAGAATGGAGATAAATGGAAAGATAGAAGGATTTTCCACTATGAAGAGCCTACCTGTGTTCTGAATTTCTCCAAGAGAAGGTTCTCTCAGCCACAAGTTGTGATAATTTGGTCTTGTTTGGGAAGAAGAGGGCCAGATCTGTGGCCAGGATGCAGTGTTTTACATAACTCAACACGTGCTTGTATTCAGAGCTGCTCAGTTTGCTGAAGATGTTATGGCCCTTCTGTAAAAATTACCATATGCCATATGCCATATAAACATGCAAATAAATGAAACCAGTTTAATGGCTGATGTTATTTTCATGTAACTTCCCTTCTGGGTCATACTTGTATTGTTTTCTATTGGAATGAATTAGAAAATCTGTTCTTTACTCTTCAGTAATCTAGGTGCTTTGTTTGGTACTTTTATACAACCAAATTTTAGTGATAACTAATAGAAACCTAAACATAACCCACCCAATCCTAGCCATCTTTGAGCCTAACTGGGGGCTAAATCACCTCCAGTATTGTAAGTTACTAGCTTCAGAATGGTTAGTAGTCCTACACATTTAAAATTATGATAACTGGAATAGATCATAACTAAGAAGCTTTTGTTCCTTGTTTAGTGTCTTAGTTCATAAACCATTCCTGTTTAGCTCTGAACAGTAACACTATTAGTGCACTAAGGACAAGAAACTTCACAACATCTGCACCAGATGTAAGACAGGCATTTGTTTATGTGATTAATTATGAATATAAATGACTACAGACATTCCTGTTTCATGACAAACAGCATATAGAATTCTACAGGCCTCACAGATTCTACCATGTCAGTGAAAGTAGTTTACATTGACTACACCACAGGTGGGTTTGCTTGTTCCAGGAACAAAAATTTGAGTCTCACATACCGATATTATATAGCTAAAGACTTTCAAATCATTCTTGAATGAAATACTGGTGTGTACTTATTTCCATGCTGTTGAATCAGCCTCTAACAGAAATGAGTACCAGGTGTATTTCCTGGGGATAAAGGTGGCCGGTGCATAAGGCTGACAACCTTACCACCATCCTGTGCCGTTGTCATGAATTCTGGGAACTTTAAATTCCTGGAACCCTCTGGGACACTCCAGACCTGTAATGTGACTGCTTTATCTTTACCTTTACTTATTTCAATACTGTGTGGTGATTGTGTAGGGGCGGCTTATACTGCGTGATGACAATATGCCTGACAGATCACCTATCACGAAGGTGAAGTTTCTCCTGTGCATGTTATGAAGGCATATGTAGGAGTGGAGTTATACAGCCACTCATTCTTAATCTTTGGGATGCAAGGGGTAATGATACAAATATATAGTCTCTCATGGCCAATATCAACCTCACATTCTCGTGGTGCCACCCTATACCGCAAATGAGGCTCTGCCGACCAAGTTACTAATGGAATAATCAATTACCTCTCTTGGGACAGAAAGAATTGACTGTTCCATGGTCACAAACACCAATGACCTGGCAAGTGCCTGGGCTTTAAGGTGGCAGTTGTACTAAGGCAATTGAAAGAACATGGGCCAAACACATGCAACTTCTTAAATTAATTCTGATTAAAGAAATGAATGTGAAGCATAGACAGACAAATGTGAAATTCTTAATCTTGGCACTATACAGATGTAAGTGATCAGTATCATGCCCCTGATCATTTTAATCTCGGGGAAAGATCTTCTGTTACCCATAGAATACAAGGCTGCGTTAGCCCCAGAACTGGTCTTGACTTTTACAGAAGAGAAAATATTTTGCCTCAGCCAAGAATTGAATCATAATTCCTCAGTTTTCCAGCCTGTAGCCTTGACAATATACCAAATGAGATGTACTGACACCAATTATATTCCACAAGGTTTCTTAAGCCACATAATACCAATATAAAATAAATAATGCTTTATCTATGACAGAAGTTATTACCATCCAAGGATAAATGAATTGTTATGAATAGTGACTGATAAAAGATCCAGACATAAACAGGAATGATGTATCTTAGCTATCACTATACTATTTACCTAAAAGAAGGATACTGACGGCAAGAAGTGTTACCTGCTGTAGGATTGTAACGGTCTGGTTGAAGTGGTGGTGTTCCATTGTAGAAGTGCTGTAGATGGCAGCGAGTGGAGACTCAGTGTCCAGCATGAACTTATTATTTTTCCCTCGATGGTCCAGATCATGACAAAGGGAAGCAATGTACAATGCCAGACACTGCAAGAAGCCATTGTCACTGTATAAAAATGCCACTGATATTAATGACATATAAGTCCGTTATCCAAACATCTGGATAATACAACAGCACCACTGTGGGAACCTAAAATCTCACAGGATACACTGTGGCTTATATTCTTTCTTTGCAATTATACCTTGTTGAAGTACCAGAATAAAATTTCGGTCTCTTTTGTAATATTGTTTCTGTACCATGTCTACGCTGTGGTCTATTGTGTTATATTGGGTTATAGGCTGTACTGTGCAGCCTGGTAGGTGGGTAGACAAATGTAATGTGACAAGAGTATTTGTCTATTTGACGTTCATGGGACCGTGCATCGTTAATATATTCTTTCAAGTATACCAACAAGTTGCAACATTATAAATATTCTTTATTACTGTCAATGCTCTACATGTTTCAGGCAGTTTCTCCTCTCATCATCAGGAGCTCAAAAGCTGTACACACAGCATCTGGATTATGTCAAGCTTGCTTTCTGAGCGGTAGCAGCAAGCAAGATTGACATATACCATATGCTGTGTGTACAGTTTCTGAGCTCCTGATGATGAGCGCAGAAACCTCCTTAAACATGTAGAGCATTGACAGTAATAAAGAATATTGTATAACATTGCATCTTGTTGGTATACTTGAAAGAATAGTATTTGTGTACCAAACTATATGATGTCATAACCCAGAAAGTGACAATATAAATCATCAACACCATAAAAGCCTCATACATTATGCACGCTATTAATACTTACTTCATTTGCCTGGAAAGTGTCCTGTGAATGTTTGATAACACTATACATGGAGTTAGCAACGGAGAATCCATGTGCCCAGTTGTGGTAGGGCACTCGGCGATAGTTTTTTCTTACTGTCAATGTAAATCGGATTAGACTGTCAGTATCAAATTTTGACAGTCCAAACAGATCCTTGAACATGTAAATAGCATGTTGGGCCTTCTCAAAGTCATCAAGCTTGAAGACACTGAAATAATAGCTGCAAAATATGTAAAATGTCACAAAAAATATGCATTTCACTTTCAGCAGGAGACAGCTTTTACCAAACACAGATATAACAAGAAATTTTAAGAGTTATATAGATCTTTGCAGAATTAAATAAAATAAATCTTGTTTCATCAGACATTGAGATTGTCTATCACATTTACTTCTACATATGATTCATCATTACATACCCACCACATTCTTCCTTCCCTACAGAAAAAGTGAATGAGACATGAAGATAACCACTCACTACCATTCACTGATGAGTTTGAGAATGTATGATGCTATGCAACAGTCCTTTTACATATATGCCCTTAAAGAGTGTACAGGGATAATTTTACTTTACTTTGATTTAATTTACTTTAATGTCACCAACATGAAATTAAGGAAATAAAAATTATCAGGTAAACATTAGAAAAGAAAGTCATTTAACTCACTTTTCTATACCAGGGATGGCATCTGGAATTTTCTCCTCTTTGGCAATTGTGACCTCTGTATCTGAACAAGTGTTGTGATAGCTGAGTACCTCCATAGCCACACGATACTTCTGTTCTGAACGTGCAATTTTGTCATACAGCTTGGCATGATGCAGTGCTAGGCCACAGTACACTGCGAACATCTCAAACGCCTCCTCATCCTCCTACATACACAGAAACTGCTCAGTTTAAGTCCTTAATATTTGTTTCTATTACTGCTCCTAAATGTATTACACAATTCTTCACACACACTGCTGGAATTGCATGAAGAAAAATAAAGTATGGCTAATTGGTTGCCTCTTTCACTAAAGAAAATTTTGGTATATTATAAAAATAATAAAAATGTTCAAGAACCTAATGTTGCTTAAACCAGCAAATTTCAGAACATGCACACTGTGAATATTTTCACTTTCAATTTTGAGAAGATACATCCTGCAGTCTGTCTGGTCTAGCCACATGATATGATGAAATTACATTTAGTGGCAACAATCATAATTTTTTTTTTAATCCCAGAGCTTTGTTGAAAGTAAATTCAATAAAAGGGTCTTAATTCATTCTAGAAAACTAATTAATGCATATGATTTTAAAGAGGAGGCATGGCACTATTTGTACAGCCAATCACAAAATGCATTCCATCAGTAACTATGCCAAGAAACTTGACAGTTTCAAATTACATTTCTGAAGATTGAATAGCGGTGCCTCAGTAAAATAAAATCCCTTTGTCTGCACTTGCACTGAATATAAATGTATTTTTTCAAAAACTTTAAAATCAGAAGTTACATCATGTGCACTTGCACACATTTTCAATGGTGATGCACTGTCCATTGACTAATGGCAGTCAATGAACAGTTAGAAAACTTACTGAACGTATCAGAAAACTAACTTCAGAATCTTCTGAAATATCAATATCCATCTCTGTACTGTCATTCAGTTAAAACTCACAGCTGCATTAAGTTGTCAGTTCTGCAATGTGTTTCAGCACACCACACATGCCATCAGCAGTAAGTCTTTACAGTTGTTATCATAATGCTTTCAAATGGCCCATTTTATTTTATGTGAATAAATCCACAGTAATACAATTGTACACATTCTAAAATTCAGTTCAAACACGTAAATATTTAAAACACTAATAAAAAAGGTGTTCTTTTGAGCACTACTGAGATTGCAGATGGTAGCTACAAACTAAAATAACACTGGTCAAAAAAATTTAAATTTTTTTTTTTTGTCCCATGAACTTAAATAGGTGAACGTAGCATTACTTTTTTTATTGTGAATTCAGATATGTATACAGAATTTTTCCATCAGGCAGGGTTTCAAAGATACAGAGGAATTTAAATGTGCAAAATAGTACTTTACATGCTCATGAAACAGACAGAAACTTTCCTCTAAAATGTTGAGGCGTAAGATTTTCGCTGGTATTTGGCATCAGGTACATCCCTCTTCACTGTCCAGCAATAGTCTGCCAACATACTTGAGGTCCACTTGCCTTGGTACCACTTTTTCATAGCCATAATGTCTTGGTGAAATCTTTCACTGTGTTTGTCACTGACTTTGCCGAGATTTTGTGGGAAAAAATTCAAGTGTGACTCCAGAAAGTGGATTTTTGGACTCATATCCCATAGCTTTGTACGAAGTCAACAGGTCTTGTATAACATTCTGATAGTTCGCTGCTTTGTGATTTCCTAAGAAGTCCTTGCAAATCCTCTTAAATGACAAGCATGCATTTCTTTCAGTCTCATTCAGGTCTTCATCAAACTGTTTGTCTTGCATCAGTTCCCTGATCTGGGGTCCTATAAACATACCCTCCTTGATTTTTGCGTCAATTACACCTTAGTGTCCTGGCGCAGAAGATTCCAGCCCTTTACCCTGGAACCTAAAAGTTCAGCTTGCTTTTTTGACAGGTTCAAATCATGGACGATTTCATTCAGGTCCCCTTGAGTCAACAGGTATCGTTCAGTGGAAGAACAGGCTCCTGCAAATATTGGATCACAATCCATATTGTTTTTAGCTTGGCCTACATCTTCATCACTTGAATCACTGTCACTCTGCATCATGTTTGTTGGAGGCTTTGGCACAAGTAACTCCACTTTGTGAGGTACTGGCCTCATCACAGATGGTAAATTAGGATACTGAACATTGTGTTTGGACTTTGCTGTTACACCAGTGATACTGGTCAGACAGAAGTAGCAATCTGAAACATAGTCCGTGGGCTCTCTCCAAACCATAGGAATGGCGAAAGGCATACAGTGTGAACGTTTTTTCCATGCTGTGAGAAGCTTGGCACATGTCACACAACAAAAATTGGGAGCCCAACTCTTGTCCTGATTAGCCACTTTGCAGCTGAAATAATGCTCATAATATTTCTTAATCAGGGGTGTGAAAGACCGTCTTAGGGATTAGAATGTCACCTCACAGCAGATGTAGCCAAATGCATCCGATAAATTTACGCACTTTCTTGGCATATTAATGGTGGAACAAACACTGTGTACTTCATAGACAATAATACACTGAGCTCTGTCCAGCAACTGGCAGAGAACTGTTAGTCGCACATGTATGACATGAGACTGCTTGTTACATGTCCAGACTACCTCCTACAGGCCCCCAGTGACTCACGTATATAGACTTGTGCTTTCACATAGTCTGATGCAACGCGAAAGGTGTGGGTGATAGAGAAATTCTGGAAACATATTTGAATTCAGCGTCCAAAAATACATCAGAAACAGACATTTTTCCTCATGGGGCAAAATCTTTGTTGACCAGTGTAATTATCATACGATGTCCAGTACGTAGAATATTGAAATAACAGTTGCAAACCTGTTCACTCATATTGAGTGGAAAAGCTTCTGTAATGCAACTATGAAACAGATGTTTATGAAACTCTCCAACCAACAACAGACATTTGACACCATAATAATTTTACTAGATCATAGCTCAGTATTTCAGTGTGTTATGTGCACTTGCTCTAAATGCTGTTTGTTCCGAGACTTACAATATGAAAGAAGGATATTCAAAATATCATAGTGCACAAGAACAGACTAACACTGTGACTGAAAACTGCAAACTGCAAATATGACACTCAAAATTTTCCATCAACTGGCAAAACAAACAGAAATATGTGTACCTTGACACAAAAGACTGCAGTTGCTGGTGGTTTCTTATTCTATATGAAACTTCCACAAAACCAAGGGTGGTAATCTTCTGTGTTGCCAAAAGAGCAATGTAACAATCATTTTTTTTATCTACTATAGTCTGGAAATAGCAGTGGTTGGATGACAAGGTAGGTAAAACGTGAAATGGAGCTGCCACAACGGTTCTACGAGTTAAAGCTCATTAGAGAAGGAACAATATCACAGAAAGCCTCTATAATATCTCAAGATAGAATGAAAATTTATAACATTTTATACAGTGCTGACATCTCAATTGAACAACAATGAGACCTACATTTGGCTGCTATGTTTTCCATGTAAAGTACCACTTTCCACATAAAAAACATTGGAGGGCTCCTGGTAATATGTCATTTGCTTAAATAATGGATAAAATTTGTCACCCATATGAAAAAAGCAGGAAGTTGTGTTTTATTATTTTAGACAGAAAATTGAAAAATTAGAGACACAAAGTAATGGCATATTCCCCAAAATCAATCTGCTCATAACTATTGCAACGAATATTTTAGCTAGGAATATTCTGATAGGGAAGTAGCTGAACCAGATGAATCCAAACAGGACAATTTACCTACTTTGGTAAAGACTCCAGAATGCTTGTTAACCATTTGCACAACTCCAATTACACCGCCACGAATAAAGATGGGCATGCAGAGTATAGTCTTGGTGCGATATCCTGTCAGTTTGTCTACCGTGTGGTTGAACCGTGGATCACAATATGCATCTGTTATGTTCAGCACCTCACCAGTATTAGCCACCTGTCCTGCAATACCTGTGCCTAGTGGGATCCTGTAACAGAAAGTATAACATGAAACATAGTTTCATGTGATGAGTACAATTCAAACTTAAAAACTTAAGCATCCTCTGCATCTTTGTTGACATACAATTTACAGGCAGCTGATATGATTATGGTATGGTGTAAAGTCATTTGCCCAACGCATTTTATATTAATATGCACCCGCAGCAGCAGCAGCAGCAGACGATGATGATGACGACAACAACAACGGCAACAACAGCAGCAACAGCAACAGCAGCAGCAGCAGCGACAACAAGGACGATGACGACAACAACAACAACAACAACAGCAACAGCAACAGCAGCAGCAGCAGCAGCGACAACAACGATGATGACAACAACGATGATGACAACAACAACAACAACGACAACAACAACAGTAGTTCTGTATATTCTTTGAGATTTCTGTAATAAAGAAGTAATTGAAAATGTGAGTTATCTGACTTGTCACTTGACTGCTTTACAAAACTGCACCTTTTGTATAGTACTGCATTTGCTAGCAGACATAATTAAGAACATCATTGTACTGTGTGTACATATAAAGCTTTCAATTCAGTACAGTACCGTGGATAAACTGTGACTGAACTACGAACTTCAGGCAGCCCCAACTTTACTGCAGACATTGTTAATTTTGCAACTTCTTTATTATACATATTTTATATCTATCATATTTTGAATACTAATGTCCTTGTAACTTTATCAAATCTGGCTGTTATTAAATGTACCTAACAATATTATTTAAACAAATGTATATTAACACAAATCTGTGACTTCTGTAACCTGCAATTTGAAATAATGCTAAGCAAATTGTAAGTACCTCTGTTTTTACATTTTGGACTGTACAGAATGAGGAAACATGCAGAGGTGAGCTCAAATTCTTAAGCTGTGACTAGAACTACAGAAAACTTTCTACATAAGTGGTACTGATGCTATAATCTGAGAGGGACATAAAATGTTTGTCACATGCATTAGGCAAATCAAAATGTAACCATTAAAAATGTTCATCTAACCTTCATTTAATAAAATCTACATTATACATCATAAAATTTTAGAGCTACTTTTTGAGAGTATTTAAGCAATTTCATACAATTTTCTTATAAATTTGGATTTAGAGTGACTGAAAACAAAACTAAAATTTCCCAAGAAATTTAGACTACATGTTCAGTATTAAATTTACTCTCATCGGTTAAGCAGTTCTGGAGAAGAAACATTTAGAAAGGCAGACAGACAGGAAAGTTCTTCCAATTTTTTTTAAAAATCACAGACAAGATTTTAATTTCTAAATCATAACTTTGCTTTGTCCTCTTTTTTTCTGTCAGCGAAAGCAAGGGACAACGTACCTAATCTCTCTGGAGCCTTGCAGTTTAGCAATCGACTCTTGACCACCTGAAACACTGCCTCCAGTCTTGCTGATCCCAGGGTCTTCACCTGTGATTCCAATGTCAAATATGCGTGCATATAGTTCCTTGTTCCTACTGTCCACAAGGAAAAGAGATGCTCTGTCAGCATCCACCAGACGCTGTGCAAAGTTCATAATCTTCATTATGAGGGTGTCCATGCTGACCATGTCCTGGAAGATCGACCTGCAGCAGAACGTGGCAATGAATTACACATACCCTTCACCCTCATCTTTATCAATCTCCATCACCACCATCACCACTATGGCGATGATAATGATGATGATAACAACAACTAGCAAGCATGACCCCGAGGAACTACAGAAAGCATCCATAATGGGCACTGCACATATGCGTTTGAAAGAGCTACTGTAAAAGTACAAGAGTTCCATGAACGTGTCTCAATATTCCTTTATGCCTACATTGCCTGTCAGGTTCTTTTTGCCATGTCATCTCGGCCAGACTCAGATCCACACAGCTTTCAACGAAATAGGTATTGGGATCTGCATTTAAAGCACCTATGAGGTGAATATGACACTCACCTCCATCTGTTATCGACTTTAACATGTGAGGCTTATACCTCCACTCACCCATACATCTTCAAAGAGTAAAATTTACCTCAGGACATGGAAAACTGTAAAGGCTAGCGTGTGAAGACCATGACTCACTTGACTACAGCCAACAAGAAATCGTTCAACTTCTTCTGTTTGTTCATATTGTGGTACAGCTGTGCGTAGTGCAGTGCGATGCCCCCCCACACCAGGTAGCTGCTGGCGATCTCTTCGTCCTCTTCGTGGAAAGGGTCGGGTCGCCACAACTCGATCACAGCAGCCAGCTGGCCATCGGTTTGTAAGACCGGCTGATACAGTACATGGTCCGCTTCACTCTGTGGCAAGAGCCAAAACTCGGAACTCCTACGTTAGGTAACCTAGAGCATTGGCGGCGGAACTGTAGGAGTATAGGGAGCCACGGAATAACACAGTCATGGAACTGAACAGCGAAGAAGAACAACTTCATTGCAGTACAACATGTAAATATCAACTGGACAACAGAGCAGCTTTTCGGTAGGTACTGACAATTGAAGTCGTTATCTTACGTTTCTTTGTACTTGTTTTTTTTCTTTCTTTCCAATGAAACCACATGTCCTCTCAGACTTCGTGGTCTCCCCCGCCCCGGCTGTGGCTGAAGTGTAACCGACTTCTGAGGTTGGGATGCCTAGTAGGCGCAGTAATGGTGAAATGAGAGGTGAATCTGAGGTGCCAAGGGGGGCCTTAAACCTAATTTCTACCAACTATCCAGACCATGGTCACCATGGGCGTTTTCCCCTTTCAAGGAAAAACGCACATGGTAGAGCCGGGAATCGAACCCGGGACCTCATGGTTAGTAGTCAGGAGCTCTGACCACCAAGCCACGAGGCTGGTCATTTCTTTTTACTTGTATAATACATAATTTTCTTACACTTTATTAATTTTTATGCCTAAGAATTTATATAATCTCACACTGGTAGAGAAGTTTTGATACAAGAATAACTAACGTGTGTTGCACATACGCTCTTATGGACATGTCATTTTTGTGCAAATTTTCACAGAGCTTTAAGGGACGGGGGCAGGAACTTCTTTTGTAGTATTTTAGAGGGGGCTCGAACCCCTTCCCATATGATACGCGACGTGTGTCCCACACAATGTTACTTACTTACTTACTTACTTACTCCATGGAGCAGAGTCCTTCTTGAGAAGCTAACCGGTTTGCAGCTAGTCAAGAAATTCTCCGCATTTTATGGAACCCGAAGGTTCACAATGTTACACTAAGCAATTAGGCCCTGCAAATGTTTTACAGAATTGTTATTTGCACGTTTGTAATTCCACAGTTGTCCTGATATTATTTTTTTTTTGCAAATACGTTACCACTTATTATTTTTAAGGTTACCCTTGTCTACTTCGGTAACATTTAAGCTGTGTGTTATTCTTCTATGTTAAGTTTCATTCTAACACAAAATGTTCATACTTTGCTGAGAAGTCCACCAGGGAATCTTTGGTTGAGGTCAACTCTAGATAGTCTAAGGGGTTCCTTAGTTCTGGCTACATACACAGGCGCGCAGAGTCCTGACGCAATTTTCTCCACCATGGCTTCTCCATTCTCCATTCTGGAAAAAATACGACAGATATATATATATATATGTATATATAAATAGCACACAATAGCTAAAAGTCAATCTGTCTGACCGTTTCGGTATGTTCATAATTCTGCTCCCTGCTGAAACAGAAAACTTCTCCTGATTCAAGTTTTCTAGGTGTGCAAGTTTACATAAGTTATCAACGGAAATAGCTGTGTCTGGAGCGCCTGCGGTGGCCGTCCTCTTCCACCAGAATACCCTTGGTTTGTACTAGAACAACAAGAGTTAAGAAGCCATAGACTCGTTGCTTATTTAACGATGCATTTTCATTTGTGTTAGTTAAATGTCAAATGTTCGAATGACCGAAGTTGATGAACACGAAGAGAAGCGGCTTATGACGTACTTTATTGTCATATTCCAGAATCCACCGGGAGGGACTAAATAAGTGTCCTCAAAAAATAATCAGCCTGCAAGTCAAGTTTTCACCCGGTGTCAATGCAGCAGACGTCCCAAACACTCCAACCACAAGCACATAACTTTCACACACTAAGATAAGTGGGAGGGTAGTCAAAAACACAACTCGTATCTTATATAAAAGATGTATATTCTAAGATTAGAAGTAAAACAACATGTTTCGGCCTTATATGGCCATCATCGCAATTTATATAGCGAAACCTTAAGGGAAAAGAAAAACCTGATGATG
>Ga0209629_10002046_pt1 | contig 13404 bp, 5 predicted proteins | sample TergutCu122P5_FD_187286 | JGI IMG/M metagenome (GOLD analysis project Ga0209629, IMG submission 187286) | Cubitermes ugandensis P5 segment gut microbial communities from Kakamega Forest, Kenya - Cu122 P5 (SPAdes) (version 2) | ecosystem: Host-associated > Arthropoda: Insects > Digestive system >... | reverse complement strand
TCTCACCAAATATTATTTGCATGATCACGTCAAGAAGAATGAGTGAGATGGTTAGGGTACATGGCATGAATGGGAGAGAGGAGAGGTGCCTACAGGTTTATGTTGGGGAATTGTAAAGGAAGGAGAACACTTGGCAGACCTAGGCATAGACTGGAGGATAATATTTAAGTGGATCTTAAAGAACTAGGATGTGGGGGTGTGGACTGGATTTATCTGGATCAGGATTGAGGAAAGTAACAGGATCTTGTGAACACAATAGTGAACCTTCGCTTTTCATAAAATGGGAATTTATAGACTGGGTGAGGAACTGTTGGCTTCCCAAAAGGACTCCTTTTCCATGAAGTTTATTAGTTTATATTCATTGTCCCAGTTTGATATCTGTATTTGTAATCTCATGCCTTTTCTCATTTCAGTTGGGTCATAAGCCCAGGTTTCATCAACTGGATGTGACTGATCAGAAGAGTTTGGAAACATTCCATGATTTCATTAAAAATGAACATGGTGGTATTGATGTTTTGGTCAATAATGCTGCCATAGCATACAGTGTAAGTGACTATGGGTGAGATGAACATGTACAATTGTAATATGAGATGTATGTATAACACTGGCTGGCAGGTGATACCTCTATATAGGTAGCAATGGTGCTTTGTAACTAAAAGCATGTTTGCCATTACTATAATTATTAAAAAGTTTTATACAAAAAAACAAACAAACAAACAAACAAACAAGGGACAGATTTACCTTCTACCCCTCCAAACCTGCAACATAAGTTTTGTGACTCAATCTGTCCAACCATAAAGTTTTTTTTTTTAACATTTTAGGCCAAAGTGAGGGTGCCCAACTATAGCTAATTTTGATGTTACTGCATATTCCTCTGTTAAATGTTTGTTTTAGGAACATTGCTTAAGTCTTTCATGAAACATGACAAGGTCAACACCTTTTTCAGTAGAGATGGTCCCTCATTTAAGTCAGTTTAAATGAGAGGTTTCTGGTAGTAGGACCCACTATGATACTGCATTTTCTGTCTTCAGGCACTCAGACTTACTTCAAGAGTTAGTGACATGCAGTTTGTACATTAATGTTGTGTGTTTATTGCTTAGTGCTGTTTTTGCACAATTCTTATAATGTATCATATATTGAAGTGAGATAAAAAACCAGGTCAACACTTATAACCTCTTTCAGCAAGTCTTTGTACACTTTTCTTTCAGACACATATCTCTGGTTTCATCCTGCCTTGCTTATGTAAGGTGTGAACAGGAGCTTCAGAATTATTTTTACAATGTCACTTCTAAAACTAGAAGCAGTGGTCAGGTACTTAGAAATTGGCCAGTTTTAAGATTTCTGTCATGAGCAGTTAAATGTCATTTTTTAGTTCTTCAACATTTTTTGGGTATTGGTGATAATGTACAGCGCAAGTTATCATTCATCCTTTTAAACTGATTGGTGTTACCCAGTCTGTTTTATTATATCTCTGGCATATAGCATCATGTCCCAAATGAAGAGAGTTAAGATTTGTTTCACATTTTAACCTTTTGGCAACTGATTTAAAGTCACTTATATCTTGTTGGTCATTGTTTTCTAGCTTAGAATGGACACTTAAATTGCTACAAAGCAAACACACAGAGACCAGCATATGGCATGCTAGGCAATTCACTACAACATTTTAGAGGCCAGTGTATGGTCTCATAGAATGATAAAATTACTCCATTCTTGTGTTAGAATGTTACTGTAAAGCATACAAGTGTAAACAAGATGTATATTTAATATTTTATGTAGTGTGTCTTTCATTGCAACATGGACTTTGCTTTTATGCTAATGATTGAAGGCTGCAAAGTCTAAGTATGCATTGCATGGCTGATGTGTGACTTTAGACCAACTTGATGGTATGTGTACTGGCTGAAAATAGTGCTGGGTAGCAACAAAGTCAAGTATCACAGTTGGCCTGGTTCTTTTCCCATGAGGCAGGCTCAGTACTGATGTACAGTGTACTGTTAATATCCTTGTAGAAGGACTACATGTTGTCAGTCACTTTTTGAAGGTTTGGAATGAATCAGTAAAGATTGCCCTTAATTTTCTTTGTCACCTGCACTCATTATATGAGGGTTGGTCAGAAAATAATTTTACATTGCATGTATTATGGGTTATTTTCAGCTCTAATCAGAAAAGTCCAGGTGTAATTGTACACCAAGGTCTTGTTTTACACCTGTTTTTAATGCCCCTTACCAATTTACACAACTTCTAATTGACACCCTCTCATTTATGGCTGAACACTCTATGGTTTATGTACATTTATTTAAGCCCTTTTTATGGAAATTCCATTTTTTATTTTTGCCCACTTTTTCAGGAACACACCTAGATTGTACAACAAGGCCTTTGTTTACCCATATCCTACTTTACATAGTTCCTGCCAGAACTGAGGCTATGTCATATTGTGGGACAAACTTTTCTCTTCCTTGTTGACAGAAGTCTGCCTGTAGGTTCTTTATGTGCAATATTACATTCCGTGTAAACTTATTATCTAACTGACTCTGATGTGTTGAATTGACTCAGTAATGAATTGAGGAACATGCAGGTAGATTAAGACATGGCCTCACAGATCAGGCAAGGGTTTGCACCATGATGTGAATCAAGAGGTGCTGCCTCTTATAAGATACCAACAGACACAAAATATATTAAACAATTTTCATTTTTAGCATGCATCTACTGAGCCATTTGGAGTTCAGGCTGAGAACACTTTGCATGTTAACTACTTCAGTTTGTTGAATACATGCCATGTGCTGTTTCCGCTGCTGCGTCCTCATGCTCGTGTGGTCAATCTCTCAAGTTCTGTGGGTCACCTCCTGAAGATTCCAGAAGAGTTGCTTAGAAAGAAGCTGTCAAGTTCATCTCTTAGTGAGGAAGAGTTGACAGATCTCTTGAAGCAGTTTGTCAAGTTAGTACATTATATTTAAATGCAATAATTGTGATTTTTGCCAGGATAGCTACATGAGTGCTGTCCACAAAACATATTCAGAGCACAGTGTTGCATAATCTGTTGCTACCTAGTTATCAGCACAATAGACTGAGGAATGGGGTAATTATTTTCTGTAACTCACTGCTGGATTTGCCAGTGGACTGAACTGAAAATAATCTAACCTACTTCATGATAGTGCTTACTTTGCATTAAGAAAATGCTACAAATAATTGAACCTGCCTCAAATTGCACTGCACGGATTAAGTCAGATTTTTACATTTTTTTACACAGTGTTGTAATTTAGTTACATTAGATAAATTTGGTATCATTGCATTTGTGATGTCAACTGTACGGCAATAGTAAAGCCATCTGATTGGGGCCCATCATTTGTACTGAATAATGTTTTTATACTTTGCACTAAGTCAAAAGGATGAAGGTTTTAAATTTTGCTTCAGCAGTCGTCCCCCCCCCCTTAATTGTTGCCTTGTTTTCTAACTCTTACAGTTCATCTTTATTGCAGTAGGTTCTTGGAGTCTTTGTATGTTGCATTGTATTGTAAGTAGTGTGTGTTTCTCTTAAAATTGCAGTCTTAGTGGGTATGATACAATGCAGTCTGGTACTTAGGTACCTGTGGTTTGAATGGAATGTGCTGCCTCCATCATCAGGTTGAAGATGAAGGCATGTTTCCTGAAACCTCTCTACCATACTGCATGGCATCACATCCCAGGAGACTGTAAACATAATATGCACCACTATGACAACCATTAAACTCATTCACTTTTTAGTAGTAGTAGTAGTAGTAGTAGTAGTAGTAGTAGAAGCAGTAGCAGTAGTAGTGTCAGGCAAATTCTCAAGACAGACTTAAACTTGAAGAACAAGGTCACTGCGATCAACACCTAGCTGTACCAGTCTAATTTACAGCTTCAGAGTTGCCAACTGATTAAGAAAACTATATGAGAGGATGGATCGAAATACGAGAAAGCTTGTAGCTATTGAAGGAATCCACCATCTGAAGGTAGATGTTAATAGATTCTATATCAAAAGACAAGATGGTGGACATGGATTAGTCAAACTGGCATCCGCGTATAATGCTGATATTGTTGGTCTCAGCGAGTACATTAAGCAAGGACAAGATAGGCTTACCAAATTTGTGCAAGATTATGAGACTGGGAAAACCAAATACTCTCTGAAAAAAGCAGCTAATCTAACAAACCAAGAATATATAACACAAGAAACTGCTACCCAAAATATCGAGAATCAACTAAGTTCAGCATTGAAAATGAGAAGATAGAAGAATTCAAGAGGAAACCAATGCATGGACAATTCTACTCGGGCATTGAAAGACCATCATTCGATAAAGAAACATCCCTGGCATGATTATGTAGCTCAGGCCTGAAGGGAGAAAAGGGTGAGTTTAATAATAGCAGCCCAAGATCAAGCACTCAACATGTGTTATCATCAGAGGAACGTCATGAAGCTACCAATGGATGGTAAATTCATAATATGCTATAAGGCAGAAGAACACATGAAGCATATTGTTGCAGAATGCACAACACTTGTGCCATCTGAATACACCAATAGACTCAATAAGATGGCTGGTTACATCCACTGGATATGTAAACATGTGGGGTTACAGGTTACTGACCAGTAGTATGAACATATACCTGAAATGGCCATAAATTTCAACAATACCACTGTTATGTGGGATGTACCAGTTCTCATAGATCAAATAATACTAGCAGACCAACCTGATAAAGAGTAGTGCATGACAAAAAAGATAATACTTGCCTGCTGACTGATATAGCCATACCAGATGATTCAAATGTTAACACAAAAGAAAACAAAAAAACTAAGCAAGTACAAAGGCCTGGAGATCAAGGTCAGGAGTCATTCTTCACACACTGCATGATGTCAAGCAACTAGACATAACGTTTTTCGTGTACATGACCATACAAAGGTCTGTAATCTTAAATACATGCAACACAGTCAGGCAGGTCTTAGGTGAGAGCACATTTTAGCAACAGGTGACATGCATACTTACCTTCACCTTCATTATTAAATGTGTGAGGTGGCATGACTCTGCCATGTTAAACACGAGTTAATGAATCCAATAATACCAAGTGTGTGTGTGTGTGTGTATGCGTGCATGAGAGAGCACATGTAGGTGCATGAGAAGTGCTAGAGAAAATTTAATACTGGTTTTGTGAATTATGGGCGTGTACAGGTGCTTCAAAATGAAAAGAACAACTGTTGTGAACATGTTTTACCATATTCAGAGCAAAACTTCTGATTGAAATATATGTTGAATTATAAGTGAAAATACTGAATCTGCAGGTATTTAGAGAGCTTTAGTTTTATGGAAGAGGTAATGTTGCTGCAATAAATTGTACAGTTCAGATTATGTATTTATATTTCTTTATGTAGCAGCAAATTTGTGACCTCATAATCATTGAAATTAGAGAGAACTCTTTCTAAACATAATTGTGTATTGGCCTTGTGCTGAACTTGTTTGTGTGGCAAGAGGTAGGGGTATTTTGTACACACCACATGCTAAACATATGCAACAGAAAATGAGTTACCAAAATGTCATTTGTGAAAACAAAGTTGTTCAGGTGCAGGAATAAGTGTACATTGTGGTTTTTTGCAATGCAAGTCCCTACAGTCAAGTTTGATTGACCCATAATACATAAGTTAAATTCATGGAAGTGCTGTCTGGAAAAGTAATAGCAAAAATACCAGTCCTTCACTAACATTCTCCTTAAAGTAAAATGTTTTCCTTGAAGTAAATTTTCTGAAATATTTAAATTTTTTATTATGATTGTTGTATGAATGTATTTCAACAAACTGACAAAAGAATGAACATGTATGTTCTTTGTTCAGGTTATTTTAAAATTACCTGTACTGAAATGACACTTGCTTTTATGTATAACAGTTCACCGCTATGTCACTGCATAGTGCTAACTTTGTACATTAAATAGTTGCCCAGCAAAAGAACAGTAGAGGCCATAGATTGCATTCACGTGACAGGAACTGATTACATTCAACTACCAAACAGGCTAGAAATGGAGAAACACAGAACACTGGATGACAAGATGGCTTATGCAGAATATTTTTCACTTGCTTTCAGAGCTGCCAAATTAGGAAATCACGAAGCTGAAGGCTGGCCTAATTCAGCATACTCAGTGTCAAAGGTAGGAGTTAGTGCTCTAAGCTTTATACAGCAACGTGCATTTGATGCTGATCCTCGTGAGGATCTAGTAGTGAATTCTGTTCATCCTGGATATGTGGATACTGACATGACAAACCACAAAGGACCTCTAACTATAGAACAAGGTAAATTAAAGATAAATTTTGTTTTCTGATTTTACATTTTTTCACATTATAGTGATGCCTATGAGTAGATTAAAAATTTCTGAGAAATAGGACTAATGAGAACTGTTTCATTTGTGTCTGTAGGAGCAGAAGCACCTCTCTATCTGGCGCTCCTCCCACCAGGTGTGAAGTCACCTCGTGGATGCTATGTCTGGTGTAACAAGGCTGTTGTGGACTGGGTCAGCGGTCCTACCCCAGCACCATACTAGACAATACACAGTGCAGGAGAGAGAAACTACAGTAGTACTAATTTTGGTCATACAGTGATTGCAGACATGGGATAAATTGGGGTGGAAACTGCTTCACTGTCAGTATTACCTTATGCCAGTTCCTTGGTCTCATGTGTCTTTATAAAGGCCATGTATATGTGGACATAAAATAACATGATTATAATAAACTAAAGTTGTCCTTGACATGCTTCTGAAGAAATGAACTAAAGATAAATCTTGAAGTGAATACAGACTAGCCCTAGCTGATGTAATATTTTCTTTCTGGCTGTCTGTCCACAAGTAATAGAAATACCTTATCAGAGGTTCTGCTAGTGTCATCACAAACATTCATTTGGTGGATTGTGATATTATGTCGGTCAACTTCAGTTTTGATTCATATTGATCTGTTTAAAATTTGGGTGAAACTATGCATTAGAAAACAAATAAAATTCTGCATCTTAGCTGTCTTGGGAGTTGGTTTCTTTCACCATCCTCACCCACTCGGATTCAAGAGGTATCTTTTGATATGTACATGTCTAATATTTACATTATTAGTTCTTTGGAAGATATGTGATGAAACTGAATTCATTCATTCATTCATTCATTCATTCATGAATGTGTGGAACGTCATAGACATCTCTCCATTTGTTTCCTTCACTGGGTCCTTGGAATTTCACTGTCTAAACATAACAATAAAACAATGTTTTAGTGACTTGGATCCATATTTGGTACAGTCGAAACACCTGGTAGTGTAATTCTCCCAAGATCTTGCCATGAAACAGAAAGGAAATGCTGAAACTAGCGGTCATATACGTAGATGTTTTTGAAAGGTTTAGGCTGGAGGGGAGGTAATCATTTCTGAAAGCATGGTATAAATTTCAGTGGCTTCATCACCGAGTCAGATTATTTATTCTTTTTGTTCGTCTTAAACCTTCATGTGGTTAGGTGAATGATGCAAAAAACATGCCCTACCCTTATTACTAAAGCAACTAAACTATCTAATAAGGTAAATTCAATGAGTGGTAGAATACTGAACCTTCTCTCTCCTTGAAGGCTTCCCCACCAAAACCTTGTGTGTAGTTCATTTGTCCCCAGTATAAACCCCAAGCCTTGTCATTTCATTCCGCATGGTTTCTTCTACCAGTCTTAGAAGTACAAATCATGATTCTCCTCATTAAGCAATTTTCTTAGTCTGCTTTATTATCCTCTCCATGTCCAAGGTCCTGTCTAACATTTTGTAAGTAGCTCCTTGCTCCACCCCATGCTGGAGGACCTCCCTGCAAGCCATCTGCAACCTGACAACATGCCATGCCACAGTGACATGTACACTTGAATGGGTCCATGTTTTGCCGTTCATGTTCAGTGCATGTAACCCACTATTGTCTTTTTAAGGTCCCATGGTGGTTGTTACGTACCAGGTGAGCATGGGATTATATGCACAAATTTTCAGGTGCATATAATTGGATTCCCGAAGAAGAAGAACTGCATCATTTCTGTTGTGTATTGTATGTATTTTCCATGTAAATTTAATGTTGATAACCCATGTTCTTACAAACAAACAAAAAATGCTAGTACAGCATACTGTCACATACCGCTGGAAGAAACATGTTCTGAGCATAACTCAAAACTTACTTTCTATTATTTACATTTTTAGTTCTACACATGTTAGTATTATTATTTTATTTTACTTTTCTGAAGAACCTACTACATAAGTACAGAATCTGAATGTGTAATGTGTAGGTACATTTATGCTCTATCCCTGTACCAGATTTCACATGCTTAGCTGCTAGAGTTCATTAATTATTGCCATCAAAGTGAAAGCTAGTTGAAAGCTTATCATGGCCACTCCTGCATTTTACATTCAACAAAAATAGTACCCTAACAAAAGTTATTATTCCAAAGTCATTTACCATCAGTTCAGGGTCTACAGGTAAGGGACATAGTGTTGCTCCTGCCTTATGAGCCCATCATGTGATTACTGACTGCAGGAAAGTTGAAATGAGAACATACAGCATAGAGCTCTCAAAAGCCTATACTTCTACTTCCTAGGAACAACAGTAGACTAAAACACTGCACAATAGGGACTGCCTAAATATAATTTACATTTATTACAGTTTCTCATGTATAGTATATTTACACAGTACTACATAATTCTCACTCCGCTGTTCAGTTTCATTAATTTGGATCACACGGAATCCTATCTCCACATATACGATTTGTGGTGGATATATTCCAGAAAATGTCTTGTGACTAAGATTTTCACACCCAAATGCTTTCTGTCCAAGCAGGGCAGAGTCCTTATACTCTCCATAAATTTACATCTGTGACCACTCTCATTTTCATACACTATTGAAAACTGTTAACTTATCATGCATTGCTAGTTACTTACTCCATGGAGCAGAGTCCTTGAGAAGCTAACTGGTTTGCAGCTAGTCAAGAAATTTCACGCATTTTATGGAACCCGAAGGTTCATTACCGCATTCACAAGTGCCCGCCACCTGCCCCTATCCCAAGCCAGCTCAATCCAGTCCATACCCCCACATCCCACTTCTGGAGATCCATCTTAATGTTATCCTCCCATCTACACCTGGGTCTCCCCAGCGGTCTCCTTCCCTCAGGCTTCCTCACCAAAACCACATTGCTAGTTAATGTTTACAAATGCCACCTGCACATATATAATAATCAGATAAGTAAGATGAATCATTTGTGATCTTCTACATGTGTAAATGTATGTAAATATTATAATTTCAGGAGCTTATTAAGTGCATCTAGAAGAAGAGGCAAAAAATTCATAATGACACCATCCCATGGTATGCACAATGACTTAAAATATCCCAGTTTCTTTGTACTGAAAACCAAACCATCTAGCACATTGATTAAATATAACAAATTTCCATGGAATTCTCATTCACTGGTTTAGAGAATGTGAATTTATGTGTATTATAAAAATGTTTGTTACATTCCACAATTAAAATAAATAATATCAAACAACTTCATTATTTATACAGAAAAGGGTTGTACAAAACCTGATGTCATTAATATAAATGCTATACATCTATCGAACCAGATACCTTTCTGACCCTCTTATTTACTCAGTCCACATTGTATTCAAATGGAGTGTGAAAGTTATGTTGTGTCATATCAAACTCCATAAATTACAGTAAAGTCCATTTTTTAAACAATAGAAAAACAACATTAAGACAACCTCTTTCATTACACGTGTACCTAAATGAAACAACAAAATATTACCTACAACTGACACCAGAATTTAGGTTTGTGGCAGGCATTTTAATTGTAAAACAGCTCCAATTAATAAATAACAGTTACAGGTTTTGAAGATGCCTTTTATTTTATTTTTTTTAAATAAATAACTTTCTCTGTGTGTAACCAAGAAAACCCCACATGTTTCAATTGCTTTCCTTAAAAAGACATAGCACTGTTCAGACGACAATGAAGTTTTCTGAAAAAAGGTATAGAAAGAAATATTTAACACTGAATATATATCCTCACCCACATCTTGTTTCAAAGTGGTAAGTTGGCTGCATATAACATACGGTAAATTTTAGGTTCTGAATATATCATTATTAATAAAACCATCCATACAACCTTCTTGCCCACTTCTCAGACCTCTGTAACAATGTTTCATTGGCAGATTAAAATAACCCAGTAGGCTTCTCATTTGAAGGAGGAGGCTCTGAATCGCACTATATGGAGGCATCGTTTTGGAGGAGGCTTTGGACCTGTCGTCAGACAGAATACTGAATGAATGAGGCTTCTAATTTTGCAATACTATTCTTGCTGAAGAAAGAGGGTTAGTCATCTACCTCAGTACTGACAAACAGTGGTCCACCTACACAGTACAATATTTACTAGTATCAAAACACTCTTTTAATGTTTCAGCAAAAGAATTTGAATACTATCTCAAGACTACCTTATACAGGCCTACATGCTATAGCAACCAATATTCAGCAATGTTCACATTTCCTACAGCACAATTTAAACAAATGTGACATTCAGTCGCTAGATGCAGTATTGAATATCAAAAGTAAATTAAACAACAAATGTTTAGAATGTGCCTATTATCGTTCAACATTAATCCCCTTGTGAATGATGGTTGCTGTTTGGAAAATTTGGTGAGTTTTTGTGGTTCTTTGAAGAGTTTTTGCTCTTGGATTTTGGAAGTTTCTCTCTCTTCTTGGATGAAGATGAACTAGTGGAAGCAGAATCAGCTGGTGAAGATGTGTTTGAATGTTCTTGCTCCCAACTACGGCCTAGTGATTCTCGCATGCTCTGACCATCACCTTCTTCATATGTGTCCACATCGACTTGTATAATATCAGGCGTTGCATTCACCTCAGACAGCTGAGAACTTAGAAGCGATGCCCTCACAGCACGCCGCTGCTCATCTGAATGCTGAGGGCATCTCATGGAACGTGTACACAGCCTTCTCGTATGTTCGGATATAACACCACAGATTTGCATTAGAAGATTTTTCTTCTCATCGTATGTCATAGCATCATAATTCATGTTTGAAGGGTTTATGTTAGATGAACTAACCTCAGAACTAACATTACTCTCACCACTCACATCACCATTGCGTACCGTTTTCTGAGTCTTTGAACGTCGTGTTCCATTCCGATCTCGTTTCTTTCTCCGCCGGTCTGGGGTTGCAGTCCAGTCAGCATCATCTTCATCATCGCTCATCATTCCACTGTACGCTACACTTTCCTTACTGTTGTTTGCAATCCTGCGGCTTGCAATTCGTGAACTGTTCCGACCCATTCCCATGCATTTTGCTAAATGCGGTGCAAAACGGGAAGCAGCTAAGCTATGTTTACACGTAGGACAGTAACAAATGCATTCTTGTGCTTTTTTAATTGGTTGCTGACCAAATATATCCACATCAGGGCCGTCGACTATTTCACAATTTGTGTTTTCTTCCTGAACTCCGTCTTCTAAGTCAAATAAACCCGCTTTAGCTGCATGATGGACCTCAAAAACAACTCCAAGAATTACATCATCAACAAGTTTTTCAAACACGCTGTTTGCTGCCAATATTACATTTTCAGGATCACTCATGTACAGCTTAAACTGTCTAATAAGTTCCATCTCCTTTTCATCAGCTGTTGCCATTCTACTTATTATTTTAATTCCTTATATAACGTACTGCTTTATTTTAGTCTTCCAGCACAAGGTTAACGACACCCCACCAGCCTACACTTGCCTACTGCCCTCATTCAACTAACCGATTGCCTAAGTCACATGTCTAAACAGAACTTATATACAAGTCATCTACAAACGTACAGCTCTCATCCGTGATATTTATAGATATTTGAACGCGTCGAATACACATTAATCGCAATTCATGCTGCACCGTGGACAATATCACAGATTAGCTACGCCGGGATCACGGATGATAAAACACGCTCACTCCAACGTGTCTAAATACAGGGAAATTTTACCTGAAAAATATCTCGAGTTACTTCCCGTCGACTCGATTGCAATACACACAAGTGCACTCATTTTCAAACTACATACTGCGTTTCGAAAAGTGTATGAGTAGTTTGTTAAAGTTATGCGCATTCGGTATAATAGGTGTATATGGGCTGAGTTTACATTTCGTTGCTAAAAGAAGCGGGGATTCGGACAACTATTTGTAAATAAGTAACAAGGTTTCGAACAATATTTTCCATTCCGAACAGTAAGAGAACACGCAGAAGAGAAGTGCTCCCTGCACCCGTACAAGACACTTGCAGTGTACACATTGTGATGCAAGAATGGATTTTGCGAAATGGTAATTTCTTTGGGTGCATTCGTTTTCCTTAGCTATGAAGCTTGGTTTTATCTCATTAGATACGTGAACGTTCAAAATCAGTTTTTTTTTTATAAAATGTCGTTACATAGTGTGTGGTGTGCTGTGCGTGCAGCTAGGATTGGAAATTTTCCTGAGACCATAAATTTACACCGATGCACATTTTGATAGATTTTTATTGTCTGATGGATTACAACTGCTTTTTCAACAGTAAAGTTCAACAGCTCACACTGCAAACTATTCCATGCATTGTTTGGAAATTCTTTTGGGTGAAAGAATAATAGGCAGGTGATTTTGGCCTGCTAGTTCGCCAGTTCTAAACCCATGCTATTTTTTACTCGTGGAACACGTTAAAAAGATAAAATGTAGGGATAATTCTCGCATTGAAGACGAGAAAAAGAAATCAAATTCAAGATGTAGTTTCTTCAATTGTAACAACTGAATACTGAAAGTACTTAACTACTCGTCTGTTAAATGTGATACTTCTCTGTGAGCCGAAGGAAGTTTGCGTAGCTCATGATGCATCTCAAGACTGACACTACTTAATTGGTTCCCGATATTTCAAAACAACATAGTAGTCTCGAAACGTCTGGAACAAATGCTGTGACGCGTAGTCATACCACAGAAGAACGTACACAAAAAGTGTTCGTAAGAGCAGTAAATTTTTCTGAGTAATAATTTATCATAGCATGTACAGCGTTAAGAAAAACGTGGTGAGTTTATATGTTGTTTAATGACACTCTTGTCGACTTCAGGCGCTGTCGAATCCATTCGAATGAAATGATCATATGGCAAATTGCAAGAAGCGGAAATGGTTTTGGCACATATTTACATGTACCGTTTTGAAACCGAATTACAGAAACGTTGGAATAGTGTGAAAATTATCAGGATACCTTGGGGCTTATTCAACCTGTCTAAAACAGCAATATACAAAAAAAAATGTATGATTATAGAATGAACACTTGAAAAAGTGACGTAAATAAGATTAATAAATGAATGCGTGTCTCTAAAGGACTACAACAATGACTGATTCCTTAGATCTAGGACACTGCTCACTG
>Ga0209629_10002045_pt1 | contig 13407 bp, 14 predicted proteins | sample TergutCu122P5_FD_187286 | JGI IMG/M metagenome (GOLD analysis project Ga0209629, IMG submission 187286) | Cubitermes ugandensis P5 segment gut microbial communities from Kakamega Forest, Kenya - Cu122 P5 (SPAdes) (version 2) | ecosystem: Host-associated > Arthropoda: Insects > Digestive system... | reverse complement strand
TAATGACGGAACCGGCTTCGGCGCGGCAACAACGCGTCAAACAGATGGCTGAACTGGCAGAGCAGCGGCAGCAGGACGAATCGGCCCAGGCCCAGGTGCTGATCGACGAGTTCGTCCGTCAAGCCGAGGCGTTGGGTCTGGCGCCGGTCGACCTCAAAGCCACCGTCGGGGGGCGACTCGTCAGGACGGACGTCCGCGGATGGTACTTGCGACGTGACCACACCATCGCCATCGGAACGGATGGCGGTTACTACCGGCTCGGCCTGCCGGGCGGATGGGCCGCACGGTTGCGGGGCGTCCACCCGACGCCGTCCCCGCCGCCGCTTGTGGTCGGTCGGGGTGGCAAGGACGGCGAATCCGGCGATCTGAAGGACTTCCTCGCCCGCGCCCTGGCCGACGAGGTCTGAGGGGAACGGTTAGGGTTTAGCGCATGCACGTGTTCGATGACCTGAGGGCGGTCGCCAACCCCGCGAAGGCGGCTGAAATGCGCGCATACATGCGCGACCAATTCGACTTCCTCGGGGTGGCAACACCAATTCGTCGAGCCGTCAGCCGGCCGTTCCTGAAGACCACGGACAAGAATCATGTCGACTGGCCCTTCGTCTCGGACTGTTGGAACCAACCCGAACGGGAGTTCCAGTACCTGGCCGTCGATTATCTCGCTGTCTGCCGTCATGCCCTGACCGGCGCCGACATACCGGCGTTGCGGCTGCTCATCACCACCAAATCGTGGTGGGATACCGTCGACGGCATCGACACACTGGTGGGCGACGTGGTCGCTCGCGACCCGTCGGTCAAGCCGACGATGCTGGCCTGGAGTAAGGACGACAACATCTGGCTGCGGCGCGTGGCCATCGACCACCAGTTGCTGCGGAAGCAAGATACGGACGTCCCGCTGTTGCGGCAAATCATCGAGAACAACCTGGGGCACACCGAGTTCTTCGTCACGAAGGCGATCGGCTGGGCCCTGCGTGATTATGCCAAGACCGACCCCGATTGGGTGCGCCGTTTCGTCGACGACAACCGCGAGCGTCTTGCCCCGCTGAGCATTCGCGAGGCGACGAAACACTTGTAGCTGTCCGACGCACACCGCACTTCCTGTAGTCTCACTGCCATGAGATACGTGGTCCTGACGCTCGTGCTCGGACTCCTGGCGGTGCCGTTCGGCGTTGGGCTGTGGACGCTTCTTAGCACCATCTTCCTGATGAACTTCGGAGCCCTACTGACGTGGGGCGTCTCGGCGTTGAGCCTCGTCGGCGTCTTCGCCCTCTGGTACCGCTGGGGACGTGTACGACGCCGTCCCGAGACGGCCTGGGGCGCCCTCTGGCCGGTGATGGCCGCGCTGACCTATTACCTGCTCGCGTGGATCGTGTGCTTCGCCGTGAAACCGGGCATGGCCGCTGTGTACTTCGCGACACCCGGGTTGCCCTGGTTTCTCACCAACCTGTGGGCGGGGTTGACGGGGCAGTGGATTGTCACACCGGTGACGCTGGTGGCGGTGCTCGCCGTCACGCTGGCCGGCTTCGCGCTGGGCTACCGGAGTCGTCCGACCGCCCCCGACAACACCGGCTGGGGCACCCGTCCCGCGCGGAAGGCGCTGATCGGCACCGTCGCGGTGACGCTCGTCCTGACGGGCGTCGCAGCCGGCCAGATCGGCGCGTACGAACGGTACCTCGCCGTCCCACGGGTGTCGGACGAGGTGGTCCTCGGCTTGTACCGACCGTTCGCGCCCGGCAACCTGCTGGTCGTGCCATCAACGCGTCCGTCCCTGCAACTGACAAGCGACTACCCACGCCTGGACGGTGCGACCGCCCTCTTCCCGGTGTACGCCGCGGCAGCGCAGGCGGTGTACGTCTATTCCGGCGACCCGGCGACGCAGGTCCTCGCCGATGTGGAGTGCAACACGACGCCTATGGCGTACAACCGGCTGATCGCCGGTGAGGTCGACGCAATCTTTGTGGCCCAGCCCTCACAAGAGCAGTTGGCGCAAGCCGCCGCGGCTGGAGTCGAACTCACGCTCACCCCGATCGGCCGCGAGGCCTTCGTGTTCTTCGTCAACGCCGAGAACCCGGTGAACGGCCTGACTCTGCAGCAGGTGCGCGACATCTACACGAAGACCGTCACGAACTGGCGCGATGTGGGCGGGCGGAACGAACCGATTCAGGCCTTCCAGCGTTCAGAGGGCTCCGGCAGCCAGACCGCCATGTTAGCCCAGGTCATGAAAGGCACCCCGCTGGCCGAGCCACAGCGCGAGGAAGTGGCCATGGGCATGGGCGAGGTGATGCACGATGTGGCCACCTATCGCAACACCGCGGGCGCCATCGGCTACACGTTCCGTTGGTACGCGACAGTGATGAACGCCAACCCGGCCATCAAACTACTGTCCATCGACGGTGTGGCGCCCACGGCCGACAACATCCGCAACGGCACATACCCGCTGACGTCCAACTTCTACGTCGTCACCGCCGGTCCGCCCACCGGCGTGACCGCCCAACTCATCGACTGGCTGGTCGGCCCGGAGGGCCAGACGCTAATCGAACAGGTCGGTTACGTCGGGCTGAGCGAATAGGCCATGAGCAAGACCTGGCACCCGATGGTGCTTGTCAATCGACGGTGACACCTGAGGCTGGGCTGAACCATGCGGCTGTTCGGTTGGCTAGATGGACCAGCCCCAGCATGACGGGCACCTCGACGAGGACACCCACCGTCGTGGCCAAGGCGACCGGGCTCGTCGCGCCGAACAGCGCCACCGCGACGGCGACCGCTAACTCGAAGAAATTCGACCCGCCGATCATGGCTGCCGGGGCGGCGATGTCATGGCGCAATCGCAACAGCTTGGCGGCGCCATACGTCAGGGAGAAGATCAACACCGTCTGGATCACGAGCGGCACCGCGATCAACAAGATATGAAGCGGGTTCGCCAAGATCACAGCACTCTGTGATGTAAATATCAACACCAACGTCAGTAGAAGGCCGACGATCGTGACGTTTCCGAACTTCGGGATGAACGTTTTCTCGAAGTACTCCAACCCGCGGCGTCTAGTCAATAGAAAGCGCGTGACGACGCCGGCCGACAAGGGGATGACGACGAACAGGACGACGGACAGCAGCAGCGTCAACCACGGAATCCGGATACCGCCGATGCCCAGCAGCAACCCGACGATCGGCGTGAACAACACCAGGATGATCAAGTCGTTGCTTGCCACTTGAACGACCGTGTAGGTCGGGTTGCCGCGCGTCAGATGACTCCAGACGAACACCATGGCCGTGCACGGTGCGGCACCCAGGATGACGGCGCCCGCCACGTAATCCCGCGCCAGATCGCTGCTGATCAGTCCGGAGAAGATCACGTAGAAGAACAGGCTGGTCAGCGCGAACATCGTGAACGGCTTCACAAGCCAGTTCGCCACCCATGTGACGAACAAGCCCTTCGGATTGGATCGCACGTCCCGCAGAGAAGCGAAGTCGACCTTCAGCATCATCGGATAGATCATCACCCAGATAAGAACCGCAATCGGGATGGAGATGTTGGCGACGGTCAGCTTGTCCAGGAAGCGCGGCACAACCGGCCAAAGCCGCCCGATCACGACTCCGACGATCATGCACGCCAACACCCACACCGTCAGCAACCGGTCGAAGAACCCGATGCCCGGTGAAGCCGTCGAGTCGGTTGACATGGCATGCCTTTCGTATCAACATCCGTGAATGTGACAACTGTAGTCGCCCGTACACCAAGGTCTGCGCCTACAGATCGGGCCAAGATGCTGACGCAGTGCACGTAGGGCGACTGAACAGTCCACCAGGTCGGGTTGGTTTTACTGACGAGCGGTCAGGCTGCGACGAAGTCGCGCGTGCGCTGGTCGACGGCGTCGCGGATGAATTGGGCCAGTGAAACGCCCTCTCGCTGAGCGGCTAGTTTGGCTCGTCGATCCAGCTCGTTGGTGGTCCTGACACGCCAACTCGCCTCGTTAGCCCGGACGCCCAGCGGAGGCCGACCGAGCGCGACGCGGCGGGCGTCGTCAATGTTATCTGTCGACGTCGCCCACATCAGAACCTCACGTCCGAACGCTGCCGCCGCCTCCCCGTGCACCTCAGTGCCCGGAATCGGCTTCAGGTCACCCCGCTCCGCAGCAGCGGCGAGTTCGCGGTAGTGCTCGTCATCCAAGCGCCTGGTCATCGTCGTTATCCCTCCAGTAGGTTGCGGTACAGGTCTGTCAGAGGCATCGCGTGGAAAACTCTGATCATTCGCGGCGGCTCAAGCACAGCTACGACCTCGATGTAGTCATCGGTCTGGGCGTGTGGGTGCCCAACGAACGCCCAGGTGCTTTCACCCGGACGACCGGAGACCTGGGATTTGCCATCGGCGTGCTCAATCGCCCACATCACGTCCTCGAATTCCATTCCATGGTCATAAGCACTTGGGGTCATCTCAACTGGTGGCATCAGACATCCCTTCAATTAGTGTACCACGAAATGTTTCCGCCTTGGGTCGCAATAGATGACGCGAACAACGCAATCAGACTAAAGCCCCCAAGACCCGCGCGGCGAGGTTATCCACAGACAATCTCGGTCATCCACGCGAGTGCTACGCTCTGCCGTATGCCTGAGATGCCGGAGGTCGAGGCCCTCGCCCGGTTCCTGCGCGACCGCTGCGCGGGACGCACGGTGGCGCGGGCGGAACTGGTGGCCTTCGCCTGCCTCAAGACGACGACCATGCCGTCTTCGTTAATTGGCAACACGGTCGAATCAGTGCAACGGCGCGGCAAGTTCCTGTGCATCGGCGCCGGTGGCCTGACACTGGTCACGCACCTGGCCCACGCCGGTTGGCTCGTCTGGCGGGACGAGATGCCGTCAGAACCGGCCCGTCCTGGGCGCGGCCCGCTGGCCCTGCGCGTCGTGCTGGACGACGGCGCCGGGTTCGACCTCACCGAGGCTGGCACGCGCAAGAACCTGGCCGTCTACGTCGTCAAGGACGCTTTGAACGTGCCATTTCTGGCGACGCTCGGCCCGGAACCGCTGGACGATCGGTTCACTCCCGACGTGTTTGACGGCATCCTGGACACCGCCGGCGGCGCCCAGATCAAGGGCGTCCTGCGCGATCAGCGGATCATCGCCGGCATCGGCAACGCCTACTCCGACGAGATCCTCTGGACCGCAAAGCTCAGCCCGTTCGCCGGTGCGGCACGGCTCGACGCACAGCAGCGGGCGGTCCTTTACGATGCAATTCGAGGTGTCCTGACGGAGGCGATCGCCGATCTCGGCGGCCTCGACGCCCGCGACCTCAAACCCCACAAGAAATCCGGGATGCGCGTCCACGGACGCACCGGCGAGCCGTGTCCGAAGTGTGCCACGCCGATCGCGGAAGTCAGCTTCGCCGACTCGTCCCTGCAGTACTGCCCCACCTGCCAAACGGGCGGCAAATTGCTAGCAGATCGCCGGTTGTCCCGGCTGCTGAAGTGACGCATGGCTGACTCTGGGGCTGACCGGATCACAGCAGTTCGACCCAGCCGTCCGTGCCGTTGACGCGGATGCTCTGGCCGTTGCGGATGAGCCGGGTGGCGTCTTGGACGCCGACGACGGCCGGCAGGCCGTACTCCCGGGCGATCACCGAACCGTGGGTCGCGACGCCGCCGACCTCTGTGACAAGGCCTCGGATGGTGACGAATACCGGGGTCCAGCTCGGATCGGTGTATTCCGTGACCAGAATGTCGCCGTCCGTCATGGCCACATCCTCCAGGCGGGTGACGACGCGGGCGCGCCCTTCCACCACGCCGGCCGATACCGCGATGCCGGCCAGTGCCCCCGGCGGGGTCGTTTTTCCCGCATAGGTGCCGGTGAGGATCTCACCGTCCGACGTGATGACGCGGGGCGGGGACAGCTTCTCGAACACCGCGAAGTCGGCTCTGCGTTCAGCGATAAGGGATGCGTCGCACAGACGCGTCCGCACCACCTCGCCGAGTTCGTCCAGCGTCAGGAAATATATGTCGTCCCGGGCGCCGATGACGCCGTCGCGCACCAAAGCGTCGGCCTCGCGCAGAAGGGCGCGCTTGATGGCCCAGTACGACAGCATCATCGCGTGCTTCGGGTACTCGCGGTACCCGATGAACGCCCGCAGCGTGTCGATCTTCTTGGCGATCGTCTTGGCGCGGCCCGACGTCGCGCCCAGGCGCGCCAGGATGTCCTCGCGTCTGCGTTGGTACTCGCCGAGCCCCCGCTCGTAGCGCTCGGCGTGTGCCCCGGGGCCGACGTTGCGGACGTTGTCGAGGATCATCGGCGCCAGGGCGCTGGGCTGTTCGATCCACCGGGGCCGGGTGATGTCGATTTCACCCTCGCAGCGCACCCCGAACTTGTCCAGATATCCCTGGATAGCCGACGCGACGGCTTCCCCACCCGGCAGCCGGGCCAGGTCGGCGAAGAACGTGGTGTCGTTCGGGTGCTGCAGGTACTCGATCACCTCGGGGTGATCGCGGACCGCGTCGGCCACGTCCAGCAACTCGAGCCCCATCTGCGACGTGTTGTTGTACGGCACCGACTGCACCAGCGAATCAGCCATACCTTTCTCGCCGAGCCAGCGTTCACCGCGCTTGTTCAGCCAACTCGCCGTCATCGTGCCGACCCAAACCGTGGCCATGCTCGTTGGCGCCGAAATGGCCCGGCCCACCTTGCCGTACTCCTCGCGGATACGGTCCATGAGCTCCGGGCCCTGCAACCTCGACAGCTCGCCGTCGAGGCTACGGGCCGACGCCTCGAACTCCGCGATAAGGCGCGGCACGACGGACGGATCCGGACGCAGGAGGCTCTTGATCGTCTGCGTCACCAGGGCCCCGGAGAAGTAGCCGGACCCCATCGACAAGAACTTCTTGCCGCGCGCCAGGTTCTTGACGAAATCCTTGCGCTCCAGCAGCGTGTCGACGGCGCTGCCGACCAGCGGGTCCATCAGTCTCAGCGCGGGCTTGGCCACCACACGCCCGGACGGTGTGGCCAGGTCGTGGGCCATGTCCATGTACAGCCGTCCACCGATCGGCACCAGCGTCGACTCGGCCGCCTGCATGAACGACAACCCCAGCGGCTTCATGGCGTCCGTCATCATCTGCTGGTGGTTGAACGACATGTACACGTGGTTCTTGCCGTCCGGGTTGTCCGGCTGCGGGTACAGCGTTGTGATAGGCCGGGCCTGCAGGATGACGAACCGGCCGTCCACCAGCGCCCACTCGATGTCCTGCGGCCGTCCGAAGTGGGCCTCGATCGTCCTGCCGATGCCGGCCAGTTGTAGCACCTGATCATCAGTCAAGGCGGAGGCACCACGCCGGGCGTCGTCGACGGGCACCTGCCGGGTTCCGCCGTCGGGCGCCGGGACGATCTCGACCTCCTTCGCGCCGATCGTGCGGTTGACGATCGCATCGTCCCGCACCCGGAAATTGTCGGCGGTGGCCAGGCCGGAGACCAGAGCCTCGCCCAGCCCGAAGCCCGCATCTATGGATACGACCCGCCGGTTGCCCGTGATGGGATCGGCGGTGAACATGACGCCGGATGCCTGCGGAAATACCATGGATTGGACGACGACGGCGAGGTCCACAGCGTCGTGCCCGAAGCCGTTCGTGATGCGATAAGCGACGGCCCGGTCAGTGAACAGCGATGCCCAGCATTGCGCGATCGCCCGCACGACCGCCTCGACGCCGACGACGTTCAGGTACGTGTCCTGCTGGCCGGCGAAGGAGGCCTGCGGCAGGTCCTCGGCGGTGGCGCTGGACCGTACGGCGACCGGCTGTCCGGGTTGACCGGCCTCGAGCCGGGCGAGGTGCTGGGTAATCCCGTCCACGAGTTCGGGCGGCAGGGCGACGCCGGTGATCGCCTGACGGATCGCCGCGGCGCGGGGGCCGATGACGGCGGGGTCCGGCGTCGTCACGGCGGCGAGGTCTGCCAGCAGTGACGCCACCGCCTTATCGGCGGCGACGATCTCGCGGTAGGCGCGGGTCGTGACGCAGAACCCCGGCGGGACGGCAAGCCCTGGCACCCGGCACAACTCACCGAGGTTCGCCCCCTTACCGCCCGTCAGGGTGATCGAGCCGGCGTCGAATTCCGCGAAATCAAGGACGTATGCTGCATCGGACATGCCGTCAACAGTAGACCAGCTGGCCGACGGGCTCAGACGCGACATCCGTCTCAACATCGGCGGCGAGTCGACCTATAAGCTGATGCCATGACCACCGTGGGTGTGTTAGGGGCGCCGAAGTGGACGGCCTGCCGCTCTGACTCCGGCATAGAACCGGTGCGATGTTAGGCTGATCGAAAGACTCCACGACCCGGTTCAGGGTCAGGACGTTAGGTGGTGTGCCATGAAGAGACTCGTCGCAATACTGGTTGCACTGATCGTCGTGCTCGCCGGCGTGATCGTGGTGCTGACGGCCCGCGGGAACACCCCGGTCAAATCCGAGACGAGTCAAGGCGGCCAGGTGATCAACGCGCAGGTGATCAAGAGCTTCAAGATCTCGGCGTTGACGTACCGCTACACGAACCTGATCTACAGCGAGGACGTCAAGAAGATCGGCAACATCGAGATCCCGTTCACGAAGAAGTACCTGGCGGTGCGGTACGAGGGCGTCATGGAGATCGGCATTGACGCCAGCCAAATGCAGGTGACAGAGACGGACAATTCCGTGACGATCGTCCTGCCGCCGGCGAAGGTGCTATCCCACACGCTGGTCCCCGGGACGACGGAGGTGCTGGTCGACGTCGACACGCCCTTCAACGACAACAAAGTCGAGGACTACACCCAACTATTCCAAGCCGAACAGCAAGCCATGGAGCAGCGCGCCGCCGACGCCGGGCTGCTGACGCAGGCGGCGCAGAACGCCAAGGATCAACTGACGGCGTTCCTCGGCTCCATCCCGGGTGTGCCGGACGACTTCGCCATCACGATCAACCTGACGCCGTAGATGCCTGCCGCGACGACCAGCGCCACCGCCGCTACCAGCCACCAGGACTGACGGGCTAAGGCAAGCACGCCGGCGAAGGCGGCTAGGCCACCGGCGGCATAGACGCATCCCCATAGGATCCATCCGGGAATGGCGGCCAACGTGTATCGCGGCCAGTGCCACCCGATCAGCCCGGCCGTCAACTGGACGGCCGTCTGGAAGCCGAGCGTTAGAAAGCTAACCGGGATCAGCGGCCAACCCCACCGCTCCAACTTGTCGACGACCTGCGCCTGCTTGTCGGACGCTAGTTTCTGCGCCCACGGCGCCCGCACAAGCCCGGCCCGGATCGCCCGTCCCAGCCAGTAGGTGGCCTGCGACCGGACGGCTGCCACGCCCGTCAAGAACGTGGCGGCGACGACGAACGGCTGCCCCAGGATCCAATCCAGCATGCCTAGAGTCTACGGAACCATGCCAAACTGGTTGCCAGCTCGGCATCGGCCCGCTGAGCTACTGCTGTTGAAGCCCGTCACTAATGTGCCGGATGATTCCTGGAACGTCCTTGAGCAACGTCTCTCTGATTATGTCGGCGTCCACCAGAAGATAGCCGTGGGCGATGCGGTTCCGCATGCCCCACATCAAAGGCCAGTCAGAGCCGAACAGCGCGTCACGTGTTTCTGCATCGAGAGTAGCTAGAGTCTCGATACCGGCGGACAAGCGCATGCATATCGCGTCGATGACCAATTGGTCTTCGAGATCTCGGTCCGCGTATGACTGCGTCATCTCAAAGTGGACCAGCGCATCACGCAGTACCTCTTCTTGTGTGCGGCTCACAGTGGCACCGATTCGCCAACGATGCGGTCGCGGAGGTCAGGACGGATCGCGGAGTCGGGGATCAAGTCGACGTCGACTCCGACGAGGTCGGAAACCTGATTCCCCAGGGCGGCCAACTGCATCAAACTCAGCGGTCTATCCATGGTGAACAGCAGATCGATGTCGGACTCCGGTCCGTCTTGGCCGGTGGCCACCGAACCGAACACCCGGACATCACGTCCGCCGTGGTCTGCCACGAGACGGCGGATCTCTCCAGCCCGCCGTCTTAGCGCTCGTCCTCCAGGTGACGTACCACTGAAGTGGATCAGTCTGTGTACCTCAGGTTGACTGCGCCCAATTTCGGCTGCGATACGAGTCTGAGTCATACCTGCAGCAGCAGCTTGCCGCACAGCCTGGATCAAGTCGGCGCGCGCTTGCGCCACCACCATATCGGTGCGAGCACCGACCTCCGCTAGACTCGCCATACCTCAACTATAGCAATTGCTATTGCTTGACGAGCCCAGGTGGCCATTGATGGCGTCACTGATAGGGCTGCTGCGGGTAGCCGGGCGGAGCCTGGTACGTCGGCGGGGCCGGCTGGTAGCCGGGCTGCGCGGGATACCCGGGTTGCTGGTAGCCGGTCGGCGGCTGCCCGTAGCCCGGCTGCGCGGCCGGATAACCTGGCTGCGCGGCCGGATACTCTGGCTGGGCAACCGGATAGTACGCCGGCTGCGCGGGATAGCCAGGCTGGGACGGCCAGGCGCCCGTCGGCGGCTTCTTCCCACGGCGCGAGAGCACGACAGCCACGACGATCCCCGCCACCAGTAGAACTCCGATGATGCCGAGGATCAGGCCCAATCTGCTGCCGCCGCCACCACCGCCGATGCCGGCGATACCGGCACTGTCCTTACCGGTGGCCAACAGGCCTTCGGTGCCGATGAAGTCGTTGACGTCGGACCACGTGACCGTGCGTCCGGACACCGTGCTCTTGCCGTTGTGGGTTAGGACGTCGCCCGGGAAGGTGACGGAAATCTTCAGGTCGGTCAGGATGGTGCCCAGATCGCCGTACTGGCTGGTGGACGACTCAAGGCTGGCGCCCTTCATCGCGAAGGTGAAGACACCATCGGCATGGGTGATCGTCAGTCCGTCCATACTTTCGTTGATGGGTACGGTGCCTTCGATCTTGCAGCTGATATAACCGTTGTCGGTGTGTGGGGTGAAGGTGGCGTTGGGGATGCTCGTCCCCGAGCCGGCGGACTCCGTCATGGAGGCGCACATGTCGGTGATGCCGATCGCCGACGCCGCCGCTTGCTGGATGCCGATGTCCATCGCGACGTCCATGGTGTCGTCCGGGTGCAGTGTGATATCGGCGTTGAGTCGCACGCATCCGGACAGAAGAAGTAAGGCCGGGACGACCAGCGCCGCCCGCCGTAATATTCTGTTCATAAGGGAACTCTACGCCAACTTGCCATAGCGCTATCCGGCGGAACAGGGGGACAGACCATGAAGACGCTGATAGTTTGCGACACCGAAAGCCACCACTTCGACGGCCTCGACATCGGTTCCGCCGTCGAGGCGTCGCTGCGCGATGCCGGCGGCGAGACCGAGCTCGTGACCATCGACGGTGACGCGATGCACCCGTGTCTGGGGTGCTTCTACTGCTGGGTCAAGACGCCGGGTATGTGCCGGCAGACGCGTGACGCCGCCAACACGGTGGCCCGGTCGCAGATCCAATGCGACGCCATGGTGCTTGTATCGCGCATCACCTACGGCGGGTACAGCTACGACACGAAGTCGTTCCTCGACCGCTCGATCCAGAACCTCGGGGCGTTCTTCGAGATCGTCGACGACACGATGCGCCACTCGCGGCGGTACGAGCGCTTCCCCGCGGTGATCAGCCTCGGTTACGGCGCTTTCACCGATAAAGAGGCTGCGACGTTCGCCGACTTGACGCGCCGGAACGCCCTTAACATGCGTCCGCCCCGCCACGCCGTCTTCACAGCACACGACGCGGCCGAGACCAGCCGGGCCGTCCGCTTGATCACAGAAACAGTGATGGACGCACAGACGAAGGAGGCCCAGTCATGAGCGCAATCGTTGCAATCAGCGGCACCCCCAAGGTGAAGGACAGCGCGACAGCAGCGCTGATCGCCCATATTGAGAAGGTCATGGGCACCCCGGTCACCACCCATCAGGCCACCAGGTTGATTCGCGCGAAGGACCCCTCGTCGGCGATCGTCGACATCGTCGCAGCCGACGTCGTCCTGTTCGCCTTCCCCTTGTATGTCGACTCGCTGCCAGCCCCTCTGATCAAGGTGATGACGATGCTCGAGGCGTCAGTGGCAAGCAGTGGAGCCGATCATCGTCCCCGCGTCTACGCGGTCTGTAACTGCGGGTTCTACGAATCATCGCACAACGAGCTGGCACTCGACATCGTGGCCAACTTCTGCGACCGCACCGACTGGGCCTGGCGGTACGGCATCGGTATCGGTAGCGGCGGGTTCATCTCAACAGCGGGCGGCAGTTCACCCAAGGGCCCGGCCGCTAACGTCTTCGCCGCACTGGACGCCATGGTCCAAGCCATCCAGGCGGACGACGGACCTCGACCAAATGCATTCGTCACGCCGAAGATGCCCCGCCTCCTGTATCGCCTGGGCGCCGACTGGGGTTGGCGTACCCTGGCCAAGAAGTACCACGCCAGCAAGCTGCTCAAGGCCAGGCCGTACGCACCCTAGTTCGTCGCCTCGTCCCTGACGCGGGCGACCAGTTGGGTCGGGTTGACGAACCGCAAGGCGATGACGAGGATGACAAGCATCGATAGCATGTACATGACGGCCATGGCGTCGACTTGTTGCTGGGCTCTGATGCCCGCCGCGGTCATCGCGTAGTACAGCTTGACGACCAGGGTGGTGGACGTCGGCCCCGACACCAGGAACGTCAGCTCGAACATGCCGACCGTGCGCACCAGCACCAGCACGCATGACGCCAGGATGCCCGGTATCAGCAACGGCGCCAGAATCCGGGTGAATATGGATCCCGTGCCGGCGCCGCTCATGCGGGCCGCCGATTCGATGGTCGGGTTGATCTGCTCAATGAAAGGCGTCATCGTCATGACGACGAAGGGCACGGCCGGCACCAAGTTGACGGCGATCACGCCGGGCAGAGTGCCGCCGAGATGTACCCGATACAGCGCGGTGGCCAGCGGAATGCCGTACGTGATCGGGGGCATTAGCACAGGTAGCAGGAACAAGCCGTAGATGATCTGCTTGCCCGGGAACTTACGCCGAGCCAGCACGTACGACGCCGGCACGCCCAGCAGCACCGACAGGGCGATGACGCTGAGTGCCACCACGAGGGTGACGCGGATTACTTGCCCGAGTTGGAACTCCTTCCACGCCGAGGCGTACCACTTGAACGTAAAGCCCTGCGGCAACCATGTGTTGAACCAAACGTTGCCGAACGAGTCGACGAGCGGCGCCATCACGACGCCGAACAGGAAGATCAGGAACAGGGCGACGCAGCCCCAGACAACCCACTGCGCGGGCGTGCCGACGATGCGGCGGCGGTGGCGCGTGGATTCGGACGCCGGAATCCTCTCGATGACTGACATCAGCCCTTACCTCCTGTCGATCCGCGGTACAGCGTCGATCTCCAGGCGGCCACCAAGCCGACGACCAGCAGC
>Ga0209629_10002044_pt1 | contig 13410 bp, 6 predicted proteins | sample TergutCu122P5_FD_187286 | JGI IMG/M metagenome (GOLD analysis project Ga0209629, IMG submission 187286) | Cubitermes ugandensis P5 segment gut microbial communities from Kakamega Forest, Kenya - Cu122 P5 (SPAdes) (version 2) | ecosystem: Host-associated > Arthropoda: Insects > Digestive system >... | reverse complement strand
AAACAGCCACATGCCTTCCAGCCGTCATTGCGAGCCCAATGGCGCTTCGTATACTGATACGTATACGGGCGAAGCAATCCAGTGGGATTTGTAAAGATTTAGATGATACATTGTACTAGCCTCTAACCTCTTCTTTTTTCTAACCTCTACTTCTGCCAGGCCGGGTCTTTTGCGGTGGCGGCCTGGCTCGCGCGGCTCTTATCAACGTCTTGCAGCATCTTTATGGAATCTTCCTGGCCCAAAATGACGTTGGCGATTCCTTTTCCTATATCCATCCATTGAGGGTTGACATATTTTACCGCCGTCTGGTACACGGTGCCGTGATTCGGATAAGCATCATAGAACGCCTTGATTGTTCCGGCGTATTTGGGCGTGCCCCCGGAGATGGGCAGGGCCATAAACTTAGCCACGTTATCAATCTGATACTGAAGGTTTTCGGGTTTCGCGATATACGCGAGATATTTTTTGGCGGCGTCAATGTTCGGCGACCCGGAATATATAAAGCGGGTCGGAACCACCGGATTCACGTTCATTATCTGATTATCCGCCAGCGGCATTACGAAAAAGCCTATGTCATCGGCGCTGAAATTCGGATCCGCGGTATGTACTTCGCCCGGAAAACCCTCGTTGCCCACAAACATCGCGTACTTGCCGGAAGCGAAGTTTGCCGGGGCTTTGTCATAGGTGTTGTCCATATAGCTCGTGCCCCAATAGCCCTTGTCAACCATCTGCTTGATCTGATCAATAATAAGCTTGGAGGTTGGGCTCTGGGCAAAGGTGGTCTGATTATTGTTAAGCTTATCCGCCGTTCCCGGCTCGTTCTTTTCAATTGCCGCCCCAAGCTCCGGGAACCAGAGAACATGATGCCAGCCGTCGGCCACGCATTCGTAAATGGGGGTTACGCCCGATTTCTTAATCGCCTCGCAGACGGCCATGAATTCATTAAAGGTCTTTGGGACGCTCAGGTTAAGGCTGGAGAAAATCTTCTTGTTATAGGCCACGGCCCAGACCGCGGAGATATCCTGCGCCGGCTGCCCGTAGACTTTGCCGTTCGCCGAAACCTGCTCGGCGGCCAAGGGGTCAAGGCGCGAAGCCCACTCTTCCCCGGACAAATTCACGGCGTTTTTTTCGACGTTAAGCTGGGAGACGATATCGAATTTGCCGCCCTGAGAGCCGAATAAATCAGTGCAGTCGCCCGTGTTAAGTTTGGTCATAAGTAAATTTGAATACTGGTCCGCCGGCACAATCTGATAATCGACCTTAATACCGGTTTCCGCGGTGAATTTTTGGCCCAGCTGCATTTCGGCGTCCGTAACCCAGTCCTGGCTGGCCATGTAAGTGATTGTGACGTTCTGCTTGGGGGCCGCCGATGGGCTGGGCGCGGCGCTTTGTTCGGCTGACGGCGACGGGCTGGGCGGGACGCTTGCGGGAGCCGACTGGCTCGGGGCGCCTGGCCCGCAAGCCGCCAGCGTTAACAGGAGAACAGCTGAAATAGTACCGGCGATACATTTTTTCATTCAAATTTCCCTCCTTAATATTTTGTTGACAAGTTGTTTTCCTTGGATTAGTATTATGCTATCCCAAGGATCAATTTTAGTATAGCTCAATGTCTGACAAAAGTGAATAGTTATTTTTAAAAATTTTATGTTTATGCTCAACGTATAATACATTAATGTATAAAATTCGGGTTTTATATTGACAAATATATGAATATATGCTATTTGTTAATATATGAATGAAAAAACGGCCCTTCCTAAAAACAGAAAACGGCTTCGAGTAATCGTTATCATAGTTACTCTTCTTTTATTCGCGTTTCTTTGCCTGGCGCTATTAGCAGGGGTGGGCCGGAACAAAACCGTCGCCGACAGAGCGTATAGTTGGAGAACGAGGGATAACTGCCTCGTGTATATAAAAGAAAACAGCGGTTTTGAGCCATATATAGTGCTAACAGCGAATTATGGAGGAAACGTGCTGCTTCTTAGAAAGTATTTGCTGCCCGAGCTGATGCCGTTCAACGAAAACGAAACTCATCTCTGGGGTCAGTCACAATTCGGCGGCTACTACGAAAACAGCACTATTGATAAATATCTTGACACGGATTTCATCAATACTTTAAGCCAAACATCGCGTGACGCCATCGTGGATAGCAATATAGATATTACCAATGTGAGCATCATGGGAGTACCAAGCGTTACAAGAACCATTTCACGAAAAGCGTTCCTTTTATCATTGAAAGAATTAGGCGCTCCAAAAACTAGCGCAAGTGTTCCTGAGGGTAAGACATTGAGATATTTTTCAGACGACCACACAAGGATGGGCGCTTGTTTACCGAATGGGGAAAAGAGCGCGTATTGGACGCGAACCCCCTTAACATGGGAGACATATATGGTATACATTATTGACAGTAACAGTGGTGGGTCTTTAGATGGCGCGGATGATAAAATCGGAGTACGCCCGGCGTTTTGCCTGAAAAGGTCTGCGGCTATTACGCAGCGTACTGATATAATAAACGGACAAACGGTATATGTCATCGAGTAAAAGAATCAATTACATATTTTACAAATGAAGATATCGCCCCAAGAGGGCGTATCAATAAAAAACAAGGAGGATTCACCATGTTCAAACACTTTGTTTGAAACCGCCCCGGCAAGTTATGACGGGGCGGTTTTTGATTACGTTTTATGCTGATTTTTTACATTTGCTCCGGCGCGGCTATGCCCAGCAGCGCCAGGCCCGATTTGAGCGCGTTCCGCGTGCACAGGGTGACGGCGAGGCGGGCGTTTTTGACGTCCTGCGGCGCGGAGAGTATCGCGTTTTCGTGGTAGAAGCGGTTGAAGGCCTGCGCCAGCGCGACCACGTGGCGCGTCAGCACGAACGGTTCGTATTTGTTCGCCGCCTCCAGGATTTTGTCCGGGAAGGACTGGAGAACCTTGATTACCTGGACGGAGGCGTCGTCCGTCAGCCGGCCGAAATCCACGCCGGCCGGGTCCGCGGCCGATACGCCCGCCTTGGTCAGCACGCTCTGGGCGCGCGCGTGGGTGTACTGCACGTACGGCCCGGTTTCGCCGTCGAAATTGAGCATGTGTTCCCATGAAAACGTGACGTTGTTGATGCGGGTGTTGTACAAATCGTTGAAGATCATCGCGCCGATGCCGACCTGCTCCGCCACCCGCTCTTTATCGGGCAGTTCCGGGTTTTTCTCGTTGATAAGCTCCAGCGTCTTGCGCGCGGCCTCGTCCAGCAGGTCCTCCATCAGTATGGCGTTGTCGTTGCGCGTGGAGAATTTCACGCCGCCTTGCAGCATGACCAGCCCATACGGTATATGCAGGCAGTCTTTTGCCCAGTCGTACCCCATCAGCTCCAGCACCTTGAAAAACTGGGCGAAATGCAGTTTCTGGTCCATCGCGGTGACGATCATGTATTTATGGAAATCGTACGTTTTTTTGCGGTAGATAGCCGCGGCCAGGTCGCGCGTGGGGTAGAGGGTGCCGCCGTCGCTCCTGAGAATCAGGCACGGCGGCATGTTGTAATCGGACAGATCGACGATACTCGCGCCGTTGCTGATTTTGAGCAGGCCTTTTTGCCGCAGTTCCTCGACGACGGCGTCCATCTTGTCGTTGAAGAAGCTCTCGCCGTCGTATGAATCGAACGAGACGTTCAGCCGCTTATAAATGCGCTCCAGCTCGCGCATACTGATTTCGCAGAACCAGCGCCAAAGCCCCAGGGCCTCCTCGTCGCCGTTCTGCATCTTCAGGAACCAGGCGCGGGCCTCGTCGTTCAGCGCCGGGTCGGCCTCCGCCTCTTTGTGGAAACGCACGTACAGCCGGTTCAGCGCGACGACGTCCTCCCGCTCGACCTCTTCCCTGTCGCCCCAATGCGCGTACGCCGCCATCATCTTGCCGAACTGCGTGCCCCAATCGCCCAAATGATTGATGCCTATGCAGTTATAGCCGATAAATTCCAGTATTTTGTACAGCGCGCCGCCGATGACCGTCGTGCAGAGATGCCCGACGTGAAACAGCTTGGCGATATTGGGCGAGGAGTAGTCTATGACGATGTTCCTGCCGCGGCCGATATCCGAACGGCCGTAGTCCATGCCTTTTGTCAGGCATTCGGCCAGGACGGCTTCGGCCAGCGCGGCCTTGTTGACGAACACGTTGACGTATGGGCCGGCGGCGGCGGCGGAATCTATGAACCCGCCGGGGGCCACCCTTTCAGCCATATCCGCGGCGATAGCCTGCGGCGGTTTGCGCAGCGCCTTAGACAATTTAAAGCAGGGGAAGGCGTAATCGCCCATATCCGGGCTGGGCGGGCTTTCCAGATCCGCCGCGGCCACCGCGAGCGGCTCGCGGCCCGCCTCCGCGCACATCGCCGACAGGATTTTGGTCAGTATTTCAGCCAGTTCGCTCTTGAAATTCATATGTTCCTCCAGATTGCGGGTCAAGCCCGCAATGACGGTTGGCTTTGGGGTATAATTATTGCGCGGCAAGCCGTTTATAGCTCAAAAGCCGCTTCTGCGCGTCCTTCTCGGCCTCCGCGAACAGTTCGTCGGCCACGTCCGGGAAACTGTGCTTGAGCGAGGTGTAGCGCGTTTCGCTGGCGAGGAATTCCTGGAAGCTGGCGGTCGGGTCTTTGGAATCCAGCGTGAACGGGTTCTTGCCCTGCTCCGCGAGCAGCGGATTGTGCCTGTAAAGGTGCCAGTACCCCGCCTCTACGGCGCGCTTTTCCTGCAATTGCGTCGCGCCCATGCCGTTCTTTATGCCGTGGTTGATGCACGGCGCGTAGGCTATGATAATGGACGGGCCGTGGTACCTTTCGGCCTCCGTTATGGCTTTCAGCGTCTGGCTCTGGTTCGCGCCCATTGCGACCTGCGCGACGTATATATAGCCGTAGCTCATGGCGATCATGCCCAGGTCTTTCTTGCTGACGCGCTTGCCGGCGGCCGCGAATTTGGCCACGGAAGCCGTCGGCGAGGCCTTGGAGGCCTGCCCGCCGGTGTTTGAATAGACCTCGGTATCGAACACGAGGATGTTGATATCCTTATTGGCGGCCAGCACGTGATCCAGGCCGCCGAAGCCTATGTCATAAGCCCAGCCGTCCCCGCCGAACACCCAGACGGATTTTTTGACGAGCATATCCGCGTCGGCCAGTATATCGCGCGATAATGTGCAGGCCGGGCAGCCGCAGCCTTCGACGATGCCGTCTTTAAGCGCCGCGGTAAATTCCGCCGAGGCGGCCTTCGACGCGTCCCCGTCGTACATGGCGTCAAGCCATTTGCGCCCGGCGGCCTTGATATCGGCCGTGGCGAAATCAATAGCGATAAGCGACCGGACTTTGTCCGCCAGCCTCTCGCGCCGCTGTTCCACGGCGAGGCTCATGCCGAAGCCGTGCTCGGCGTTGTCCTCGAACAGGGAATTGGCCCATGTCGGGCCCTGGCCCTTTTTATTGACGGTATACGGCGTCGAGGGCGCGCTGCCGCCCCAGATGGAGGAACAGCCCGTCGCGTTGGAGATATACATTCTGTCGCCGAAGAGCTGGGTTACAAGCCTGGCGTAAGGCGTCTCGCCACAGCCCGCGCACGCGCCGGAGAATTCCAGCAGCGGCTGTTCAAACTGGCTCCCGATTACCGTTTCAACGCTCACGGGGTTCTGCTTGGCGGAAAGGGCTGTGGAATAGTACCAGTTGTCCATCTGGCTCATCTGGCTGTCTATCGGCTGCATGACAAGCGCCTTCTGCTTCGCCGGGCAGACCTGGGCGCAGTTGCCGCAGCCCGTGCAGTCCAGCGGGTCAATCTGTATACGGAATTTATAGCCCAGTTCTTTCAGGGCTTTGCTGTTCGGCGTCAGCGTTTCGTAGCCCCCGGGCGCTTTGGCGGCCTCCTCTTCGTTCAGCAGGAACGGGCGGACGGTCGCGTGCGGGCAGACATAGCCGCATTGGTTGCACTGGATGCAGTTGGCCGGTATCCACATTGGGACGTCGATGGCTATTCCGCGTTTTTCAAAGGCGGACGTGCCCTGCGGGAAGGTGCCGTCCTCGCGCCCAACGAAGGCGCTGACCGGGAGCGAATCGCCCCTCTGGGCGTTCATCGGTTCAAGGATATCGGTGATAAACGCGGGTTTCTCCGGGCGCGGCACGGCGTGGGAGACTTCGGCCGCGCTGTCCTCGGCGTCTTTCCATTCCGCCGGGACCTTGATTTCCCTGATGTTTTCGATGCCGGCCTCCACGGCCTTGTAGTTCATATCCAGGATATTCTGGCCCTTTTTGCCGTAGGAATGCTCTATGGCCTCTTTCATGTAGCGGACGGCGTCGTCGACGGGGATTATATTCGAAAGCTTGAAGAACGCGGCTTGCAGGATTGTGTTGGTGCGGTTGCCCAGGCCGATGTTCACGGCGATTTCGGTGGCGTCCATCGTGTAGAATTTGATATTGTGCCGCGCGATGTACCGCTTGATCTTGGCCGGCAGTTTTTCCTCCAGCTCCTTCTCATCCCAGATGCAGTTGAGCAGGAACGTGCCGCCGTCCTTCAAATCCTCGACCATATCGTATTTATCGACATATGACTGGTTGTGACAGGCGACGAAATCCGCCAGCTTTACGAGATACGGCGAGCGAATCGGGTTTTTGCCGAAGCGCAGATGGCTCTGCGTCACGCCGCCGGACTTTTTGGAATCATAGGCGAAATAGGCCTGGACGTACATATCGGTGTGGTCGCCGATGATCTTGATCGAATTCTTGTTCGCGCCGACGGTGCCGTCCGAGCCCAGGCCCCAGAACATGCAGCTGGTCGTGCCGGGCGAGGTCGTCTCGACTTCCGGCAGAACGGGCAGGGAGAGGTGCGTGACGTCGTCCACAATGCCTATTGTGAAATGGTTCTTCGGCTCGCCCGCGGCCAGGTTCTGATAGACGGAGATGAGCTGCGCCGGGGTGACGTCCTTGGAGCCCAGGCCGTAACGCCCGCCCACGACGAGCGGCTTTTCGCCCCTTTCAAAATAGGCGGCGCACACGTCCAGATACAGCGGCTCGCCCAGCGCGCCCGGCTCTTTGCAGCGATCCAGAACGGCGATCTTTTTGACGCTTTTCGGGATTTGCTCTATAAAACGCTCTATGGAAAACGGCCTGTACAGATGAACTTTAAGCACACCGACTTTTTCGCCGCGCGCGCCCAGATAGTCCGCGACTTCCTCCGCGACGTCGCACACGGAGCCCATGGCGACGATGATTCTGTCGGCGTCGGGCGCGCCGTAATAATTAAACAGCTTATAGTCACGGCCGGTGAGCTTGTTGATCTCGCCCATGTAATATTCGACCTGCTCCGGGACCGTCTGATAGAACGGATTCGCGGATTCCTTGGCCTGGAAGAAGATATCCGGGTTTTGCGCCGTGCCGCGCAGCACGGGGTGCTCGGGGTTCAAAGCGTTGGCGCGGAAGCGGGCCAGTGCCTCATAATCCACCAGTTTGGCCAGGTCTTCGTAATCAAGCACGTCTATTTTCTGTATCTCGCTGGATGTGCGGAAGCCATCGAAGAAATGCACAAACGGCACGCGGGATTTTATGGCCGTAAGATGCGCCACCGCGCCCAGGTCCATAATCTCCTGCACGTTCGCGGAGGCCAGCATAGCGAAGCCCGTCTGCCGGCAGGCCATCACGTCGGAATGGTCGCCGAAGATGGAGAGGGCGTGCGCGGCCACGGCGCGCGCGCTCACGTGCAGCACGCCCGGCAGCAGTTCCCCCGCTATTTTATACATATTGGGAATCATCAGCAGCAGGCCCTGCGAAGCGGTGTACGTCGTCGTCAGCGCGCCCGCCGCCAGCGAGCCGTGCACCGCGCCCGCCGCGCCCGCCTCGGACTGCATCTCCACCACGCGCACCTGCTGCCCGAAGATGTTCTTCAGCCCGTTGGCCGCCCATTCATCCACGGCCTCCGCCATAGTGGAGGAGGGCGTGATGGGGTATATGGTCGCAACTTCCGTGAAGGCGTACGACACATGGGACGCCGCGGTGTTGCCGTCCATTGTTTTCATTGCTTTGGACATTAAAAAACTTCCTTTCAGATTATAATGAATCTATTATGGACACGCAATTATTATACAACACGGATATTGGCAAGTAAATGCCTTTTAAAAATATTTATATAAAATTTAAAACGCCGCCTGCGTTGACAGACGACGTGATATCAATAACATAAGCAGCAAGGCTGCGTTCTATTCTTTGCTCTTTTTCCAGAAATAAATGCCCAGGCCGGGAACCAACGCGGCCAAATTAAAAACAATCAGCCAGCCAAACAGGGAAACGCCGTTGTCCCCGTTTGCCTTAGCCGTGCGGTACGCTGTGCCGTATGCTAAAAAAGACTGAACAATTGTAAATGCATACCATGCCAGCAGAATCACCAGCACAAGCGAACTTGAATATCCCACAGAAACCCCTCCTCATACTATACCATATGTGCAACCGGTGATAAAATAGTACTAAAATATGGCAGCCGTGTCAAGAAAATTATCGGTGAATTATTGTGCTTTATTTCCCGCGGCAATTTCATAGATTATTACAATTGTGTTGCAAGAATTAAACGATGATTAAGCTGTCGGATTACGTAGGGAACGGTCTTGACCGTTCCGCCGTAGGGCGGGGGCTCTGCTCCCGCCGCCTCCAGCTCTGCCATCATCGCCCTCTGTCATTGCCCGCCTCCGCCGTCATTGCCCAGCCGTCATTGCCCCCAGGCGCCGTCATTGCGGCCCCTACGGTTGCCGTCATTGCGGGCTTGACCCGCAATCTCCAGCCACTCCAAGTTTAAATCCTTCCGGGCAAACATAATGGTATAAAACCGACATGGCACGGCAAGAGCAGAGCCCTTGCCCTACGTACTAGAGGCTAGAGGCTAGATGCTAGAGGCTAGATGAAAACCCTGCAAGGTCTTATCTAGCTTCTAGCCTCTTCTTTCTTCTAGCCTCTAGTACGCAGAGCCCTTGCCCTACGGTCGTCGCCTAACCTCCGTGACAAACCCTGATTAGTAGGTGAGATTGCGGGCGTCACCCCGGACCTGATCCGGGGCCGCAATGACGGCAACCGTAAGACATTCAGCGGGCGAACACAGTTCGCCCCTACGGACTGTAGGGAACGGTCTTGACCGTTCCGCCTTCGTATCGCGGCGCGGGCGGGTCAAGACCCGCCCCTACCAGAGGTTGGAAATAAAGGAAGAAAAAGCTCTGTAACAAGATTGTCATAAACGATGAAATTACCGTGAGAAATTATCAATTCACTGTTGCTTTGTTGGGCTTGCCGTGATATAATAAAAATGTAACAGCGCACCGCCCGGTTTTGGGTCGAAAAAGGGCCGACAAAAAATTTTATTTTTTTCCAAAATACCCCTTTATTTTTAGATTGGATTCGAATATTATATATAGTAAATCGCAATCAAGTTAAATAATAAATAACGGCCCGCACCCGCCGTCCACAACGCTAATTTTCTCCTTTTTATATTATGTTGATATCCCCCCCTTCCGCGCCATTATCGCAGAATTTACCGATCATATGCGCGCGAAAACCCGCCTTCCGGCGGGTTTTTTATTTTCGCGGAGCTGTGGGCCGACGCTTAAGGTAAAATTTGGATTGGACAAAAAGCTATAAGCCGGCATGTTTTTGATAAAAATATGTTCCAGTGCATAAAGCGCGAACGGGAGGATAAAGAACATGAGGCGCATATTTTTAAAGAAAACCATTGCCGTGTTTTTGGCGGCGTGTCTCTTGGCCGGGCTGAGCCCGCTTACGGCGCTGGCGGCGCAGACGATCACTTTTCCCGGCAATGGTACGCTGCGGCCGGATCCAAGGTATAACTGGATCAGTTCCTTATTTCCGGACGGCCTGACCGGCAACAGCGTAACCGTCAACGGCGACGTGGGCGGCTTCGTCTACGGCGGCTTGACGTATGGGACGGATGAAGCCGCGGATAACCACGTTGCCCTAAACGGCGGGACAATAGGATCGAACGTTTATGGGGGCTTTACCTGGGGGACCGCGACCGGCAACCGCGTCACCGTCAGCGGCGGCACGGCAAGTTTTGGTCTATTCGGCGGCGTGGGCATCGACGGCGACGGCGTGGGCAACAGCGTTTTTATCAACGGCGGCACGGCAAACGGAGTCTATGGCTGTGAGACCGGCGGTACGGCTACGGGCAACAGCGTCGCCGTCAGCGGCGGCACGGCGAACTGGTTTGTCTACGGCGGCATGGCTAGTGGCGGCGAGGCCCGGGAAAACAGCGTCGCCGTCAGCGGCGGCACGGTGAACGGGTCTATTTACGGCGGCTCCGCCGGAACCGGCGCGAACCTGGAAAACAGCGTCACCCTAAGCGGCAGCGCCTCGGTAAACGGGGATGTCTACGGCGGTTATGGCGACGGCCGTATGAGGTATGACGGCGGGAGCGGCGCGGCCGCGAACAACGCCGTCACCCTAAGCGGCGGCGCCTCTGTGAGCCGGAACATCTATGGCGGCTTCAGCGGCGTACGCGGCGCAAGCGGAATGGGCGGCAACGGCGGTCCGGCCACGGGCAACTTCGTCACTTTGAGCGGCGGCACGGTGGGCGGGAACGTCTACGGCGGCTATAGCGGCTGCGGCGAAAGATATTACGGCGGCTCCGCCGCCGGCAACACCGTCACGCTGAGCGGCGGCCCGGACATCGGCGCTTCCGTTCTGTACGGCGGTTTTTCCGGAATCTCGGATTGGGACGGGGTAATACCTGACCCCAACGCGGACGCCTTCACCGGCAATACCCTGAACGTGCATACTTCAAAGCTCTCCGCGAAAGGGGCGCAAAACTTTGAGAATCTGGATTTCTATTTGCCTTCCAATATAAATAACGGCGATACGATGCTGACGCTGGCCGACCCGGCCGATTTGACCGGCGTAAACGTCGGCCTGTCGTTTGACGGCGCGCCTCCAAAGCTCGCCGTCGGCGACGCGGTCACGCTGATTCGCGGCGTAACCGGCGCATACGCCGGCACGGCCGCCGCGCCCTCCGCCGTCCATATCGGCGGTTACGATTTCGCGATATCCGTAAACGGAAACTCGCTGGCGGCCACGGTGGAAGCCGTCCCCACCCCGCCTGTCATCACGACGGCCTCGCCGCTGCCGGGCGGCACGGAGGAAACGGCGTACAGCCAGACGCTCGCCGCCACGGGCACAGCGCCGATTACCTGGAACGTCACAGCCGGAAGCCTGCCAAAGGGCTTGTCCCTGAACGCGGATACCGGCGCGATTACGGGCGTACCGGCCGCCGCCGGCATATACAATTTCACCGTCCGGGCCGCTAACGGCGTGGGTAGTGACTCAAAGGCCTTTTCCCTCTCGATAGACCCCGCCCCGGCGTCCGTTCCTCCCGGCGCCGCGCCCCTTTCGCTGACGATTCCGGCCGGCGGGAGCGGGGAAGTGGCCGTATCGCTGGGCGCGGGTTCCGCCGCGGCGACCGTTGCGACGCCCACCGGCTTTGACGCGTCTGTAGCGGCGGTGTGGCCGGCATTGGTAACGGCCGATTGTGAGCTTACCGTAACCGGCATGGATGCTGGCAGTACTACCGTATACATCGCGTTTAACGATGCCGCGGACACTGTAATACCCATAGCCGTAACGGTGATACCGGCCCAAACCGCGCCTGTCATCACGACTGCCTCGCCCCTGCCGGGCGGCGCGGAGCGCCATATGTACAGCCAAACCCTCGCCGCCGCGGGCACGCCGCCCATAACATGGAGCGTCACGGGCGGAAGCCTGCCGGAGGGCCTGTCCCTGTACGCGGCCACCGGCGAGATTTCCGGGGTACCCGTAAGCGGCGGCACGTTTAACTTTACCGTCACGGCGACAAACAGCGCGGGCAGCGATTCAAAGGCGCTTACACTCATTATAGGAGCTTCCGCCGCGATACCGCCCGTTATCACAACCGCCTACCTGCCGGGCGATACGGCGGGCATGGCGTACAGCCAAACCCTCGCCGCCGCGGGCACGCCGCCCATAACGTGGAGCGTCACGGGCGGAAGCCTGCCCGCCGGCCTTTCCCTGAACGCGGCCACCGGCGTTATTTCCGGGACGCCCACAGCCGGCGGCGTGTTTAACTTTACCGTCACGGCGACAAACAGCGGCGGCAGCGCTTCGAAGGCGCTTTCCATCGTTATCGGCCAGCCGGGCGGCGGTTCTGGCGGCGGAAGCGGCGGTTCTGGCGGCGGAAGTGGCGGTTCGGGTGTCGGCCCCTCATATACGGACCCTTCAACAGATACAAACCCTTCAACAGATACAAACGGTACTGACACCGTCAAGGACAACCCGGCGCCGGCGGATACGCCAGCGTCGAAATCGCCGGTGAATCCGTTTGCCGACGTGCGGGCGGACGATTGGTTCTATAAAGACGCGATGTTCGTCTATGAAAACGGCCTTATGGCCGGCATGGCGGCCGGTCAGTTCGGCAGCGGCTCGGCTCTGACGCGCGGCATGATTGCGGAGGTTCTGTACCGCGCGGCGGGAAACCCGGATGTATCGGGCTTGCCCGATTCATTTGAAGATATCGCCTCCGGCGCGTGGTATGCCAGCGCGGTGAAGTGGGCCGCGGCCAACGGGATCGCGCTCGGCGTCGGCGGAGGACAATTTGCCCCGGACGCCGCCATCACCCGGCAGGATTTAGCGGTTATCCTGCACCGCTACGCGCGGTTAGCCGGCCTTCAGCTGCCCGCAAATAAAGACTATCCGGGATTCACTGACGGCGCGGACATCTCCGGCTACGCCAAAGACGCAGTTGCGGCATTATACAAAGCCGGAATCATCAGCGGGCGCCCGGACGGAAGCTTCTGCCCGTCAGACATGGCGACGCGGGGCGAAATCGCGGCAATGCTGCGCAGGCTCCTGGAGACTGGAGACTAGAGGCTAGAGGCTGGAAGCTAGATAAAACCAACAAGATTTATCTGGCTTCTAGTACCGCGTAACATCTAAAATTTTACAATTTGCCTGCATAAAGAACAGTACCTTACATGCGTGAACTGGATTGCAGGCGTCGCATACGAGCGTGGGCCATCAAGGCATTTGCCCTCGCAATGACGCGGCTGTAAGCAGCTACATGCCTTCCTTACCGTCATTGCGAGCCCAATGGCGCTTCGTATACTGATACGTTTATGGGCGAAGCAATCCAGTGGGATTTGTAAATATTTAGATATTACAGAGTACTAGAAGCTAGGTAAAACCGAAATCACGCGTCTGTAGGGCGCGATGCCCACATCGCGCCGAGCGACAACGCCGAAATGACAAAGACCATTACCTACAGTCCGTAGGGGCGGCCTCTCACCTGCGTACAATTAACAGCAAAAAACTCTGTTTAAAGCATATGGGCGTTTGCGCTTAGAATTTTTGCAGACATCAGGAACCTGCTTCCACTTATGACGG
>Ga0209629_10002043_pt1 | contig 13417 bp, 8 predicted proteins | sample TergutCu122P5_FD_187286 | JGI IMG/M metagenome (GOLD analysis project Ga0209629, IMG submission 187286) | Cubitermes ugandensis P5 segment gut microbial communities from Kakamega Forest, Kenya - Cu122 P5 (SPAdes) (version 2) | ecosystem: Host-associated > Arthropoda: Insects > Digestive system >... | reverse complement strand
GATTGCAGATAAACTATAATAAAGAGGTAAAATTTTATAATATTGCACGAAGCCCGCGCCGACAAGCATTATGGACTTTGCCAATTGTATGGGGTATTTCGTATTTCTTTTTGAAATTATATAAGGTTAAAATACGAAAAATAAATACAAAGGGCTTAAAACCGCCTTATATTCTATTATGTAACCATATACAATTTCTTGATTTTATGGTTTCGGCAATTGCTAACTTCCCCCATCGCATCAATAACATTGTCTCAATCGACGGTTTCAACATCAGTCCGTTTTTGTTGAGAGCAATAGGTTCCGTTCCCAAGCGAAAATTTATAAATGATATATCTCTGATAAAAAACATTAACTATATATTAAACGACTTAAACGATATTGTCGGTTTATATCCTGAAGCCCGTTATTCATTTGTTGGCGTTCCTTCGGTTTTGCCGGACTCCTTAGGAAAAATGATAAAAATAGCGAAACATCCGGTTGTTTTATTGAAGTTTGGAGGTCATTATCTGCAAAAGCCCACTTGGGCAAAAAAATCGCGTAAAGTGAAATTTATAACCGAAATGAAACAAATTTTAACTGTTTCGGATATTGAAAAATACAGTTATGACGAAATCAATGAGATTATACGTCAAGCATTTAAATACAATGAATTCGATTATCAAAAGGAAAATAATATTCTGATAAAAGAAAAATACAGGGCGGAAGGTTTACATAAAATTCTTTACAAATGTCCCAATTGCAATGAAGAGTTTGAGATGGACAGTAAAGGCGCTGATATTTTTTGCAATAAATGCAAACATTCATGGACTTTGAAAGAAACAGGCGACCTTGAATGTAAACAGGGAGAAACAAAATTCACGTCAATTCCCGAATGGCACGAATGGCAACGGCGTGAAGTCAGGAATGAAATTGAAAACGGCGCCTATCGGTTTTCTTTTTCCTCGCAAGTTTATTCAATGCCTCATCCCAAAAAATTTATTGATTTAGGCAACGCAACTTTTAAACAGGATATGGAAAGGATTAAAGTTACCGGATTTTATAATGGAAAACCTTTTCACCTCGACCGTAAAGCGCTTGATAATTACAGTATTCATGTTGAATATAAATTTCCGTATCTGAAAGGAAAAGATATTGTAAGCATCTCTTCAAATAACGATACCTTGTATTTTGTGCCGGAAGAAACAAATAAATTACAAAAATTATCTTTAGCAACCGAAGAACTTTACAAGTACCATAAAGAAAAATTACATCAGCATAAAGTAAATACTAAAAATTTCATTTAGAATCCTGTGCGTTATCGAAAATTTTGTGTTAGCTTTGTATCGAAATAAACGTTGTATTTGATTATAAACAGGCAAATTTATGTCTAAAAAAGAATTATCCTATAATGAAGCATTTGCTCGCTTGGAAGAAATCGAGGCGATGATTGAAAGCAATACTTTGGATGTCGATGATTTGAGCGAAAAACTCAAAGAGGCTTCCGCTTTGTTGAAAATTTGCAAAGAGAAATTATTCAAGGTGAGTGAAGAAACGAAAAAAATATTGGATGAAATAAAATAATATGCTTGAAAAATATATAATCATCGTTGCAGGAGGAAAAGGCATCCGGACAGGATGGGATTTACCCAAGCAATTTCTGCTTTTGAGCGGCAAACCGGTTTTAATGCATACCATTGCGGCGTTTTATGATTACGACCCGAAAATACGCATCATCCTTGTTCTGCCCGAAGATTATAATGATGCTTATTGGTCGAAACTGTGTGCCGATTTCAGATTTGATATTCCTTGTCAGGTGGTTACGGGAGGAAGTACGCGGTTTGAGTCTGTTCGGCGAGGATTACAAAAAGTGGAAAGAGGAGCGCTTGTTGGCGTACACGATGGCGTTCGTCCATTGATTGACAGACAATTGATTGCGAAACTCTATGAAACGGCGGCAGAAAAGAAAGGCGCATTTCCTGTAATTCCTTTGATTGATTCGATTCGGGAATTGGAAAACGAAGGAGCATCCCATTCGATTGACCGCTCGAAATACCGTTTGGTGCAAACGCCGCAGGTCTTTTGGTCGGATGTTTTAATCGCCGCCTATAACCAAAAGTATAGAGATGATTTTACCGACGATGTTTCAGTCGTTGAAGCCGCTCAAACCATTCGTCCGGCGATGGTCGAAGGAAATCCCGAAAACATCAAAATAACCGCCGCCGTAGATTTGATGATTGCCGAAACTTTAATCAAATGCAGGATTTAAGTCAGCAAAATATCATGTACCTGCCGGGAGTCGGTCCCCGAAAAGCCGACGTTCTCCGGAAAGAAATTAACGTTTCATCTTGGGAAGATTTATTGTATTATTTTCCTTATAAATACATCGACCGAAGCAAAATTTTTAAGATTCGGGAAATCGACGGAAATATGCCTTTTATTCAGTTGAAAGGTAAAATTTACGGATATGCGACTCTTGGCGAAGGTCGTAAAAAAAGATTGACCGCAACTTTCTATGACGATACGGGAGATATCGAACTGATTTGGTTTCAAAATATCAAGTCGATTCAGAATCATTATAAACAGGGAGTTGAATATATTTTATTCGGAAAGCCGTCCTTTTTCAACAGGAATATACAAATTGCCCATCCTGAATTGGAAACGGAAGACCAATTTTTTAACGGCGAGGTAGGTATTCAGGGACAATACAATACCACCGAGAAGATGAAAGATGTTTTTCTGCATTCCAGGGCTTTGCAGAAACTCATTGTCGCCGTTCTGGAAAATATCAAGGAAAAACTTCCCGAAACGCTTCCCGATTTTCTGATTCGAAAAGCACACGTTATTTCATTGGATGAAGCTATTCGGAATATTCATCTTCCTGTCTCTCCCGCTGTTTTGCGGCAAGCGGAATTTCGTTTAAAGTTTGAAGAATTGTTTTATTTACAGCTTCAAATCCTGAGGGTAACCAAATACAGGGAAAAACGAATCGGCGGTTTTCGCTTTACGCGGGTCGGCGATTATTTCAACCGGTTTTATCACGAGAATCTTCCGTTTGAACTGACCAATGCACAAAAGCGCGTGGTGAAAGAAATCCGCCGCGACATGAATAGCGGCAGGCAAATGAACCGGCTGCTTCAGGGCGACGTGGGCAGCGGGAAAACCTTGGTCGCTTTGCTTTCTATCCTGATTGCTATCGACAACGGTTTTCAAACCGCTCTGATGGCGCCTACGGAAATTCTTGCTTCGCAACATTTTGAAACTATCAGTCAATTGGTGAAAGGATTGGGAATTGAAGTCCGTTTGCTGACCGGTTCTACCCGCAAAAAAGAAAGAGAAAGTTTATTACCGGATGTTCAAGCCGGTAAAATTCATATACTTATAGGTACCCACGCTTTGATTGAAGATACGGTTTCGTTCGGCAATCTGGGTTTGGTGGTTATTGATGAACAGCATCGATTCGGGGTGGCTCAACGGGCAAAACTCTGGAAAAAGAATACTTTACCTCCGCACGTTTTGGTGATGACCGCTACGCCGATTCCGCGTACTTTGGCGATGACGCTCTACGGCGATTTGGATGTTTCGGTAATCGACGAGATGCCGCCGGGCAGAAAACCGGTTCAAACGCTTCATATTTACAGCGCCAAACGAAATAATCTGTACGCTTCCGTGCGGCGGCAACTTCAACAAGGCAGACAGGTATATATTGTGTATCCGTTGATTGAAGAAAGCGAAGCGATTGATTTGAAAAATCTTATGGAAGGAGTTGAAACAACCAAAGAAATTTTTCCGGAATATGCGGTATCGATGGTTCATGGGAAAATGAAACCGGCTGAAAAAGATGCCGCTATGCAAAAGTTTGTTTCAGGTGAAACGCAGATATTAGTGGCAACAACTGTAATAGAAGTAGGAGTCAATGTCCCGAACGCTTCCGTGATGATTATTGAAAATGCCGAACGCTTCGGATTATCCCAACTGCACCAGTTGCGTGGCAGAGTAGGACGTGGAGCCGATCAATCATTTTGTATTTTAATCACGGAATACGAATTATCGGAAAACACGCGCCGCCGCTTGGCAATAATGACCGAAACCAACGACGGATTTGTGATTGCCGAAGAAGATTTGAAACTGCGCGGTCCCGGCGACATCGACGGAACGCAGCAAAGCGGCATCGCTTTTAATCTCCGCATTGCCGATTTAACTAAAGATGGACAGGTGCTTTCTCTTGCCCGCGATTTTGCGCTGGAAATCTTGGAAAACGACCCTTTGCTTCAAAAGCCGGAGAATAATTTATTAAATAAGCAATTAGTAAAATTAAATAAACAACGTCAGATGGGGTGGTTTATGATTAGCTGAATTACAAATATTCTTTCATTTTTTCGTCATACACATCGCCTCTGGAAGGTTTTCCGTTTACTAAAATAGCGGCTTCAATTGTTCCCTTGCAGCACACAGCGTTATCGCTTTTACGGCAAATCGTTTGGTAAAATATTATTTTAGCGCCTTTTCTTTCAACTGTCAGCGAAGAAGTGAAAACATCGCCGCCGGTCAAAGGCGTTTTATAATGAAGGTCTGCTCTCACAACAACCGGATCTATTTTCATCAAATGCGATTCTTTGAACGTTAATCCTAAACTGTACATAAATTCATGCCGGGTATTTTCCATGTAATGCAAATAGTTGGCATTATTCACAATTCCCTGTGAATCGCATTCGTAATCTCGAACCTTCATTTCGATTTCAAATGTTTTTTTCATAGCGCAGACAGCATTCGTTTCAAAACCACTTCACAGGATATTTCGCGGTTGGCGGCTTCGGGAATAACTATGGATTGGGGACTTTCGATTACGTCGTCGGTCACGATCATGTTGCGGCGAACCGGAAGACAGTGCATAAAAAACGCCGAATCGGTCAAATTCATTTTGGCTGTATCTACCGTCCAATTCAGGTCTTTGTTAATGACTTGTCCGTAGTGGGTATCTTCAAAAGGCGACCAGTTTTTGGCATAAATAAAATCGGCGCCTTCAAACGCTTTCAGTTGGTTGTATTCCACTTTCGCTCCGCGAACAAACTTCGGATCTAATTCATAACCTTCGGGATGCGTGATGACAAAATCGACTTCGGCTTCATTCATAAAATCCGCGAAAGAATTAGGTACCGCCTGCGGTAAAACTTTGGGATGCGGCGCCCAAGTCAGGACAACTTTCGGTCGCGGTTTGGTTTTATATTCCTCAATAGTAATCAAATCGGCAAACGCTTGCAAGGGATGCGTGGTAGCGCCTTCCATACTGAAAACCGGTCTGCCGGAATAGCGGATAAACTGATTGAGAATCTTTTCGCCGTAATCGTCCTGCTTGTTTTCAAACTGCGCAAACGAGCGAACGCCGATAATGTCGCAATAGGAACCCATCACGGGAATCGCTTCCAGAATATGCTCCGTTTTGTCGCCATCCATGACGACTCCCCTTTCGGTTTCCAATTTCCATGCTCCTTGATTGACGTCGAGAACCATCACGTTCATACCCAGATTCATCGCCGCTTTTTGCGTACTCAAGCGCGTGCGCAAGCTGGAATTGAAAAATACCATCAACAAGGTTTTATTCTTACCTAACGAATGATAAGCAAAACGGTCTTTTTTCACTTCAAACGCTTCTTTCAGCGCTTCTTTCAAATCCCCTAAATCTTTTACGTTTGTAAATATCTTCATTTCTTGTCACTTGTTACTCGTTACTTGTCACTGTCTTATCTGTCCAATTCCCTGAATAACCCACTTATAAGTAGTTAATTCTTCCAAAGCCATCGGTCCGCGGGCATGCAATTTCTGCGTACTGATTCCGATTTCAGCGCCCAAGCCGAATTGCGCTCCGTCTGTGAAAGCCGTAGAAGCATTTTCATACACACAGGCGGCATCCACTAAATTTTGAAACCTCGCCGCCGTTGCCTGATTTTCCGTGATGATACATTCGCTGTGCTTGGAACTGTAGCGGGCAATGTGTTCCAACGCTTCTTCCAAACCGGCAACTGTGCGAATACTCATTTTATAATCGAGAAATTCTATACCGAAACATTTGGGACTTGCCTTTATGAGTAAAGGCGCCGTATATTTTCTGTATAATGCTTTGTAAGCTTTTTTGTCGGCATAAATGACAACACGGCTATTTTTCAACTTTTCACAAAGGAAAGGCAAATCGGATAATCTATTTTCGTGGATAATCAAGCAATCCAAAGCATTGCAAACGCTCACGCGCCTCGTTTTGGCATTGTTGATAATCGCTTGACCGATTTCTTTATTCCCGTCAATATCAAAATAGGTATGACAAATGCCGGCGCCGGTCTCGATGACCGGTATTTTTGCATGCTTACGGACATAATCAATCAGTCCCTGACTGCCGCGGGGAATAATCAGATCCACAATTCCTCTGGCACGTAGCAAAGCTGTAGTCGCTTCCCTTTCAACCGGAAGTAAAGTACAACATTCAGCCGGAAGCGCACAAGATTGTAATGCACTTTGTATAATATTCACCAGTGCAATATTGGAATATTCCGCATCTGAACCGCCTTTCAAAATGCAAATGTTTCCCGATTTGAAACAGAGGGAAAACACGTCGAGGCACACATTGGGGCGGGATTCAAAAATAACGCCGATCAATCCGAAAGGAACCCTGCGCTTGGTGATTTTCAAGCCGTTGGGACGAACCGTTTCGCTCAAAACTGTTCCCACCGGCGAAGGCAATTGAGCAACGGTTTTCAAGTCGGAAACCATCCCTTCGAGCCGTTCTTTCGTCAACTTCAAACGGTCATATTTAGGATCGGACATATCCATTCGATCTAAATCTTTTTGATTCTCAGACAAAATATGATTCGTTTCTTTAATCACATTCTCTCCGGTTGAGGAAAGAATTTCGCTTATTCTTTCGTCGGATAAAGCTGATAAACTTGTTACAGCTTTATGCGCTTTTTCAAAAAAAAATTGATAATCCATTGGGTTAATTTTCGACAAAAGTACAATAATTTGTTCGTTAAGAAAAAAATAATTTCTAATTAAAAAAAAATACCTTAACTTCGCACAAAATAATTTATCATTCATATTTAAAATCATTTATCACATGCGAAACATACAAAAATTTTGGCTTATTGGTTGTGCACTCGTTTTTACTACAAGTATTTATGCACAATGGAAACCTGCCGGCGACCGGATGAAAACCGACTGGGCGGAACAAATCAATCCTTCAGCAGTTTTACCGGAATATCCGCGTCCTTTATTGGAACGGCAGGCTTGGTTGAATCTGAACGGAGAATGGGAATATGCTATTCAGGAAAAAGGGAAAGTCGAACCGGCTTCGTTCGAGGGGAAAATCTTAGTTCCATTTGCAGTAGAATCATCTTTGTCAGGCGTACAAAAAACAGTGAATGAAAAACAGGAATTGTGGTACAAACGTACTTTTACCGTTCCTGCCGCTTGGAAAGGCAAACAGATTCTTTTGAATTTCGGCGCAGTGGATTGGCGGGCGGATGTCTTTGTGAACGATATTTTTATCGGTTCGCATCAAGGCGGATATACGCCGTTTACGTTCAACATCACGCCATTTTTAAACAGCGGAGGCGCTCAGAAATTAGTCGTCCGCGTTTGGGACCCAACTGACCATGGTTTTCAACCGAGAGGCAAACAAGTCTCAGACCCTAACAGTATCTGGTACACGGCAGTGACCGGCATCTGGCAGACGGTTTGGATAGAACCCGTAACAGAAAATCATATCATATCGATAAAGAGTATTCCAAATATTGATGCGGAAATAGTTGAAGTAACGGTACAAACATCTGACAATCAAAGTTCAGACGTAGTAGAAGTCAAATTATCGGATAATGGAACAACGATTGCTTCCGCCAAAGGATTGTCCGGTAAAACCCTGCGCATTCCGGTGAAGAATCCGAAACTCTGGAGTCCGGAATCGCCATTTTTATATTCTTTGAAAGTGTCGGTTCTCCGTTCCGGTAAGCCCATCGACGAAGTTTCGTCCTATACGTCTATGCGTAAAATATCTACGGCTCGAGACGAATACGGAATCATGCGTATACAACTGAATAACAAAAATTATTTCAATTATGGACCGCTCGACCAAGGCTGGTGGCCAGATGGACTTTATACTGCTCCTACTGACGAAGCTTTGGTATATGACATTAAAAAAACTAAGGACTTGGGATTTAATATGATTCGCAAGCACGTCAAGGTTGAGCCTGCCCGCTGGTATTATCATTGCGACAAAGAAGGAATTTTAGTATGGCAGGACATGCCAAGCGGAGACCTTGGTAATCAATGGGAGCCGGGTCAATACAACGGCGGATCGGATAAAAGACGCACGGAGGAGTCCAAAAATAATTATTATCAGGAATGGAAAGAAATTATTGACTTGTGCATTTCCAATCCATCGGTGGTTATTTGGGTGCCGTTTAACGAAGGTTGGGGACAATTCGATACGGAAAAAGTCGTTGCATGGACGGCTGCTTACGATCCTTCGCGGCTAATTAATCCGGCAAGCGGTGGAAATCATCGCGCTTGCGGCGATATATTGGATGTGCATAACTATCCGCAACCGAAAATGTATCTTTTTGATCCGCAAAGGGTAACTGTTTTGGGAGAATACGGAGGTATTGGGTTTGCTTTGGAGGGACATCTTTGGTGGGACAAACGCAATTGGGGATATATCCAATTTAAAAGTAAGGAAGAAGTTACTGCCGAATATGTGAAATATGCAAAAATGCTGCAAGATTTGGTAAAGCGTGGTTTTTCCGCTGCGGTTTATACGCAGACTACCGATGTGGAAGGCGAAGTAAACGGCTTGATGACTTACGACCGGAAAGAGGTTAAAGTAATCGAATCGCAAGTACGAGCTGCCAATCAGGCGGTAATAGGGGAATTAAAATAAAAAAATGAGGCTGCCTACTTTCAAGACAGCCTCATTTTACAGAAATTAATTGAAGTAATGTTATTTTACGAGTACTTTAACCGCGTTATTAGCGCCTACTTTCACAATATATAAACCTTTTTGCAAAGGAATATTAGTACCTTTGTTAGCAACGGCTTGTTTCACTAAGCGTCCATCGATTGCATAGATGTTTACGTTTTCGTTATTACCATTTACGATAATGCCGCCATCGGTATTGCAAACATTGGATATCATTGGTTTAATTTGGATGATGCCGGAACCACCCTTTAATACGAGCTTTAAATTATCAAAGTAATAATCAGCATATTGAACGGATACCCCAAAACCTAAGTCAAATTGATTTAGTGAACTTACCGCAGCAGGAATAGTTGGTACAAATTCTTTTGACAACCATGTGTTTGTCGGATCTGTAGTAATTACATTACCTGAACTTCCTGTATAAACATTAGCCGTAAAAGACGTACCTGGCGCTCCAATAAAATAATCGATATGTTTATAACTATTTTGGTCTGCGCTACCGTTTGTTCCAAGATAAACATCGAAAGAGAATTTATCAATATCGGCTACCGTTTTACCCGCAGGAAGAGTTACGGAAAATTTCGGATAATAGTTCCAATTTGTACTTGTTACATGCAAGGATTTAGCGCCTTGTGCACTGCTACCTGTAGGATTAGCTTCGACTACACATTTTCCGTCTGATGCACCCCATCCCACAAAAGAATAAGTTTTACCAAGGTCGTCCGATTCAAAGTCAAGGACTGTAGAGGGTGTCACTTCTGTAGCCCCATCGGTAAAATAGGCTTCCTTGAGAACAATAGTTCCGGCGCTGGAGGGTTGTATCCATATTTGCTTAATACTGGAAGCGCCATTCGGATTTAAGACTATTTCACCGCTTGTTTGACCTTGAGATAATGATGCCCCACTGCCATCAGTTACATTATTATATTCCACCATAAGGTTTACCGAAGATGGAACCGCTTCAAAATTAAAAACAAGTTTTTTATAGGCGGAAGCATCAAGCGGAGGGCCCCAAAAACCCCAACCGGCTCCTTCCCAGGCTGTAGCAAATGTTATAGTTCCATTTCCATCGGATGTCCAACCAGATCCCCATCCTCCTGATCCAATACCGCTAAGCGGAAGATCTAAACGAGCAGCAAATGTCATTAAGCTCAAAAATAACACAAATGTTAAAAGTAATACTTTCTTCATGATCATAAAAATTTAGTAATTAAAAAAATAAGTTAAATGTTCTCAAAAATATCTGCAAATGTAATAGACTCTATTGTAAAAACCAAATAATTTAACAGATTTTCTTTCGTTTTTTGTAACTGATATTTTTACGCAGGATACATTGCCTCTTTCCCCTATCCTCTTAACGTAAATTTAACGTAAAAATAACTTTCTCTTAACCGTTTTATTCTAATTTTAATACTTACTTTGCATCATAATAAAATGTTGAATATATATAACTCGTTTAACTAAAACTTAATTTTATTTGGTTTGATTGACCTTGACCCCTATCTTTAGCCGAAATGGGCAAAAAGGTTGGTTTATCAGAAAGCGCGAAGAAGTGATTTCCTCGCGCTTTTGTTTTCAGCAACTCATTTCTCCCGCGTTCTTCTTTGCCGATAAAAGATTGTAAGCGCCTTTAACGACAACTTTAAGGTTACTTACATCAACGTCTTCGGGCAACGCTATTTCGCTATAGCCATTGTCTGTTACTCCTTTTTGCACCTCTATCATTCGATATTCGGTGAACGGTTTGCCGTTTTCTTCCTTATCTTTTTCAAATACAAAAATATAGTCTTTGTCATCGAAATTCACGATGGCTTCCGACGGAAGCGAAGCAACTTTAGCCGCCGGCGATTCGATAGTCGCTTTTACATACATCCCCGGCAATACGCCTTTAGCTGCATTGCGGATGGTTGCGTAAACTTTATAGGTTTTATCCGTATCAATCGATTTTGCTGTTTGATAAACCGTAGCTTCATACATCGTTGAATCGTTACCGACTGAAAAGCGAACTTTTTGCCCGACTGCCACTTTGCCTGCATCTTTCTCAAAGAGCGATAATTGCAGAATAAGCTGATTTGTATTGACAATCTCAAACAAAACGTCAGAAGACGAAACCGACTTGCCTATCGAAACATTGGCGGTTTTCAGAACGCCCGATATTGGAGAAGTCAAAGCAACCGTGCGGCTGATATTGTTCTCACTTAATTGCGAAGGATTGATGCCGATTAGAATCAGTTTCTGTTCAAGCGCTTTGACCAGCGTTTTAAGACTTTTGTATTCGGCGGTTACCTGCTGCAAATTCTTTTCCGAAGCGGTATTGCTTTTAAAAAGTTCCGTTTGGCGATGATAATCCGCTTCTGTAAATTCAAGTTTACTCTTGGCTTCAAGATAATTCTGTTGAATATCGATAAAATCCGGATTTTCTATCACGGCAAGCGTCTGTCCTTTTGCAACATTACTGCCCGGAAGCAAAGGAGCGCTTTTCACAAACCCGCCGAGCGGAGCGCAAACTTCAGCTCTGTTTTGAGGAGTTGCAGTGATAGCGCCGGTCACTTTCATGGCGCCGCTCAGGGAACGCATTTCAATCGAACCAAGCGCTATGCCTGCCGTTTTAATCTGGTCGTAACGCAATTCGACAATATCTTCGGGCAGATGTTCTTCCTCAGCTTCTGCTGTCTTTGAAGCGTTGCGGCAGGAAGACGAGAAAACAGCGACAGATGTTAACAGTATAATTATAAATGATTTCACCCCCAACCCCCTGAAAGGGGCTTTGGAGGTAGAGTCCCCTTTAGGGGATTTAGGGGTAAAAAAGAATATGTAAAACACAGGCAATACAAGCAGCGTCAGGAGGGTAGCGATTATTAATCCACCAATAACCACCGTTGCTAACGGTCTTTGAACTTCCGCCCCCGCCGATGTGGACAGCGCCATAGGCAAAAAACCGAGCGAAGCCACCGAGGCGGTCATCACCACCGGTCGGAGCCGTGTTTGCAATCCTGTCGCCACTCTATGATAAATATCGGTAATTCCTTGCTTTTCAAGTCGGTTAAATTCTGCAATCAATACGATGCCGTTCAATACCGCTATACCGAACAACGCAATAAATCCAACTGCCGCAGAGATTGAGAAATTCATCCCGCGCAGCCAAAGGGCAAGAATGCCGCCGATGACCGACATAGGTACAGTGGTGTAGATGAGCAGCGTTTCTTTCAACGACCGGAAAGTGAAGAAAAGCAAGATAAATATCAGCAGCAGCGCCACAGGAACCGCAATCGCCATTCGCGCTTTGGCTGCTTCGAGGTTTTGAAACTGTCCGCCGTAACTGATGTAATAGCCGGTCGGCAGTTTTATCCGGTTGTCGATTTGCTTTTCAACATCTTTGATAACACTTTCGATATCTCGGTGGCGAACATTGAAGGCGACCGAAATCCTGCGTTTGGTTTCTTCGCGCGATACCTGCGCGGGACCTGATTTTACTGCAACATCAGCTACTTGATCGAAAGTGATTTGTCCGCCGCTCGGAAGGGCAACGGGCAGGTTTTTTACATCTTCAAAATTTTGACGGTAATCCTTATCAAGACGGACAACAAGGTCGAAACGCTTCTCGCCTTCAAATACCGTTCCTGCTGCGCTTCCGGCAAATGCGGCGCGCAAAACTCTGTTCAATTCGCCGATAGACAAACCGTATTGCGCAATTTTATCTCGGTCGTATTCGACCTGCACCTGCGCCAATCCCGTCACTTTCTCGACACTGATGTCCACTGCTCCATCGATGCGTTGAATGATTTTTTCCACTTTTCCAGCTTCATCGGCAAGCGTGTTGAGGTCGTCTCCGAATATCTTGACGGCAACATCCTGTTTGGAGCCTGAAAGCAACTCATTGAAACGCATCTGTATCGGCTGCTGAAATTCAAATTTTACTCCCGCCAATGGAATGAGCGCTTCTTCCATTTTCGACACCAATTCTTCACGGGTTTTTGCAGACGTCCATTCTTTTTTCGGCTTCAAAATAAAGATGTAATCGCCTGTCTCCATAGGCGTAGGGTCGGTAGGTATTTCACCCGAACCTATTTTGCAGACAGCGTGTTTCAGTTCGGGAAATTGCGACAGTAATATTTTGTTGGCTTTCTTAACCTGCTCGATGGTATGTAATAATGAGCCGCCCTGCAAAGTAACAATATCCGAAGCAAGGTCGCCTTCTTCCAATTGCGGAATAAATTCGCCGCCGAGAGTAGAAAATATAAACAAACTTGTTATAAATAACAGAATAGCTGAGACTGTAACAACAACTTTATGCCTGAAAGCAAACAGCATTGCCGGTTGATATACCTTTTGCAAAAAAGACATCAGCTTATCCGAGAAATTAGTTTTATGTTCCGTTTTACGACTGAGAAATAAGGTTGAAACCATCGGCACATAAGTCAGCGAAAGGATCGCAGCGCCTGTCAGAGCAAAAGTAACCACCTGCGCCATCGGGCG
>Ga0209629_10002042_pt1 | contig 13420 bp, 10 predicted proteins | sample TergutCu122P5_FD_187286 | JGI IMG/M metagenome (GOLD analysis project Ga0209629, IMG submission 187286) | Cubitermes ugandensis P5 segment gut microbial communities from Kakamega Forest, Kenya - Cu122 P5 (SPAdes) (version 2) | ecosystem: Host-associated > Arthropoda: Insects > Digestive system... | reverse complement strand
CTGGAGGACGCTTACGAAAGCGGCGCCGTGTTTTCCCATCTGTATCCGTTTTCTTTCGAATACTACAGAAAGTTCGGCTACGAACACTGCGGGGCGGCGAAGAGGTATACGCTGCCCGTCGCCCCGGCGCGCGGATTCAGGCAAACCGGCGCGGCGCACGCCTTCGCCGCGGACGACCCCGCGCGCGGCAGGCTGATCGAAGTCTACGAGGCGTTCGCGTCGAGGCACAATCTCATGCTTTCCCGCGCGGAAACGGGCTGGGAGCAGGAGGGTTGGGACAAGGTGCTCGACGTCCCGCTTTTCGGGACGCACCGCGTGTACTACTGGACCGACGCCTCTGGCGCCGTAAAGTCCTGGGCCAGATTCAGAAAAGACGGAGGCGAGCTGCGTATCTCCGACCTGGTGTGGACGGATCAGGAGAGTATGCTGGGCATTTTGCAGTTTTTGGGCATGTTTGACGGCGCCGCGGAAAAGCTGGTTCTTAGGGCCAGCCCGGAGCTGGTCCCGGAGCTTTACTGGAACGAGGCGTACGCCGGCGTCGCGTACGACTGGCTCGGCATGAGCCGCGTCGTGAACGTGAGGCGCGCGCTGGAGCTGATGCGCAAGCCCGGCGGGGAGGGAAGGTTCAGCGTCAGGGTCCTGGACGACTTTGCCGGATGGAACAGCGGCGTCTACGAGGTCGAGTACGGCGGCGGCGAGTGCGCTGTGAAGGTATCGGAAAAGGCTCTCGGCGCGGACGTTGAAGTGCCGGAGCGCGCGCTGGTCCAGATGATACTCGGCGTGTACGGGTTCGAACAGACCTCGCGCAAAAGCGACGTTAGCGTGAACGGCAACGCCCGGACGCTGGAAAAGGTTTTTTGCGGGAAGAACGTGCTTATAACCGATCATTTTTGACATGACCGGAAAGATCGGGCTTTTGTCATTCTGAGCGCAGCGAAGAATCTTGAAATTCAACCATATTTTTATTAACGCCGTGAAGGTATGCAGAGGTTGCCTCAGGCCGCAGGTTCTGACATGTTCTCATTTCCCTTCCGCATGAATATATTATTACAACTGGAAGGAGGTATCTGACCATGAATCAGTACCAGCGGCTATTTGTGGCGCTGACGCGCGACAGCGGCGGCTATGATTTCGGAGGGCGGCAGCCGTCGGGGCGCTGTCTGGCGGAGGTCAGGAGCGGAACGGGGAAAATCAGCCTCTGGGCGCAGGATCTGTCGCCCGAGGCTCTCTATAAGGTCTGCCTGGTTTTCGCGCCGGGCGGCCGCGACGGCTATATAGGCGTGTCTGCGGGTTTCCTTGCCGTGGACGCCAGGGGAAAAAGCGAATTCAGGCTGGAATTCGGCGGCGACGGCTTCTGGGGGCACAGCCTCGACACGCTCAAGGTGGTCGCCGTGACCTCCCGGTCCGCGTCCGGGATCAACACTCCGCTCGCCGGATTTGTCGGCGATCCGGTGGTCTGGAAGGACAAGGTCATCTGGCAGACGGCGGCGAAGGCCGCGAGTGCCATCGTGGCGACCGGGGCCGTCTTAAAGCCGGAGCAGCCGGAGCGTCCCGCGGTAACCGCGCCCGAAACCGGATCCCCGGGCGGCGCGGCGGAAACTCCCGCCGACGGGCTTATTTGCGCCGAAACCAGCCGCTCCGCCGGCGCGGGAATGGACGGGGTGACGCCTCTTTCCGCAGATGCGGATGGGCTGACGCCTCTTTCCGGGGAAGCGGACGGACTGATGCCTCTTTCCGCGGAAGCGGAGGAATCAGAGGCTTTGAGCGCGAGCTCCGCCACAAATAGCACTGACGGAACTGGGGAAACTCCCGCCGAAGGGCTTTTTTGCGCCGGAATCAGCCGCTCCGCCGGCATGGAGGCTGACGGGCTGACGCCTCTTTCTGGGGAGGCGGACGGGCTGACGCCTCTTTTCGCGGAAGCGAATGAAGCTGAGGCTTCGAACGCGAGTTCCGCCGCGCAGAGCCCGGATGGGGTAGGGGAAACTCCCGCCGACGGGCCTATTTGCGCCGAGACCAGCCGCTCCGCCGGCATGGAGGCTGACGGGGTGACGCCTCTTTCTGGAGAGGCGGATGAAGCTGAGGCTTCGAACGCGAGTTCCGCCACGCAGAGCCCGGATGGGGTAGGGGAAACTCCCGCCGACGGGCCTATTTGTGCCGGAATCAGCCGCTCCGCCGGCATGGAAGCGGACGGGTTGACACCTCTTTCCGGGGAAGCGGACGGGCTGACGCCTCTTATCACGGAATCGGAGGAAGCTGAGGCTTCGAACGCGAGTTCCGCCACGCAGAGTCCGGATGGGGTAGGGGAAACTCCCGCCGACGGGCCTATTTGCGCCGGAATCAGCCGCTCCGCCGGCATGGAAGCGGACGGGGTGACGCCTTTTTCCGCGGAAGCGGACGGACTGACGCCTCTTTCCGGGGAAGCCGAAGAAGCAGAGGTTCTGAGCGCGAGCTCCGCCACAAATAACACTGACGGAACAGGGGAAACTCCCGCCGACGGGCCTATTTGCGCCGGAATCAGCCGCTCCGCCGGCATGGAAGCTGACGGGGTGACGCCTCTTTCCGGGGATATGGACAGGTTGACGCCTCTTTCCGCAGAAGCGGACGGACTGACGCCTCTTTCCGGGAAAGCGGACGTGCTGACGCCTCTTTCCGCGGAAACTGAGGAACCCAAAGTTTTAAGTGCGGACTCCGCCGCGCAGAGCCCGGACGCCGGCGCGGGGATAATCGCGTCCGCGCCCGGAAACTGCCGGGACGAATACATTTTTATCGGGGAACGGGAAGGAGCGGGGCCCGAGGCAGAATCTGCCGGAGCCGAGGCGTCGGGCGGGGATTTTGCTTACGAGGCGTCCGGAACTGAGACGGCCCGTGAAGGAGCCGTTTCCGCGGGTGAGCAGCCCGAACTCGCGGCTGACTTCGCCGGGCAGCCGATGACGGCCGGCGCGGACGATTTTTCCCGCGACGGGGATATTTTCGGCTGGAAGCCGGACGGAAGCGCCGGGCAGCCAGAGGCTATGCGCTCGGAATGCGCGGCTGACTTCGCCGGGCAGCCGATGACGGCCGGCGCGGACGATTTTTCCCGTGACGGGGATATTTTCGGCTGGAAGCCGAACGGAAGCGCCGGGCAGCCAGAGGCTATGCGCTCGGAATGCGCGACTGACTTCGCCGGGCAGCCGATGACGGCCGGCGCGGACGATTTTTCCCGCGACGGGGATATTTTCGGCTGGAAGCCGGACGGAAGCGCCGATACGGACGCCGGCTCCGACGCGGATTTCCATGAGCAATTCCGGGAAATGGCGCGGGCATTCGGCAAAGAACTGGCCGAACTCGAGCGGCTCGCGTTCGGCTATCCTGAGCCGAAAGCCTACGAGCCGGCGCGGGACGGGCAAGCCGACGGGCAAGCCGACCGCCCAATGACCGACGGGGAAAACCGGGAGCTGGCGGACATCGACTCGCTCTTTATGAAGAATACCCAGTTATTCCCATTCAAGAAGCAAAACCGTGACGTGCAGTGGATCAGGATCTTTGAGGAGGACGAGGCGCTGCTGCCCGGGGCTTTCCGGGCCGCGGCGAAGAGCGCCTTTGCCACGGCGGCGTATAAGCGGCACGGCCACATGATCCTCGGCCTGGTCAGCGACGACAACGGCCGGCACTGCATCCTAGGCGTTCCGGGGATCTACGAGCCGCTGTTCAAGCCGACGGCGCTGAAACTCGGCTTCACTCAGTTCAAGTGCTGCGACGACGTGCGGCCGGGGTACGGGGAATACGGCTATTGGCTGATGTTGATCGGAATATAAAATAATATAAAATAACATCGGTAAAATCACCGCGGGAGCGAACCGTATGCGCACAAGAAAAAAGCCTTGGACGGAGGCCGAACTCGCGGCAAACAGCCGCGTGGTCCGCGAACCGTTTTCGCACAAAGGCGGCTGGAAAGAGTTTTTCGGGAACCAAAACCCCGTCCGCCTCGAGATAGGCTGCGGCAAGGGGCGGTTTATCGCGAAGATGGCGGCCATGAACCCGGAGATAAACTTCGTCGCGCTCGAGCGGGACCGGACGATATTGGCCGCCGCCGCGCGAAACGGGAAAGAGGCCCAAAACCTGGCCTTTATAATCGGCGACGCGGAAAGCCTCCCCGAGCTTTTCGGGGAGCGCGAGGTCGACAAAATCTACCTCCAATTCTGCGACCCGTGGCCGAACAGGAAAAAATGGGCGAAGCGCAGGCTCACGCACGTGAGGTTTCTGGATATTTACCGCCGGATCCTGGCGGACGGCGGGGGCATCTTCTTTAAGACGGACAACCGGCAGCTGATGGAGTTTTCCATAACCCAGTTTTCCGCCGGCGGGTGGCTCATAACGGACGTATCCCTGGACGCGCGCGCCGCCGGACGCCCGGAAGGGGACGCGATGCCGGCGACGGAATACGAGGAGAAGTTCGCGGCGCTGGGTATGCCGATCTATCGGTTGGAGGCGGTGGCAATTGAACGTCGCTCTGAAAAAGCTCAGGAATAAAATCCTCCAGGACACTTACCGGCCGGGCAAAAGCAAGGCCGCGAGCATGAAGTCGCTGGACGCCGCCATAGAGAGCAATCTGAACGCGCTTCTGGGCAAGAGAAAGAAGAAATCCGGCAAGGCGGGAAAAGAGGGGAAAAATGGGAAAGAAGATAAGTGGAAAGAGGATTTGACGGATTAAAAACAAAGATTCGGAATGCGGATTTTTACGGATAAAAACGGATTCAGTTTCCAGTTTCCAGAACGGAGGGACACTCATGGAAAGAGAGCACTACAGACGAGTCGCCGAGAGCAAGCCGGCGGAGTATACCCCGGGGGCCCGGCGGAACCGGTACGCAACGCCGCCCAAAAAGGCGGGGCGGGGCGAGAAAATACTCGCGCAGTGCGTGGTATGCGGGATCGCCCTGGCGCTCCTGCTGATAATGAGCCTGATAAACACGCCGTTTACCAAGTCCGTCAGGACAAATCTGCGCGCCGCGATCGGCGGGCAGACCTCCGTGGAGCAGGTGAAGAGCGCCTACGCGACGGTTCAGGGCAAACTACAGTCCGCCTTCGGCAAAACGCCGGCTTCCAATGCTCCCGCCAAAAACGCGCCGGCCTCTGGCGGCGGCGCGGCTTCCCCGGCCGCCGTTTCGGGCGGGAAGCCTCCGGCGGCTTCCCCGGCCGCCGTTTCGGGCGCGGCGTCCCCGGCCTCGAACGCCGGCCCGGCCTCTCCGGCTCCCAGTAGGGGTTCCGGCGCGGTAAGCTCCGCGGCGCCGGCGGATTCCGGCGGCGCAGACTTCCGCATCGATGAGGACATCCTGAGGGACTTAAACGCCTCATGATGCAAACACTGAGGACGAAGGTCAGCGTCCACCCCGCGTTCATCCTGGCCTGCGCCGTTCTGGCGGCCTTGGGGCACGGCGGCGGGCTGCTGGTTTTGCTGGCCTCCGTCACTCTGCACGAGCTCGCGCACATCCTGACGGCCAGGGCCTTCGGGATCCGGGTCGAACGCTGGACGATCACTCCCCTGGGGCAGTCCGCGCGGCTGCGCGGCCTGGAGAGCGCGCCGCCCATCCGGCGGGCGGCCGTGCTTCTGGCCGGCCCGCTGGCAAGCCTGGCGCTGTTCGCCCTGACCTGGAAACTCGGGCCCGCCGCCTTTCCGGCGCATTTCATAGCCTACTCGAACCTCGCGCTCTGCGCGTTCAACCTGCTCCCTGCCTATCCGATGGACGGCGGCAGGCTCCTCGGGATCGTCCTCGGGAACCGCTGGGGCGTCCTCCGGGCTAACAGGCGGCTGGCCGGGCTAAGCAAAGCGCTTTTCGGGGCGGTCATGGCCGCCGGGTTCGTCCAGGTCGTATTCTATCCGTTCAACATCAGCCTCCTGTGCGCCGGGCTCTATCTCTACAAGACGATAGGCGCGGAACAGGTGTCGACCGTCTGGGAGCTCTACAACCAAAAGCTCTTTCACGCCGGGAGGGCCCTCCCCGGCCGCGGCGTCATGCCGGTGCGCTTTTTCTCGCTCGACAGGGGCGGCTCGCTGACGGAGGCGGTGAACAGGCTCTGCTGGGACTATCTGTGCGTGTTTTACATAACCGAGAACGGCGTGATCGCCGCGCGGCTCACCGAAGGCCAGATCGCCGCGCACATCAGGAAGAAGGGGTTTTCCGGGCCCATATGGGGAGTTGTGGAGATGAAACGCCGGCGAAAAACGGCGGCGTAATACGAATCTCGATTAAAATCTTCACAGCCTGCCGATAGGATACCCGACCGTACCCCCGGAGCAGAGGCAGCCGCGACGTCAGCAAGATATACCGGAGTGCGAAAACACTAGCCTACTCTGTCACGTCGTCGGTAAATGTTTTCTGCATCCGGTATAACCTGTCGATTTCCTCATACACCCAGCAATTCTTGCAATGGTCGTTTACCATACCCACGGCCTGCATAAACGAATAAATCACAGTCGGGCCGACGAATTTGAAGCCCATCTTCTTTAAGTCCTTGCTGATCCTGTCGGACACCGGGGTTGTCGCGGGCATGTCCTGGATTTTCTCCCGCCGGCCCGCAATGGGGGCGTAATCGACGTATCCCCAGATGAACCTGTCGAAGCTCCCGTACTTTTCCGCGACTTTAAGGAACAGGCCGGCGTTCGTCACCGCCGCGAGGATTTTCAGACGGTTGCGGATTATTTTTTCGTTTGCCGTTAGTTCCCTGATCTTTTCGCCGCCGTAAAGGGCTACCTTACGGAAATCAAACCCGTCGAACGCCTCCCGGAACGCCTCCCTCTTATTGAGCACGGTTATCCACGAAAGCCCGGCCTGCATACCCTCCAAGGTCAGCATTTCGAACAGCCTGCCGTCGTCATGGACGGGCCGGCCCCATTCGTTGTCGTGGTAGGCCGCGTACAGGGGGGTGTTGCCGAAACAGCGGAATTTTTCGGTCATATCATTTTGCCTCCCTGCGGATATAGTCGTTTCGATTTGAAATGAGACGACGTAGCGGTCACGTTCTTGGCCGCGGAGACGCGGGGCGGCGGCTTTATGCGTATATCAAGCGTCCCCGAGGTTCCGGGATCGTTTCGCCGTCTTCTATGGCGCATTCTATCCATTCCAGAATGATGCGCTCGACGTTTTCGGTCACTTCTTTCAGAGTTTTGCCGTCCGCCATGCAACCGGGAAGTTCGGGCACTTCGGCAAGGTAACAGTTGTCCTCTTTGCTCCAGTAGATAATTATTTCGTACTTTGGGATATTTGTCATGATAATCACACACCTTTTATTCCGCCCATCAGTACCCGTAATAATATGGCGTGAATCTGAACGTGTACTTTCCGTATGCGTCGTTTGCGCTTACTACTATATCTTCTGTGACATCAATCGATTTTTGTGAAAAACTGATTTGGTAGACATCATAGCCGGAATCTATCCATGAATCAGTACCAATTTTTACCGTTTCGAGTCCGTCTATTGATTTGTTTAGTTGTGTGACAGCAATTTCTGGAGATTCGCCTCTTGTCGGTAAATACAACTCAAGCTCAAATAGCCACTCTTTTTCAAATCCGTCAATAATGGTTCTGGATTGCTCACTTGCAAGATTAACTGTTGGCTGGCTGCGTTTCCATGCCTCCTTGAAAGCCTGATCAAGAGGGTTTAAGATGTTTATTAGCGCCTTTGTGTTGGCAGCAACTCTGTCTAGGTATGGAGTAACTTTATCTGGGTATACTGCAACTCCGAACAGCTTGGAATTGATGTAATTATTCCAGTTTTTGTCTGATCCTAACCATTCTTTTGTATTATAAGTAAAATCCCTCCAGTCATCACCAAGTCTGTGTCTCACGTCAAAAAGATATATGGAATTGGCCGATTGTTTTTCGTGGTATTCCGCATCGCCTTCTTTTGCTACATAGAGGGCTTGCTTGTTGTTTTGCAGAACTTAATAAAGATACAAGCTCATATGCATCTGTATCTTGCGGGTTCTTGTTCCATCGTTCAGTGGCAATGTCAATTGGGGTACGACCAAACTTATCCTTAATGCTTAGGTCAAGTCCATATTCGATAAACAGCTTTAGGCAATCAATATTGCTAGGATTTACAAAAAGAAAGACACACGCCTCAGGACAACAAGCAAATGATGTGATCATTTGTTCATTCTCCGGTTTGCTGATACGGACAGCATTTGGATCCAAACCATAATCGAATAATAGTTTGAGCATTTCAGCATTGTTTGAGTTGCACCTGTTTGAAAGCGGAGGACTAATTTTGCTGGAATTCGGATTCGCGCCCATCTCAAGACAATATTTTGCCTTATCATAATCAAAATCCTTCCAAACAGCGCGTGAAAGCATATAGTCGTACTCAATTACATCGACTTGCCTATTCAGTCCATCCCACTCCACATAAAGCCCCAATGATTCTCCGATGAACCTAAGCGGAACCATAGTCCTGCCGTTGATTATCTTCGCCGGGGCGTCCAATATCACTGTTTTTCCGTCAACCACAGCCTCCGCCGAGCCGATAGTCAAGACAATCATGTGAGCCTTATTTGCGGCGGTTATCGTTTTTGTTGAATCTTCATAACAGACGGTCAGCTTAAGGTTCTCCGCGATTGCCCGCAAAGGAACCAGTAGCCTGTCATTTTCGATAACAGGCTTTTGGTCAAGGCTGATTCCCAGATAATTTACATAAACGCTTATGTCCTGATCCGCAAAAACCGGCAGGAACTTACAAAGCGACATAGTTAGCGCTAATGCCGGTATAACCAGCCAACTCCTGATTTTGCGCATTACATCAGCCTCCAAATAGGTTGTTTGGACCTACAGCCTTATCAGCTCCGCGATGCTCATGGCAATATTGTCCAGAATGTCGTAAAATTTATCGTTCAAATCGTAATACTTCCCGTTCGGCTTGGTTATCGGGTCGTAGGCGTCGATGCTGTCCCTGTCCTTCCTGGCGACGACGTACGCGGTCACGTTCTTGGCCGCCAGCATTTCGCAGATGTCCGCGACGTTTTTGCCGGTGGCCGTGGGCACGTGGGGCGGCGCGTCGGTTATCAAAATGAACATGCGCTTGCTCGTCTCGTCGCGGGAGGAGTTCACCAGCTCCACGCCCGTTTCCAGCGCGTCCAAAGACGACTCCGGGATGTCCCCGCCGTAGGTGCGCGGGATGTTCTTGACCTGCTTCTGGAACTTGAACACGTCCTCCGTGAAGTTGTAGACGCTGGGCTTTTCCTTCTCGCCCAGGTCGCCGAAGCCGATGAGGCCGAGCTTGAAGACCGCCCCTTTGGAGGCCAGAATGCTCGAAAACTCGATCGCGCGCTCCTTCACGCCGTTGATGTAGGTGTCCATGCTGCCCGTGGTGTCTATCAGGAACAAAATGTTGACCCGGTCGGCGGCGGAATATCCGCCGGGCCGCTCCGGCGGGGCGGACGTCTTGGTGCGGTCGAACTCCGCCCGCTCGATCCTGCCGGAAGTCAGGTCGCGGACGTAGACCTCGAAGAGGTTGTTCACGTCGAGGGCGTAGGTGATCTCGATCTGCGTCGTTCCGGAAAGCCCGGTCAGCGAGACGCTGCCGGTGTACTTTTTCTCGTCCTCCCGGCCCTGCTCCCACTGGTACACGTCTACGTTCACCTGCGACGCCCCGGACATGGAGGCGAAGTTGGCGTCGGAGAAGCGGCCAGGGATCGGGCTGCCCATCGGGATGATCGGGATCAGGCTCTTTTCCATCGTGGCCAGGTTCGTCACGGCCTCCGTCCCGAAGATCTGCCGCGTTATCTGGCCGACTTTGACGCTGCTGTTCGGCAGGTGGACGAGGTAGTTGTAGATCGCCGCGCCCATGGCCACGCTCTTGGCGGGGTCGGTGGCGCGGTAGGGCTCCTTGATCGCCCCGGCCACCATGCGCTTGACCATCGGCACGAGCGTCGAGCCGCCGACGAGTATGACCTTCGAGATGTCGTCCGCGCCGCAGCCGGCCCTTTTCAGGGCTTCCTCCAGGATGTCCTTGCTCCTGTCGACGTATTTGCGTATCATCGACTCGAACTCCTCCCGCGTCAGTTCCAGCAAGAGGTTCTTCGGCACGCCGTCGTAAATGATGAGCGGGTTCACCCTGACGGAGACCTTGTTCGCGCCGGAGAGCTTCTTCTTCGTCTGCTCGGCCTCCTGTTTCAGCTTCTGGACGACGCGCTTGCGCTCCGCGCGCTCGAGCGCGTCCAGGTCGATGCCCGCGTCCTCCCTGAACCTCTGCTTCATCCAGCGGATCAGCTCCGAGTCGAAGTCGTCCCCGCCGAGGTTCATGTCGCCCACGTCGGAGAGCTCCTGAAAGACCTCCTGCCCGTTCTCGTCCTTCGAGACCTTTAGTATGCAGGCGTCGAACGTCCCGCCGCCGAGGTCGTAGACCAGAAGCGTCTGGGCGTAGCCCTGCCTGTAGCCGTATTCGATAGCCGCGGCCAAGGGCTCGGACAGCAAAAACACGTTCCCGAACCCCGCCAGCAGCCCGGCCTGCCTGGTGGCATAGATCTGCCTGTCGTTGAAGTAGGCGGGGTGGGTTATGACCACCTCGTCGAAGCTCTGCCCGGCCTGTTCCTCCGCGGCGGCCTTGAGCTTTTTCAGTATCTCCGCGCTGACCTCCTCCGGCGTCTTCTCCATGCCGCCGGCGCTGATCTTCTCGCTTTGGCCCATCAGCCGCTTGACGGAGATGACGGTCGTCTCCGGGTAGATTATCGCGCCGGCCTTGGCCTCCGCGCCGACGACGACGCCTTCCTCCGTCCAGCTCACGACGGACGGCAGGATCTCCTCCGCTCCGTCCGCGCGGACGGTCTCGAGGGCGTCGGTCCTGTCGTTGTAGAGGACGCCGACGCTGTTGGTGGTGCCGAGGTCTATTCCCAGGTATGGCATTGTTATCCCTCCGTGGTAGATTGATAATTAATGGATAAATGAGGTGTTAGTCGGAAATAAGGTTGATAATACTAAATGTATAAGAAGCACACCTTTCTATATTGAATAACGCGCCGCATTGTAGGGCGGGGGCTTGCCCCCGCCGCGCCATGCGGCGAAGTCGTTGACAATCTTCTCAGATTATGACAAAACAGCGTTATCGGCGATATAATTTATTACTTTCTTATAAAGGACGGCCTGTTTCATAAAAGGCGCCCCGAAAAATTTCTCATACGCAGAATAAGCGTCTATCGAGGTTTGCTCGGCAAAATAATCCGCGGTGTCCGCCTGGCTGACCGATATACCCGCGTCTTCCGCAACTGCCTGGACTATAAGGTCATACCTCGCCGTCTCCATAATTTCATCATACTTGACCGCCTTCAGTTCGTCAACGCTTTCGACGCCGTCGTTGGCGCTGATATATTCCTCCAGCGTCTTTTCGGAAAATCTCGCGTTTAGTTGATAGGTATACATCATGGAATTCTCCAGGTGTTCAAACAACTGATCGGGCACTGACCGCACGGTTGTCGCTTCGGTCAGATGTTGCTGGATATATTCGGTAATGTTGCTTCTCTGTATATCATGGTGAATGCCTTCCTTCATTTCTTCAACGGTTGTCCAACCATAGGAGGAGGACAGCTTCTCAGCCACGAAGTCATCGGTTAATTCAGGATTCTTTCTTTCGCGTATATAGTTGATAACTATAACAAATAAGACAGTTTTTCCACGGTCGGATACTTCCTCATAGTCATCCGGATAGGTAATCTCCACATTGACCGTTTCACCGGGTATATGTCCGATCAGTGAATCTAGCGCAGAGTCTGTTCCTCCGACGAACATATTCATGCCGCCGTCTATGTCGCCGCCGGTGTGCTTCACGCCGTCAAAAATATCGTGATAATTGATATTTACTATGTCGCCGCTGGCAACCGCGCGATCCGTGGTTTGTGCGTCGTAACTAAACTTGCTTAGTATATCATTGATCTTAGTTTGAATGACAGCGTCCGGGATAGTATAGACGTCTTTAGGAATGAGCATCGCCTTGTAATTAAACATCTCGATATAATCAAGAGCTCGGATGCCTTTCCAAAAACCGTTCTGGTCAATACCGACGCTGAGTGGGAACACGGTCTTGTATGTGGGCGACGAAACAATTGTGACTGTCATTGTCGATCCGTCCCACTCAACCTGCGCTTCCAAAGCCTCAGATATAGCGCGCAGAGGGATCAGGGTACGCTCGTTGACGATCACCGGCGGGGAATCCATCTTATATTCATTGACCGTATCATATATTGTCTGGCCTGAATCATCATTACGATAATCTCCGTATTTCATAACCGGATTGCCCACAACCATCTCAATGTACTTGTCACTCGAATACATGATAATTTTTTGAGAATCTGCATCCCAGTACACCCCCGCCCCCATCGCCTCCGCAATCGCCCTAAACGGCAGCATGACCCTGTCGTTTATTATCTGCGGCGGCACGTCGAAGGTCAGTTGAACGCCGTCTAGGACGACGGCCGGGGCCGTTTCGGCGCCGGCTTTACAGGCGGGCCGCGAAAATATCACGCCGCCGCAAACCGTTATTGCCGCTATGGTCAGGCACAGAAACTTTTTGGTTCTCATCTCATCCCTCCGTATATTTTTTACCCCTCCACCACCGTCTTCTCAAACCTCCCGGGCTCGAAATCCCGGGAAAAGCCGCTGGGCGCGTACTCCCCCGCGAACCCCAGGTCCTCGACGCCCCCGCGCACCAGGCCGCTCTCCTCGTCCACGGACAAGGTTATCCGAAGCCGCGTCTTACCGCTCGGCCGCGCAGGCAGGCCGACGATCTCGACCTCCCCGATCAGGCGGCAGTCCCCGACGCCGTCCTCTATGTCGATCCGTTCCATTATTTTCAGGGCGAAGCGCGTCATCTCGTCCGGCGTGTCCCCCGAAAGCGTGAAGACCTGGCTCTTCTTCGCCAGGGCGTAGCTTGCGCCCCGGCGGATCATCGGATAGAACGCCTTCTTCCCGCCGGTTTCTATCTCGAGGCCGATGTCGTGGGGCACGGTTACCTCGAACTCCACGGAGAGCTTCTCATCCTCCAGGTCGGGGTTGGACAGCAGGCCCATCTTCATGGCGGCGTAATAGGCCGCGCCGAGGGATATGTCCGCTGCCGGGCGCTCGGAGGTGTAGATCTTGCTCTCGTCGTTGAAGATACCGACAAGCATCCGCCTGACCCAGGGCATCTGGGACGAGCCGCCCTCCAGAAGCACCCTGTCCACGGCCTCCGGCGGCACCGCGCCCGTGTAGCACTCGCGCAGGGCTTTCAGCACCAGATTGCGCGTCTTTTCGATGAACGGCGCTATGCGCTCCTCGAAAGCCTCCCGCGTAAGCTGTTCCGCGAACGGCGGTATGCAGAAGGTGAACGGTATCCGGAAGCTCCTGACGCCGGAGAGGCGCTCCTTGGCCTCGCGGCTGCGGACGGCTATCTCCGCCCGGTTCTCCGCGGCCATGTCTTC